>JGI24721J44947_10006103_pt1 | contig 16360 bp, 16 predicted proteins | sample YelNatPaOPGAMG01_FD_44947 | JGI IMG/M metagenome (IMG submission 44947)
ACAAGGATCAAGGTAAGCCTCACCAAGTAAACCATTCCAGGCCTGCTCACAAGAAGGTTTGTAAGCTGGTCGGCGAGGATGAAGCCCACAGAAAATATGATGAAGGATGTTGCCAGACTGAACGCCAAACCCGCCCTAAGAAGAGGGATTACATGACCCTGCTCATCTTTCGACATGTGATGGGCTATAAAACGTGTAAGAGCCTGGCTTACTCCAAAGTCGGTGAAAAGCATGAGAAAACTGGAAACAATCAAGGCCAGCGAGTACACTCCATACAGCTCTGGACCGAGAAGCCTAGCCACCAGTATGGCGCAGACAGCGGAAAGAACAGTTGCGAGGCTTCCGCCCCAGAAAAGATGGAAGACACCACCAGCAGTCTCCTCAGCAACCACCAAAAGTCCCTCACGAGAGTTTAAAGACATAGTCGCACGCTCTTCAAAGCCTGCTTGAAACTTGGCCATCGTATATTTTAGGATCGACCGGTCTTCACATATCTTTGAAAAACATGAGGCCAAAGGGGGGACATGTGCGCCTTAAGCGATTGAGAAAAGTGAAAAGGAAGAAACTTTTCCCATAAGAATCATTTAATAGCTTTCTCTTGTAAGCTTACCTTTTATCATTAAAAAATGCAATTAATAGAATTTAAAGAAATTGTAATGAACAACGAGAACTATAAGTTTAGGTCGAATACTTTACGTAGTATAGCAAATGCAGTAATAGAAATGATGAACAAAAACGAAGAGCTTTCGTACTTGATCAGTTTAAACATCTCAATGTAGCTAAAGGGATCAATGACTCTGACATTATTGTGTTCTGAGGTAGGTCATATTCCTTTAATCTGTTCATCGTCCACTGATGGACTGAGGGATGACTTTTATCTCAGTCTTCTCTATTCCTTTTTGGATGTTTCACAGCCTGTTGGGTTGTCGATGTTTTCAAGTAACTCCTTATCTTTTCAGATGTTATTGATAATTAAAAATTAAATCTACTAACGGTTTTAGTATGTTGTCCCAATTGTATTTTCGCTTTATGGCATTTATTGCATTATTAGACTTTATTGCCCAAACATCTTTTTGGGCTAATGTGTTTAGTGCCTCTTTATAATTCTCAGTAGAATCATCTTCTAATGCTATCCCACAGTCTTCTTCAGCTATTATTTCTCCCCAATCGCCGATTTTAGGCGTAATGACCGGAAGCCCTGAAGCCATATAGTCGAAGACTTTAATAGGCGATGCAACCACTCTTGCTAAATCTTTTGTAGACGGTGCTATACCGATTTGCATCGTTGATAGAACTGAAAATATTTTTTGTCTTGAAATATAGCCCAAATATGTTAATGGTATATTCTCCCTTCTTATTCTCTCTAGAAGTCTATTTTTTAAAATACCTGCACCTGCCAAGTAAAACTTGAACTTGTAGCTAGTGGTTTGCCTAGCTATGTCTAAAAAGTCTTCCACTTTTTCCCAGTATGCGAGATTTCCAGCATATATTACCCTCAGAGGAATTCTATATTCAGCTATAAACTGTTGAGGTGTACTTCCATTTGGCACTACAGATATTTTGTCTAAGTTAATTTTAAACACTTTAGAAACGTAGCGTTTCATTCGCTTACTGACAACTAAAATGTGATCACATTTTAAAAATGCCTCTTCCTCTAAATGTTTTAAGTATTGCCAATGTTGATAGTTTACACCTCTTGCTTCTGCAAACGCTAAGCCATGAGCGTCTATTATGCATGGAATCGAATAGTTTGTACAGACACGTGTAGCTATCCATCCTACCAATGATGTTTCAGCTAATACTATGTCTGGATTAGTTTTGCGTATGATTGTTTTTAAACTATTAATGGAAGCACTCAGATTTAGCCATAGGAGAAGCGCTTTACGTGAGAGTATTGGTACGACTTTTCCGTGTAATGGAAAAAGCGAGGGAACTATCTGCCAGAAGCTCAATTGAGCGAGAGATGGAAGAGGCGCCTCAACAATATCGAATTGGTTCTTCCGAAGAAATGCCAGAATACTTTCTATCCTGATCCGATCTCCAAGAAACACAGGGCCTCTGCCAGATTTGTAAACAACTAAGACCCGCGGGTACGACATCTTTTTTATACACCAGAAAATTGTATCAATCCTTCTCCACGTAAATTTTTTCAGTACTAGGGCAGCGATGTTAGTTAAAATTATGCAATTAAGTTGCTACTAAAAGCAGGCATGACTTCTTCTGATTAGCTTATATATAAATATTAAGTTTTCCGGAATAAAACCGAGAAAATCTTGTTTGGTCGTTGGAAAGAAAATTTTTAATCTTCTTAGATTAAATAGATCTTCCATCGATAAAGTACGGAAACTTTCATTCGTTTGTAGTTTATCTAACAACTCCTTCAAGGTAATTGGTTCTAACCCCTTTCGAATCAAATAGTAAATTAGTTTTTCTGTAGCCTTGATATGAGCGAGATTGCCATCTCTAAAGTCATGGCATAAAATTGAAATGTGGAAAAATTTACTTTTTTCACCTTGTAATATGGCGGAATCCACCATATTTTTGACAGAAATCGGTGGAGAACCATAAGTTTCTACAGAAATAGGGAACATCCAAATCTTTTTATTCGAAACATTGAGCAAACTTGGAGTTACAGGAAGCTTGGGATAGCTAAATAAGTGATAATAGTTTATCAGGGGATATACAAAATATTCTATTCTATTGTTTACAAGAGCTTGGAGTGTGTCTTTATTCATTCTCCCTATAAAATTTGCCCCATGCACTTGTCCTCCGAAATCAGAAACCATGGTTTGAATTAATTCCTCCTGCATTTGTTCATTAAAATTTGATAGATATTCATGCCAAAGTCCATGCAGCCCAACTTCATGCCCTGGTCTTCGGATTTCATCTAAAATATTAGGGTATACTTTTTTCATAAGATTAGTTACAAAAAAAGTGGCTTTAACGTTGTATTTACTCAAAAGGCTAAGTATCCGAGGTAAGCCATATCTAACACCACCAAATTGCTCTATGTCAAAGATTAGCGAAAATGTTTTTATCTTCTTTGCATTATGCTTAAGCGGATTTCCATCAACATTAAAATCTATCCTTTTATTGCACTCTAAGAAGTCTTTATAGCACGACATCATCTGTTCTATTCTATTCTCCTCATCTATCCCGCTAAAAGAAGAGTAACCTATCCTTAAGCTTGCGGTAACCGGTCCGATGCTTATTCGATTTGCCACCTGATCGTTTCTCGAATATAAGATAAAATCGATATCGTACTTAGCCACTAGATCCTGTATTTTCCTAATCTTCTTATGTAACTTATTATAATCCATGACTTCCCAGAAGATATTCCAAGATTCGCTTTGGCTAGTAGTATCCAGAAATTTAACGTCTTTTTGATCAGCAATTACCAAAACATTCAATTTATTCATTTCGAGCCCTTATGGCTTTTATTATAAGTTTACCCCCTATTTTGTTTCCATTGGTAAATCCATCAAGATATGCTATAGGACAGAGTATGGGAAACAGAGTTGAGTTGAAGAACAGAAAGTGAAGATAATATAATGCTCCATATACTACGACTCCTATCATGCTACCTAATAGTATGAAGGCACCTTGGATTTGATCATTGTTCAAAAGTACTTCATCCCACACTTTCAAAGCTTACTGCATTTACTCCTAGGTACATTAAGAGGTTAAAAACTTTCATTCAATTTTCTTTAGATAAAAATAATCTTCTCTAACTATCCTGAAGCCTTCTAAAAGTTTTTGCAACCTTTGCCTATTATAGTTCCTTTCAAAAACTATTAACCCTAAATGAATAATGTCCTACGTAAGGTGTCAAAGGATAAAATCTGTAAGATTGATCTTTTCCATTTATAGTGACAGATTAATTGTTATCAATTTGTGAGTTTTCTCAATAGTTTTTGTTCCTGTATTTATGTAAAGAAACTTGCACGAGAGTTTTTTTGAAAGTTGCAGAAGTAAAGTACGTTGCATTAGAATATAATCTTCCCTTTCATTAAAGCTTCCTCTCATTTTCCAGCGAGAGGCTAATATATCATCTCTAGCGTCCAAGAAGACTATTTGTGTAGGGTTGCATAAGTTCATCAAAGTTAACAAAAACTTAATTGCAAAAGAATTCATTTTTAAAGGGAAATTTACGATTTTACTAAGGTAAATATAGTCGGAGATTGTGGCAGGAATATATTCTTCAACCAGTACTATGTATCCGAGTTTTATAGGTAAATATATTCCTGCAAGGAATTTAATAACTATACTAATTAAATCTAAGTCAAGCCATAACCTAAAGATCTTTTTAAATATGTATGGTTTCTCCTCAACTAGTGCTCGGATCGGAAAAACATCTTTTCTATTACCAGCAAGCATTTTTGCTAAGAAGGACTCGAAAACAAATGCAAGCAAATGACCTGTTTTCAGAAAACTAATCTTGATCTTCAATCCCTTTTGTTTTAGCTTTGAGTATAAAAGTTTCATATGAGTTGACTTACCAGACCCAACAGTGCCTATGAAGGCAATTACTTGCGGTTGTAACATGCTAAGCCTTAATAAACACTAACAGAAAGTTTGACAAGTAATTTTTTCTACTAACAGTACTAAAGAAGGTTAGACCTTGGTGATTTTGGAAGATGAACTATTGTAGGCACTTTATTCTTTGCTCCAGCTATACGCCAGAAGAAGTCTTCGATCTCCTAGACTTCACTGTTCTTTGTCCATCGTCTTCGGTTAAGACTAACAAAAAGTTAGCAATTCCTTTTTTTTGCCACAATTATAATTATTCTAGCTAAAGATGGTGATAAGCTCCCAATAATTTTATCCATGAATCTAACCGGTTTTGGAATAGAGTACGTAGAAGTAGAGCCTTTTACTCTAACAATTTCAAAGTGGTGCATTTTCAATAGGAACTTTAGAGCATTCAGAGTATAAAGTCGTAGATGTCCAGATGGTTTAGATAGATTTTTATGTCCTAATAAGCGTGGCACCTCAAACTCTGTCGACACTTCTAAGTATGTAGGTTGGAAACCAAACAATAACAATCCCCTGTTGATATAGGATGCTAAGTTGGGTGTTGTAATTATTAAGTATCCAGTTGGCTTTAAGACTCTGTGCACTTCCTGTAACATATTGTCCGGATTTATTAAATGCTCGATGACTTCTAGCGATGTAACTACATCAACTGAGTTATTTGGTAGTGGTAAACTTTCTGTGTTAAGGTCAACTAAAAAACATTTGATTCCTTTTTCTCCAGCTAGAGCAAGTCTCTCTTTATTTATATCCACTCCATATACTTCTGAGGCCCCTAACTTTAAACTGATTAAATAAGTAAAATAGCCATCACCACAACCTATATCAAGATAATTTTTAATATTTTTAACTTTAAGCCCGTCCAAAAGTTCTAATACAGCCTTTAATCTAGGCTGAATCTGATTCATTTAATAATATCATCTCCATAACTATTAATATTTACTTCTTTTAGGTAAAATATATTAAGCAAAGTATATACTAAAAAGTTTATCAAAGCCTCTTTTTATTCTTTCTTCAAACATTTCTGGAGAAAACATCTTGACTTTTTGCACAGCATTATTGGATAACCGTTGCCAGAGACTCGGGTGTTCTAAAAGAAAACTAATTTTTTCTGCTGCCTCCTCTGGTGTTTTCCATCTAAACCCTATACTAGGATTTACAATTTCCTTAAAAGCACCACTATCAATTACTATAGGAACTGCTCCAGCAGCCATACCTTCTAAGTTAGCTACCCCAAGCCCCTCAGCAGGACGTGAATGAACATAAAATTTTGCTTTTGATAATATCTTAATCTTCAATTCCTCGGAAGCATTAGGTATAAGGGTAACATTTGATGGTTTCATTTTTCTAAGGTATTCAAAATACTTAGGATCATTTAAGGCTCCAATGACAAAGAATTTGACATTTTTAACAAGTTTTGCAATTTGCATTGTAACTTCATGCATTTTGAACCTAGAGAACACACCAATACTAACAGCAATATTTATCTTATGAGGATCAATAAAATATTTATCATAGTCAAAAGGATAATAAATAATTTCACCTGGTACATTGAACCGAAACCAGTTACTATAAGTAGCAAATGAATTACAAAACACGAAAATATTTTTTCGTTTCAAAATATGATAGTCATAACACTTTAATGGAATATTAATTAATTTTCCTATATGAGGCTTATAATAAGTAATTGGATGATCGCCTCCACGATACGGAACGTGAACGTAAAATGAGTTAATTATGTCGTCAAAGTAAAGATCATGTTGTTCGTATAGAAGATTTAACATAAGATCTACTGTCCGCTTTCTTAATAATTTCTCAATATTTAATTTGTCAATCATTTTATAAAAAGCACTCAAATTAGACAACTGCCCATTAGGTTGGTTTAATCTAATTATATGTAAGTTGATGAATTCTTTTCCATAGAGTACGTTTATGAAATGCTTGCTCCAACCTAGATGCCCACTACCAGTTAGAATCAAGACCCTTAATTTCTTCTTCATTCTTCTCGGCACATTAAAGTTTTAGTTAAAAATCATAATAAGAAATAGAGAACAATTTATTGCTATATATCAGATTCAAAGACGTAACATGGGAATAAATTTCTTCCAAGTTGCAATCTGTTTTCATGTTGATGCCCTCTATACCATAATAGTATAAAACGAAACTGAGATATGTGTTTAGTCCAATAGTGCAGCCACGTACTTCAGAAAAACTTAGTAAAAAATTTGCTTTTTGAAAAGAAAAACTTAAGAATTTGCTCAACTCTTGTGTCTTTGTCTGATCTGCAACGCTAACATACCACGAAGTTTGATCTGTCTTAAATACATAAGGGTCAACATTAACACCAATGACTGAAATCAACATCAATACTACTAGTAAATAAATGTGTAGCGTTTTTCCAATTGACCACGATATATTTAACAAAACTAATGTTGATACAATTCCTAATAGAAGAGAAGCTATCACTAGAAAATACGAACCATAAACAGGTCGACCGTACAAAAGATAGTTTAACCCAGCAATTAAAGTGTATAGAGTCCCAATCATTGTCATGGCAAACAAAAATAAAGTTCCATGGTCAAAAAGATGATTTCCATTTTTTTTCCAGAGATACTTGATAGAATAAATAATAGCAGGAGCCATAGACAACGATATGTTAATTCCTCTAGTAAGCTGGTTAAATAACGTTACTCTGTAAACTTGTTGACCAACGGTTGTACCATATTCTACACTGAGAGTAAATTGATGCCATAAAAGGGATAGAATTTCGTAGAAACTCCCCAGCGCATAGCTAGAATAAAGCATATATAGAATAAATGGCATTGAAACTAATAGAGAGATCTGACCTTTATTACCAAATTTATTTTTAGCCCGCTTAACATGTAAAGCCCAGAGCATCAGTATTAAGAGTACAAATGTTATAGTAATGGTACCATGCACAATAGCCGCTACTCCTAGTAGTAGGGCTACAAGAATATCGTTTTTCTTCATATTATTACTATTTTTTACAAAAATAGTAATAAGAAGAGTAAGGATGAGCAGACCAAGCCTCGAAGGAACATAGGTTCCAAGGGCGCCATATAAGTATATTGAAGAAGAAAGAGAACCGAAAACGAAAAAGTAATTCAATATCGATAATTCTTTACTACTTAATATTTTTAAAAGAATTATTACTGAAATTAAGAATAACGAAAGGAACAGCATATAGCTGAAGAAGTAAATGGAGTAGAAATCAGCATTTAAAACAATATTTAGTGTTGACATTAACATTATGAAAAGTGGGAAGGAACTGTAGTAACTGTTTTTTAAGTAGGTAAATCTCTTAGTTGAAACATCACCTATATGTCCATACTGTGTTATTGCTTTGGCATCTATAATGTTGGTATAAGGGTCAGGCTCTTTAAATGAACCATAATACAACAGGTAATTAGCGATGTAAATAACCGAAAACAATATTAACAATACTGCCAAAATGATTGCTCTTATAGCATATTTATCTGACTTAGGTCTATGGTTACCTGATAGGTAAGACTTTATCAAATAGTGTAAATATATACTCAGTACAATAGTTGTGCTTATTAAAACAAAGTTCTCCTGTATTCTATTAAACAAAAAAGTTATTATTGTGTTTATATCCATTCTCTTTTCGCCTTTGCAAAAAACTTTCTATTACTTATAAAATTTGATTTAGAGGAATTTCAGCATAGTAAGAATAGAGGAAAGACATTAGTTGATAAGTTAATAACAGTAAAGAGATATAAGACAACACTAACATGCCACATTTTTGTACCTACCGAAGATTATTTCAGAACTTGAGCTGTTCAAAATAGTCATGAGCGTACCCTTTTCTGGCACTCCTCAACACAAAACAATTTACTTTTTAAAATTTGCTTATTTATTTCGTAGCTATACTTATGTTTAACGATATCAGACAAGCTTTTTGAAATAGCATCATAGTCCATCTTGATACTCTTAGTACGATGAGTATTTAATTTGTAAATCCAGTCTTCAGGACTAGTCGCTATCAGTTCAGGCCATTGTTTAAGTTCAGGTATACCTAGTGAAACAAATTTTGTTGTTATAGGAACTGCTCCAGCAGCCATGGCCTCAAGAACTTTTGTGATGATTCCGGTTCCTTTGAATATGGGAGCTAGATAGAATTTAGTATTTCCGAGAATATAGTAGGGATTACTAATATAACCAAGGATTTCTATGTTATTTTTTTCAAAAAGTTCTGAGGGTAAAAGTTTGTAAGCTACAAAACTATCAATTCCAAATATAACAACGTGCACATTGTTCACTGTGCTAAGCCATCGAGATATAATCTTTAATGCATCTAAATTAGGAGGATATTTAAAGTTAGCATGAAAAGCAAAATTAATCGTTCTCCGACTCCATTCATGGTAAACAACTTTATCAATTTTGACGAATGAGGGAAGTACTATAAATTTATCTTTTTTTTGTATACGATTATATGTAATATAATCGGCAAGAGAAGGAGAAAGGATCATGTCGGCTGTTTTAACAGAATAAACGTCCTCAAATATATTCAATATTTTATAAGGTAACGGCGGAGATAAATCTTGAGCAAGTTTATACCTACTTCCATGAGAATCGTAGATTATTAGAATGTGCTTGTTTCCTAATTTGCCAAAAATTTTTAGCATCTTGCCCAATATGGATGCTACAAACCCAGCAGGTTGATCGCTACCTAATATTATTATATCATGAAAATGATGCTTAATCTTAAGTAGCCGGAAGATGGATACTCCGGAAAACAATAGGAGAAACAGCCTTTTTAAAGCAAAATTTCTGACCTCTGGAATCGGGGGAGCTTTATGCAACTCTACTGAGCTATCATTTAGAATAGAGTACAACAGTGGTACCCGAGTTGAAATTGTATCTTCGTTAGGCTCGTGCGTGAAAGGAATAAAGTAGACTAAAACTTTCACTTGCCCTCTAAGACTCATGATAGCGTATCACCTTGATCGGTTTCTCATAGTACTGAGAATAGCATTTAATAACTCATTATATACAGTGTTGTAATTTATAGAATTAGCGAAGGCTATTCTCATATTTTTATTTCTCTCAAGAAATCTTCTTTTATGTAAGCATTGCATCATAATGTTCTTAAGATTTTCGACATCTCCTTCTCTCACAACTATTACATAAGGGTGAAGATCTGGTATAGAACCTACTACCGAGGACACTATTGGTTGAACACCGTTTTTTAGTGCTTCTAAGGGTGGAATGGGCCATTCTTCGGGTATTGTAGTGTATATTGGAACATAAACGAAAACATCTGCAATTTTATATACACAAGCCTTAAAATCTTCGTGTATAGCACCAATAAAGTAAACGTATTTACTTATTCCAAGTTCCTCAACCTTTCTTTTTAAAGTAGATTTTAGAGGACCCTCTCCAGCTAATATAAGGCATATACTCCCATCTGTATCTTGAATAAGTTCGTAAAAGGCTTCAATTAGGATGTATAAACCTCTTTTCTCTATTAATCTGCCCAGATAAAGAAAGACGAATTCGAATTTTTCTCGAATTTTTCTGAGAGTTGCGGGAATTTCTTTACACGGTTTCATGTCAGCTTCTAGCCAATAGTAGTGTACAAGATATACCTTGCTTTTCGGTAAACCGTTTAAAAGCCAAAATTTATACGCATTACTACCAGGAACGAGTATAGCGTCAGCTTTTTCAATAAGCTTTCTGTATATCGGCCAAAGGATCACTGAAATAAAAGTTTTTGGCCAATACCAGTGAGTGTCTTTTACGGCTACAATAACATTTTTCTTTAACATCTTGGCAAAAAACGTTGCAACAGTCTCTACTATAGCAGGATATCCTTGAGCTATTACTATATCTGCTTGTATAGTATTCTCGAATGTATTTGCAAAGATCTTTATTCCATCTAATATATATACCATTTTTGGGTCTATGTCCAAGAAAAGCCTCTTATCCCACCTCACAATCTTAACATTGAACACACTACTTAACAGAAGATTTAGTGGTTCACATGCTTCCCGTTTTGTAATATGCTTGTAGAAGGCACTATAGATCCTTCTAGTTAAAACACCGTCGATCATTACTAGCTTGACCTTATCCTTGGATATCTTATTATCGTCCATAGGTTATAGGCATCTTAGGATTTTGATTGATTTCTTTTACTACAGAGAAATTCGCTACTATAGCAATTCTCCTCTTCATAATACTTTTTCCAAAACACTCGTAAACAATTTAACAGTTTCTTCATTCTTGAACTTTTGTAAAATAAATTTTCTGTTTTCAAGTGCAATCTCATTAACTTCTTCTAATTCAAGAGCCAAAAATGAATTGAGAGCGTCTGCAATTTCCTTATAATCTCCAGCTTTAACCAATCTAACACCATGATGTACTCCTGTGACTATTTCAGGTATTCCGCCCAAATTTGATGCGACAATTAATTTGCCGTATAGCATTGATTCAATTAATATGTATGGTGAAGGTTCTGGGCATAATGATGGAATAGTTACAATCGCGATTTTTTCCATGATGTCAGCGGGATTAACCTTTGGCAAAAAGTTTATTGTAATTTCACGCTGAGATCCAACTGTTTGGGTTTTCTCTGAAGTCATTGCCAAATATACTAAGATGTTATTAGCTCTAAGATACCTGAGCGCCCGTATCATAACGTAAAAGCCTTTAATGAAGCTTTTCCCACCAAAGTAACCTATGCCTTTACTTTCCGCTTGAATGAAGGGCGGTTCTGGAATTGGATTATATATGACATGACCTTTCTCTTTCAAATGTGGAGCTTTCGAGAGTATCAAATTAGCTTGAGCATGGCTTACAAAGATTAGCGCATCTGCAAGAGAGCCCAACCTATTATAGTGTTTGCCTAAAAATTCGTTCATTAGTGAGGAAACTGCAACTGAAACTGCTTTTCGCTGTTTTTCAACTATTTCATGGATTATGAACGATTTAAGCGAAGATGATCCCACTTCGTGTCTTGCAAAGTCATACATTAGTGACGTAGGACATACTATTGAATAGTTATGCATGTGCACTACCACAGGTTTTCTGTAAATTTTCGCGATAGGTATTACACTATACCAGCCACATGGTATGTAGATTATATCGCTTTGCTTAATCAATTTATTTACAAAGTTGCCTAATAGAACACTAGTGTTGGCCAACGTGTAATATCGGGTTCCAAACATCATTTTCATGGGCACCCTAAATATTTCTACTTTGTCATCCAATAGTTCATATTGAGGTTCGTTTGGGAACCTAGTAGTAACAACTGTTATCTTGAAACCTTCCTTAGCCAGAAGCTTAGAATATAACCATGTAGCTAACTCGGCTCCACCACCATGCGGATAAAACAATTCGGAGAACACGAGTATCCTCATGAGTATGTTACACGGCGAGTTACTGTGATTCCTTAGCTATCCATTGTAGTATCATTTTTTGTACGTCTTCGACTTGGGTTGTTTCTGTATCTATTGTTATGGTTTTCAGATTGAACTGCTTTATGAGAGCTTTATACGCCCCTTTATAGTAGTCGATAAGCTTAGATGTTAGGGGTTCATCTCTTTTCCTTTGGAGTATAACCTCTGTATCCGCATTCATATAAAAAAGAACCGAGTCTCTTGGAATCATTGAGGCCAACAATTTTGCAGAAATGCCTGATAACAGCTTTTGATCATCTAAGAAATATGAGAGGGTCACCAATGTGTCCAACACGTATCTATCACAAACTACAATGTAACCCAGCAATAAAGGCAGAAGCACACGATAGAATATTGCGGGAAATAAACTTAATATTTCAAGAAGCTTCCAAGGTGTTTTGATTTTATGTTTAAGCCCATCGTTGAAACCATAGTAGTGTATAGCTTGCCAATCAGGCTTCTCGTTACTCAACAATTTCAAAAGCAAATAAGAGAGAGTATGATGTTGCTTGACACTTGCCCGCCAAGTCTTGTACCCTCTACTCCTTAAGTATTGTGAGGTTAGCTCAGCATGCGTGGTTTTCCCTGTTCCGTCTGGGCCAAATAAGTATATCATTCTATAGTGCACGCTTTTCATAGGAAGCGTTCGTAGAAATAATCTAGAAGTATGCCTACTCCTTTGAGGATGGCTGCTTCAATATTTGACATATAACTTTTAGGTTTCTATTCCGACTTATCTCCGACCGCCTTTTGACAAGTATGCGAAGGTACAATCTTCTCCAATTTTCCTTGAAACGACTGCACAGTTATATGTAAGGTGTAATATGTTGTTTTTACCATAAAATTTTATCTTAAAAATCCACCAGTAATATATAGTAAACCATCAGTTCAGGTAAAATATGTATTTACTACTTTATAAATTCTGAGACGGCTATTTTCAATGTCGTCTTTCGGCTAATTTTCGTTTTATCAGTAATGGCAGATAAACAATTGCCCCAAACGGTAATCCCAGCAGAATCAGCATGTTTTCAACTATTATGCGTAGTCTATTGCTTATTGGATGAATATAATTACTTTTGAAATTCTGAGCATTGATATCGTCTATATTATGTTTACCATGGAGATATATAACCTTCATAAAGTACATTCCAGCTTTAAAACTTCTTGAAAGAGTCTTTTTCCATGTACGAGTTGGAACATGAACGACAGGGAAAGCATTAACAAATCCTATTTCCACGCCCATCTTTCTTAGACGAGCAAAAAGTTCTGTATCTTCGGTATTCTTAAAACTTTCATCAAACCTAACATTCTTAAATATAGAGGCATCGCACACAAGATTGCAAAGATTTAAACTTGTTGGATTAATTTCTAAACCTTTTAGAACAGCGTTTTTCCTCCAATTTTTTACTATTTCTTCTAACCATTGGTCATTTAGCGGAAATGCATCAGATTCTATGAAGACTATAATCTCTCCCCTTGCTTTTGAAATTGCATCATTCCATGCTTCAGGGATTGAACCTTTAGTTGATGTTATAAGTTCAAAATCACGAAAAGTTTGATTAGTTAAGGCCTTACGTAGCCTTTCAAAATCAGATTCACTCTTTGCAATCGAAATTACACTAACTTTAGGCATTGCTAATCCCTTTTAATTCTTACAATATTCAAAAGCCGGCTTCTCAGCTTACCTTCCATCCTCGAAATATAACATATACGTCTCTAGTAGTTCCAACGGGCCACCTAAACACATGCACACCAGAGAAACACTCCTCCTTCAGATTATTGATGCTTGACCCTTCATGTAGTGAATGATGGAATTTCGTTTTAATATAAATAGCTTGGTAATCCAGCTTCTTCAGTTCAACCATCATCTTTTTTACAACCTTATCGGAGATCGAATAGGATAATTAATGACATATCTTCTATGTAAGTGATAGTAGTTTTTTTATACCTTTTGCTTTAGGAAATTGTATTAATTCTTTAAGGGGTAAAAGACTTTCTTTTTTAAATCTATTATTAATGTGATGAACATAGGTATATATCACGTCCCCTATAGGTATTCTATAAGGAAGATCAACTTCTTGGAGGATAATCCGCCTCTGCAACCTCATGAAAATTCTATACGTTTCAGAATGCCCACTTTTATAAAGATGGTCTGAGTTGATACACCCTTTTTTTTGGCAGAGAATTATCTGGAGGAGATCCGAGGCTAGAACTTCAAATTCCTTCATTACAGCGTGTGCAATCGTAAGTAAGCATTCATCTTCCAAAGAAGTAACTGACAATTTTACACCATCTATTTCCAGTATTCTTCGGTTGCGCCATAAGTCGTCGTTGTAGTAGTAGACATACTCTCCTGCTGCTATTTTGTGATGTATATCTAAATCAACGCAGGTAGAGTATTTAACTTTTCTTAGAGTTATCTCGGGCGTCCCTATTGATCTGATCCAATAGCCTTTTGCGACCAGCTCTTCTATAAGATCATTTCTCTTATCAATATCCAAAACCAATATATCAATGTCGTCGGGCACATATGGAAATAGCTTGAATGTCTTAACGACAACGTACCGCACATCTATTTTTTCAGCCACTTCTGCAAACTCCCTAAGAGCTTGTAGGTGCAAATCTCTTCTTTTTGCAAGTTCTTGCCACTCCTTAGTTTCCTGCAATTTCGCATTAATAAGACCTGCAAAAAATAGAACTTTATTAACCTTCAACTTATTTACTGTACCTGGGTTTAAAAATTCTAAACCCTGCAAGACTTTTCGGAATTGAAACCAAGTAAACCCCATATTTAATCTACCTAGCATTTGCAATAAATTTCATTAATTCAGCAATTTCGTAAATAAATTTTCAGTAATTTTTAGGGCTGGGTAACATATCTAATCAGATTTAGAATTGTGACGCTTCGATGAGTACCTCGTAGTTTTCTGCTAGGCGGTCCCAGCTAAAGATTTCCCTAAATCTATGTGAATATTTGCATAATGCCATCTTGATTTCATCCATTTTACTAGATAACTGTTTTATTAAATTCTCTAGTTCTGTATGTGTGGTGTATGTATATATTCCTTGATTGTACCAAATCTTGTGCTCAATTATGTCTGTGGTTACTACTGGGACTCCACATGCAAGTGCTTCTGCTATTTTGATAGGAGTAGTAAAATTCATCATCATCCTTTTAACAGGTGAGAAGATGAAATCACATGAATTTATAAACAGTGACATTCTTTCATATGGTTGTGTTGCATAGGTATAAACATATTTGTCTACACCATAGCGCTTAGCGTATTCAAGTAGAAGTTTGTAGTAATTCTTTGCATGAGAAAAACCAACTACTAGAAGCCTTATATCCATTGTTTTACGTAGCTTACTCACCACTTTTACTACTCCTGCTATATCGACCCACACGTCCAGAGACCCTTGAAGCAACGCTAAGTAATAATTAGTGTCTAAACCGATTGCTTTTCTTGCCAAGGCCTGACTCTGGGGCTTAAATAACTCTACATCAACTCCATTCGGTATCGTATATATCGGCTTGTTAGGGACAATATTCTCTACTAATTTTCTCAATCCATACGAGGGTGTTACCACAGCATCACTATTTTTCAAAGCTTGAGAAACAAGAATTCTTACCCCTAATTCAACAATTTGTTTTCCTCTGGTATAGTATACAGAGGCAGATTCTGGGTAGTGGTCGAGGTAGTCATAGATATTCGGTATTCCAAATCTTTTAGCAAGTTTTGATGCCATGAGGCTGGGAAGTATATTTGCATGAATTACAACGTCTATACTCTCCTCCTCAATTGTACGCCTTATTGCAGTATAAGTCTGTGAGGCATTTACAATGTAGTAAAATCCCAGGTTCTTAACTGCTACAGCCTTGCTTATAGTTGTTTCCATAGCCTTTAAGTTTCTTCTAACTTCATCAGCCAAAGGATGATGAGTGTAGGACAACAAATAGAGAGAATGCTTTCTTGCCAATCTTTTCGCAATGTGATACATACGGTTTGGTATCGGGTGTCTCAACAAGTCATTTGGTGGAATTAAAAATATTCTCATATTCTTCTGTCTTCTATAAATTTATCTATCTTTATTCAGTCTATTTTGTAATTCCTAACATTTTTTAATTTGCAAGTTCTCAATTGCAATACATATCTTATCCAAATATTCATCACCAAGTTCTTCATGGATAACATGCAACCTGTTTTTGAACATGGTAATGAATCATTGATCTTTATTATCAAATGCGTTAAGGACGCCACTTGTATCTAATTTCTTTTAAATCTTTGTTTGAGTAAGTAATTGTAATAGCTTTTTTGTCCCTTTAGTAAACGCAACAAGCTCAAAATTTCTACTGTCATGTATTCTTTCAAATATTCGGTTTGTTTCTA
>JGI24721J44947_10006132_pt1 | contig 16305 bp, 15 predicted proteins | sample YelNatPaOPGAMG01_FD_44947 | JGI IMG/M metagenome (IMG submission 44947)
CACCGATACCAGAGGGGCGTTGGGGTGGCGTAGTGCACGATCATACAAGTATGTGGCTTGCTAAGTGGGTTGATAAGATCGACCCAAGTAAGAACAAGTATGTGTGGTTGTCAGAAGCTTCTTTCTTAAGGCAGCAACAAGACTACCTAAAGTATGAGGCAGCAGCGAAACTCGAGAAGAAGATCGATAGAATCAGAGCTGCGATAAAGAAGATGCTCTCATCTAAAAGAAAGGAGATTAGGAAGATAGCAACAGTATGCTATTTGATAGACGCTTTAGCTATGAGGGTGGGTGACGAGAAAGATGAAGATGAGGCGGATACGGTAGGCGCCACAACCCTTAGAGTTGAGCACGTCAAGCTGAATCAGCGCGGCATAGAATTTGACTTCCTCGGTAAGGATAGTGTAAGGTGGCAGAAGACTATTGACGACCCAGATCCGCAGCTCGTTGAAAACTTTAAGGAGTTTATGAGAGGAAAGAAGCCCGAGGATCAGATATTCGATGGCGTCACATCAGAGAAGGTTAACAGTTTCCTGAAGAGGTTCGATAGAGATCTTACCGCGAAGGTCTTCCGCACCTACATAGCCACAAAGACGGTCAAAGACTTCCTTGAGCAAAGAAACGGCACTCTTAAGGACGAAGAGGACTTCGTGAAACTCTACTACGCCAAGCTTGCAAATCTAGAAGCGGCTGTAAAATGTAATCATAAGCGAACACCCCCTAAGAACTGGGAAGAGAGTGTATGGAAGAAGGAAGAGCGTCTTGCGAAACTTTTAGCCACACCCCCACCTAAGACTGAGAAAGGTAGACTAAGGCTTGAGCAGAGGATTAGGAAAGCGAAGCTTCAAGTAGAGCTTGCAAAAGCCATTAAAGAATATAATCTAAACACCTCGCTTAAGAACTATATCGATCCACGGGTCTACTACAAGTGGGCCAAGAAAGTCGGGTTAGATTGGAAACTCATCTACCCAAAGTCGCTGCAGCGCAAATTCCTTTGGGTTGAAAGCAAGGCACCTCCGATTAAGGCGAAGGGAAATAAATAGGTTCGAGCTTAAACTAACCACTCTATGCTGCAGCTAGGCACAGAAGATTACGCCAAATACCCTTTTCTAGAAGAAGCTAGGGAGCGGCTGAGCAGACTCGGGGTTAGTCTGGAGGAGCTGGGTGAATACACAGAAGCTCTATCAAGAGCAAAAGAGCGGCTGATCAAAGCCTATAAACGCGGCTACTTCGATGACGAACTTACAGATAGTGATAAAGAACTCCTCTCCTTCCACATCGCACTTCTACTCGTTAGGATGGTTGGAGTTGAGCAGCTAGCCGCAAAATTTTCGCTCGCAGAAGCAAGAAGAGTTGAACACTTCTTGGAGCAAGAAGGTAAAAAAGATCTCGTAGCCTACATCTTTAAGGTTGTTACAGGGGTGGATAATGAAGATGTGCAGCAGACGTTAGGTGGTGTGGAGTATAATTTCCGTATTCCTGTGGTGGAGTATCTTAAGAGAGCTGTTCATCTGCATAGCTCAGAATGGAAGCTTGTGAATAGGGTTGTTGATGGAGGGTTCGTCTACTTGACCACACACGGTTTGAGTAGGTTGATAAGGGAGGAGATTAGATCGATGATATATAACCGCATAAAGTCGCTACCTCAGCCCAAACTAACCCCGGCACTGCAAGAAGCTGTAGAAGATTTGAGGAAGGTGATCAAAGTCCTTACTCCAGTCACACAGACCACAGTGGAGCCGAGCAAATACCCACCTTGTGTTCAACACGCGCTCGATCTTCTTCAGAAGGGGCAGAATATACCCCATTATGGGCGTTTCCTTATGACCACATATCTACTAAACATAGGGAAGAGCGTAGATGAAGTTGTTTCGCTATTTGCTAAAGCACCAGACTTCAACGAGAGGCTCACACGCTACCAGGTTGAGCATATAGCTGGGCTAAGAGGGGGAGGCACAAAGTATAGGCCACCTGGCTGCAGAAACCTTCAGGCGCACACCTTATGCTTCAAAACCGAGGCTTGCGATGACATAAAGAATCCCATACAGTTTGGAAGATATAGAGCGAAAGGAGGGTTAAAGAAACGGACCCAGTAGAACTCTTCCTGAAGCAGCTCTACAAACGCTACTACTTTAGTAGGATTGAGGAGGTTGAAGCGCCTATTAGAATTGAGGAGAGAGAGTTCGGCTACCTACCGTTCGGCGGGAGTATGGTTAGGCACCTCTCATTCAAGAGCGAGGGAGAATTAAAAGCCCATCTAGTGAAAGAAGCACCGAGGTCGGTCTACTACTCCATAGCCTACTACTATGACCCCACCCTACCTATGCAGGAGAAGGGATGGAAGGGCGCAGACATAGCCTTCGACATAGACTGTGACGACTTAAATCTTGTGTGTAAAAAAGAACACGACATATGGATCTGTAGAAGCTGTGGCGCAAGAGGAAAGGGAAGTAAACCCAAGCGATGTAGATGCGGAAGCACCACGTTTGACCAGCTGAGCTGGGTATGCCCAAACTGCTTAGAGGGCGCCAAAGAAGAAGTTAAGAAGTTAATCAAGATCCTAATGAGCGATCTTGGTTTCACGAAGGAGCAGATAAAGGTCTACTTCTCCGGGAGCAAAGGCTACCACGTTACTGTTGAGGGAACGGACTTCGAGTACTTAGATCAGTTGGGTAGAATGGAGCTGGCTGATTATGTGTGTGGAAGGGGTCTTCAGCCTGAATTCATCGGTGTGGCTAAGTCTTCGACTGTAGAGGACCTTTGGATAAGGCTCCCTACTTTAGGCGAATCTGGTTGGAGAGGTAGGGTAGCGGAATACTTCGCTGGCAGCAACAAAGCAGACCCTCGGGAGAAGATAGTAGAAATCTACGCAAAAACCAAGTACCGAGGGTTCAAGAAGGCACTTGAAGAATGCGTGAAGAAGATAGGCGTAACCATAGATACCAACGTAACCACCGATATCCACAGAATTCTTCGCCTACCGGGTACGCTACACAACGAAACAGGGTTGATTAAGAAAAAAGTGTCTTCATTGGACTCCTTTGACCCTCTTGTTGATGCTGTTGCGTTCGGCGACGAGCCTACTGAGGTTGAGGTGATCTACGCCCCTCCCTTCGCTCTCCTCGGCCAGCGCTATGATCTTGAGCCCGCTCAGAAAGTTAAACTACCACTTGCGGCAGCAGTCTATTTACTTGGGCAAAGTTTAGCGAAGCTGGTGTAGAAGTTGGTTGGATCGAACCTAAGCTCGGTCGGTCGGCTGGTGGAGGAGGAGATGCTCGATAATACTCTTAGGAGCATACCTCAGGACATCTACAGATCTGTAGCCCTATACCTGAAGAATACGAGGAACTCTAATCAGCTTGGCGAAACCTTGGCAGCACATCTGAAGCTAAGGGAGAAAGAGCTTCTGTTAAACCTAACATTAAATCTACTTAGGCTGAGGCTAAGCAAGGCGAAGAAGGGTAGGGGTCTTAAAGAAGCAAATCTGCTACCTGAAGAAAGGTACATTCTGGAAGCCGAGGAGCTGGCTGAGCGGCGCCTGAATAAGATTGAGAACGCTTTGAAAAATGGTCGAGTCTCTCTACTAGCAAGCATAGAGGAGAGGCACATCAGGAAGCTTGTAACCCTACGCTTCCTAAAAGCCTTCGACGCCATAGTAGGTGTAGACTTAAAGCGATACGGACCTTTCAAGCCCGAGGATGTAGCAACCATACCTTTAGAGAACGCCAAGCCACTGGTAGAACAAGGTGTTGCAGTGGAAATCTGGCTGGATGAGTAGCAGCCTAAACGTCTGCCTTTTTATAGTGGAGTGGAGATAATATCTGCGGTCGGCTCTCAGTTGTCTCAGCAAGAGTTTGAATTCAAAGTAAGGTTCAAGCCGAAGTTCTCTTGGGTTGACAAGGTGTACCTTGGAAACCTTCTGATCGAAGCGCTAGGTCTCTTAGCTAGGCAGAGCGGCGCATTCGAATTCGATGTGGAAGCATTAGAGAAGCCTGAAAAAAAGTAGGCTCATCAAACCACTTGGAGGTTATTCCCCGCTCTTCACTTCGGCTGTCTGATGCGCAGCACTCTCGGGCTCGGGCACACCCTCAGGAACCTCTATCTTCGGCTTAACCTCTTCAAGCCTTATCGTAAGCAGATACACCTTATTGTTGTGGTGTATAATCCTCTTGCTAACCCTAGGGCTTCTGAAGGCTAACTTCGCTATGAGATACTCTCTTATCCTCTTAAGCTGCGCGTAGGTCACTAGCTCTTGACCTACGAGGCTCTCAAAGTCAGGGTCACTTTCTATATCAGACAACACCGAACTAATTAAGAATTAACCAACCTATTAACTCTTTCTACAATATCATTCTTCAAGCAGATAAACGGCGAAGTANTCGCTTCGCACCAGTNGTCTAATTATACTACATTTGGTACTACGTTGTCTGGTAATGGGGCTGGCTTACGTAACAGTATCTGCAGGGTAAATAAGGCTTTACTAAAGAAGCTCAAAAATACGGTATAACTATGAGCAAAGTGATTATGAGGGCTCTTGAAGAAGAGGTTAAGAAGGCTAAGGGAGAGAGATCAGAAGAATACTTGGAGGGATAGGGAGGATTCTAGAGAGATGTAGCGGGGAAGAAGTTGTTAAATCGATATTGGAGAACCCTAGGAAAGAGACGAGGCTGCTGTTCAAAAAGATATGTGGTTTTCAAAACCCCTTTAATAGATAGCCCACCGTCACTACAGCGTTGCACAAGCATCTTACACACCTGTCAGTTAAGATTACATCTGTTCATGACTTCAATCAAAAGCGCTTCGGATATCCAAGGCTAATCCATTATACCTCCGAGGTTTGCTGCCACCTATTTTTGCCTAAAATATGTGGCTTCTAGTCATATAGAAGATTAAAGAAGATTGATGGGGAGTCTGTAGATAAAGAGAACCTCTATCTACTTTGCTTCTCTAAGAGTTCTCTTATTCGGCGTAGCTCCGAGAGCATATCAGCAGTAGAGCCGCCGACGCCGAAGAGCGGTCTTCCTCTAACTAGGCTCAACACTTTTTCTCTAACTTCGGAGTAGTTTGAGATGTGGATGAGGGATGCTTCTGCTCGCCTACTCTTTGGACCAGCAGTACCTCCTGCTACGCCTGTGTAGCCTGCTGTGTATATGTCGACTGTAGCTATGCCTAGCCTTCTAGAGATAGGCCCCTGCACAACTTCTACCGACATTACCCTAGCGTAGGGTACCGTACTCTTTACCCTCCACCATACGCCCCGCTCAACCACAACTTCGTCGCTCGTTAGATGGTATGTTATGGATTTGTAGTACCGTGAAGACCAATAGAAGATGAAGCAGATCGTTGCTATAGTCAGGGCAAAGAATGTCATGATCGGTATGGGAACGTATGCTGGCTCAAAAATGTAGACCAGCCAACTCACTACGATTCCGCAGAGCGCCAATGGCGCGACGCAGAGTGCTAAGTATATTCGGTAGAGGAAGACCATATTATGGTGGGGTTTGAACACTTCCTCCAAACAGGTCTTACCCACATATTTCTTGAAGTTCTGCTATTAAGTTTATTGTCTACCAATCAGATGCTGTTAACCTAACGACCGCTCACCTTCTAGTAGGCTTAGCAGCTCTGAGAACTTGATGTGTCTTCTTCTGGTGTTGTGGAGGTGGATGTAGAGGGGTAGTAGTCATCAAAACCCATCAACACTATCCTTAAGATACTGTATAGCTCTCTCTACGATGTTCTTCTCGTACTGTGAGTGTATCCTAAGCTAGTGGTCTGCAGGCTTCAGGGTATGTGCTGCTCCATCGCTATACAACGTATGCTTACCATACTTCTCAACCAACGTCTTCAGGAAGGCTTTGGCTACAAGCATATTCCTATACCTCGACAGATACACACCAAGAATGAACCCATACAAAGGTTCAACTGCAACCCAGACCCAAGCTTCAAAGGAACCAACCTTAATGTACGTTTCATCAACCAAGAAGGCACAAACCCTCATAACACAGAACAGAAGCCTAGCATCGAACATCCATACAACAGGAGACCTTTTAACAAACCAGTCAAAGTATCAAACACCTAGACCAACAAGTAAAACAACAAGTTAACAGCACGTAGCAAGGTTTGCATATCGAATAAGGGTTCATTTGGTGAAAGAGGAAGAGATCTTAGAGGAGTTAAGGCGCATAAGGACACTTTTAGAGCCTAAGCCTGCGCCACCTCCACCCCAAAGTTTGTGGGCTGAGTTCTTGGATTTCATCTCAAAGTATAAGGTTATGGGTATGGCTTTTGCCTTCACGTTGGGTCTATATCTGGGAGTACTTGTCAAAGCCTTGGTTGACGACATAATAATGCCGATTGTATAGTTCGCTAAGCCGAACGTTGCGTGGGAAGCCATAGAGATTGGCCCCTTGAGAGTTGGCTACTTTGTAGGGTCACTTATCACATTTATTATAATAGCATTTGTGGTCTTTCTGCTGGCGAAGGTGAGTAAAAGATTCAAGATAGAGTAGAGAAGCTTGTGTGGCTAATGCGGATGCGATCAGCTATATTTCTGATCTTTTGCTTTTTAACCCTTTGGGCCACCAGTTCCACTTCTTCGCAACGACTATTATAGATGGGTTGAGGAAGATGCGCATGAAGAATGTGTCTATGTATATTGCGAGGCTTAGGGCGAACCCCATCTCTTTGAGCACCAGGTTAGGGCTGAGCATGAGGCTTCCTAGCGCAGAGCCCAAGATCAGCCCGGCTGCTGTGAGGACTAAGCCTGTCCTTTCTACCGCGTTCACAACCGCTTCTTCGTCGCTCAAACCCTTCAAGGCTTCTTCCTTGACTCTTGTTATGAGGAAGACGTCGTAATCTACTCCCAGCCCCATCAGCACGGAGAAAGTGAAGAGTGGCGTTAACCAGTATATCTTCGCACCTAAGCCGTATTGAAAGACGAGAGTGAGTATGCCTATGGACCAGACCGCGCTCATGGCTGTGGTCGCTAGAAGCCTAAGTGGGAGCAAGATGGAGCCTAGGGCTATTAGTAGGACTATGAAGATGCCTATGCACGCTGCCGGTATTATTCTGTAGAAGAAGTCTTGGTTTATGGTGTTGGTCAAGTCTAGGTAGAAGGCTGCGCCGCCTCCCACCAAGATTTCAGCTCCGCTTAGCGCAGCTTCATCTCTTGCGACCTCGCTAACCTTCTCTCTAATCTTTTTGATAGTTGTAAAGGCTTCGTCTGCGGTGTAGAAGCTCTTTAGGCTGGTTGTTATCACGAAGGTCTTGCCCTCTTCATCTGCGTACTGTCTTATGCTGCTTCTATCAACTTCGTCTGGTGCCACATATTCGCCCCTTGGTCTAGTTGGACCGTAGGTGTACTCTGGGTAAACATCATCAAGTTTGGAGATTTCGGTGTGTAGTCTATCCAGAGCTTGGTAGAGGTCTCTTTTGACCCCGCTGCTAGTAAATAGTGGCTCTCGGCTGACGACTACGATCTGCGTCTGCGAGAGAGGCGCTGCTCCGAAGGAGTTGAGTATGGCATCGACTCCACGCTTTGATTCGAAGGGTGGGAGCATCTCTATGTCGCCGTATGTGATTGATATTGTGGTGATTACTGCGCCTAGGGCTGCTGTGGCTAGTAGCCCGATTGCCAGAACCCTCTTTGGCTTTGATACGCAGTAGTGTGCCATTCTTTTGAATATGGCTAGTCTGACTGCGAAGTTTGGTATGGTTTTTCGAGGCAATAGTATCTTGTCTTTTATGGTGGAGAGTGTTGATGGGATTGTTAGTAGAGCGCCTGTGAGTGTTAAGAGTATGCCTAGGGCTAAGCCTATGCCTATGCTTTGGAGTATGCCTATTGAGGAGAGTGCTAGGCAGCTGAAGCCTATGAGGACTGTTGACGCGCTTAGAATTACTGCGCCTCCTGCGTGTATGGCTGTTCTTTTAACTGCTGCTGTGTGATCGATGTTGTTTCCTCTTTCCTCGATGTATCTGAAGATCATGAAGATTACGTAGTCTACGCCTGCGCCTAGTATGACTACGCTTATCATACTCCTTAGTAGATAGTATTGTTTGAAGCCTAGTTCTGCGAGGAGAGCCAATAGACCTATTGCTGCGGCGAGTGCTGAGCCTACGGTTAGTAGTGAGATCGTTGGGACTATTAGCGACGCTATCAACGCTGCGCCTAGTATGAAGACCAGCAAGATGGTTACTTTATCGATGACACCTATGTCTTCAACGTCCTGATTTCTGAGGTCGTAGGATAGGGTCATGGGGCCTGTTAGTAGGGTTGTGAACCCGGCTTGCTTCACCTCGCCAACAATCTTACGGAGGGCTTCAACCGCTACTCTCTGCTCTGCTTCAGATAGGCTGCCGTTGAACCGAATGAGGATGAGCGCGGTTTTGTTATCGCCGCTAACAAGCTTGCTGTAGATATCTTTTGGTATGCTGTCTGGGAAGGGTGGTGTGGGGAACTTCGATCTGATCTCTGCGAAAACCCGTTGGGTTAGGTTTTGGGCAGCGGCATCTAAAGCCTCTTGTGTTGGTTCTCTGCCGAGCTCTAAGCAGATCTGGATTACGCTCTTTTCAAGACCCTGCTCTGCTAGCAGAGTGGCTGTGAGCACTTCTACGTCGTGTTGCGTCGCATCTGGTCCTAGGTTGATTAACTCTCTGATTACGCTTTCGCTTAGACCCGATTCTTTGGAAACTATTGATGCTGCTGTATCCTCGATTATTTGCTGCCTTGTGGCTGAATCGGCCCATTGGGTTATGTTCATAGCCCTATTTAATTCTGTGAAGAGTTTTGAGGCTTCGCCAAGATTTGTTGGTGTGAAGACGTGTGGTGCTGCTGTGTTTATCGCTGCTTGGGCCTTTGTATAGAGTAGTTGGGGTTTTAGGTCTGTGATCTTTATGTACTCTTCTGTGAAGGTTGAGGACCAAGCTGTGTAGAAGGCTTTGAGGTAGGCTTCGGTGAGTGGTTTGCCCCCTTCTGGCAGCATCTTTAGTGCTGTGTTATATGCTTGTTCGTTGAGTGGTTTGACTGGTATGGGTTGGAGAGGATTGGCTTGGGCGATCTGCTGGGCTGCTGAGGACCAAGCTTGGAGGTAGAGGGTTGGGACCCCATATATTATTTGGGCTGCTTCTGTTAGTCTGTTGATTAGTGTGTAGAGTGTTTGGTGTAGGGTTTGGAGTTCGTCTGCTGCTCTGTAGAATTGTTTGTGTGCCTCTGTTAGGTTAGCCTTAATCTTCTGCTCTATTTCGCGGTATGTTNCGTTCATCTTAGCCCAGTATTTTGCTAGGATTTCGTCGTAGATTGTGGTTGCGCTTACAACACCAGCAANCCCCTTTAGCTCCTCTTTGCCCTTAGATTCNATGGTCTTGCTTAGGGCAGATATGTAGCCTCTACCCTCNTCTGAAANTATGTTGCCCTCCTCAGCCTTAACTACTAGGATCTCTGTGTCCCCTTGGTCTGAGCCGATCTTCTCAGATATGATCTGCTGAGCCCTCTTAGCCTCTAATGTGCTTGGAATGAAAGGATCTAGGCTGTGCTGNATANGCTCCTCTAAAGCCGGGAGGTTCACGCCTAGAACAATTACTACGAGGACCCAAAGGGCTATGAGAAACNTGCCTCTTTGGGTGGAGAGAGCTGCATATTTATCGAGCAACTCCACTCACACAACCTACCGCCAAAGAACCGGGTTTAAAAACTCTACTAAAGTAAGAAGGGTTAAAAGAGTAGCTGTAGGATTTTGTTAAACAAAGGTTATGCTTTCACAAAACTCTCTTAGGGTTTTTCGTTCTATCCACCTTCAGCTTTCGAAGCGGATAAGTAGTGTTGTGGAATCAATTTCATCTATGGAAATGTATCGCGGGCTAATCCTTGCGTCTATAAACTCCTTCGCTAGTATATTTGATACATATTCTACCCACTGGTCGTGGAGAAGTGTGGCATAAAACCGTAACACACTCCAACCCCACTTCCAAGAATATGGTAGCACTTTATCTGTTATACTCGCCTTTAATTTGTATGATAGGCTTTCCTCGACATCTTTAGCAAACNTATCAGTTATTCCGTCCAGCGGGGTNCTATCCTCATATTTCCTCAAATCAGGTTTAAAGAATTCGATAGCGAATTCTCCACCAGAATTTANAATCCTGTAGCTGTAAAATGGTATTGAGGTATTTGCGATGTCTTCGTCATATGGTACGTAATCTTCAAACTCCATTATCGGCAAATGCTGCTCTAATATGAGAAGAACTCCGTTATATTCTAATGCTGCAACAGCGTGCCCTTCTCCTGTGATAGTGTCGAATGTTAAAACGTAACTATCTTTAAATCCGAGAGCTAGAAGGGCTGAAGCATAAAATATCGCGTAATCACTGCAAACGCCGCTTTTTCGCTCCACGAAGGTTACAGGGTCATATATGTATCTGTTTGCCGACTCCTTTTTAGTATAATCGTACACCGTGTTGGAGTCTACCCATTCTACAAGATGCCAAACCTTGAAAAGTAAAGGTCTTTCAGAATATTTATCAAAGACAAGTTTGTTGATTCTATAAAATGTTGTTTCGTTAAAGCTCCTGAAGACAACGTCGTAAACGGTGTTGCTCGCTGAAGATGAAGAGAGATATAGGACATCTGAATAACCGCTAAACAAAATTCTTTGGCTCTCCCTGTCTGCTATGAAATCATAGATCTTGTTATGAGTGAATATTTCAAGTTTGAAAGTAGAAGTGTATTCTTGTGGGAGTCTTTCAAATATTTCTTTTAAGTTGTAGATCTCTTTAGCGTAGCCCCTGCTGATATAAGCATACTCNGCTATAACCGCATTTCTAGTTTCATATGGGACTAGCTGGAACAGCCTCGTACCGTCCTTGAGTGNGATAGAATAAAACGGAACCAATTCTGAACCATAATCTTCAATTATTAGATGAGTAGCATTTTGTGTAAGCCTAAATCCAGTAGAATCGATAGAAGTCGCATACCTAGTGGTGGTTGGAGATATGGTTTTATAAGACGGTGAGGTAGTAGATGTTTGTGTATTGGTTAGTGTTGTTAANGTTTGTTGCAACGTACCCGTTTGGTTTAATCCTCCTTGTAAGGAAGGCCTTAGTGATGGGAAGATTGTTTCTCTAAACAAATATCCTTCGTACATGACAGCTAAGAGAAATATTACAAAAGCGGCAACAGCAACATATTTTGTGCTTTTCTTTCGCTTTTTTGATCTTCTATATTTCCTATAATCGCTAAGATCTACTCTCATACTCTTTTCTCTTTCAAGATACTTGTCTTTCAATGTGCTAAGGGNCTCTTTAGCTTTCCACTGTTCTATGCCTGTGCAGTTGTGCGANGGAGGTAGCCTATGTTGAGTGCAATAATTTTTCCCACAAAATTTGCATACGAAATATAGAGCCTCTTCAGCACCGCAAAAATTACATCTAACCATACTTGTTAAATCTCTTCTAAAACACAGATATTAATCTATCTTTTCAGCTCACTTTATGTCGCCAAAGGAGCGATACAGCAAAGCTCCTTTAAGTATCTGTGCTGTTATAATCAAAAGGCGTTGGATGACATTGGGGAGAAGATAAGGGAAAGAATCTGTGAGGAAGATGAGGGATTTGTAGAAGGGGCTCGCGTCCTATCTTACCACACTTTATGTGAAAGGTTGCGTGATGTGTTTAAGAGGAGGGTTAAGGCTGCTCTTCTATTCGGTGGGAGGGTCAAAGGCTACACGCTTAAAGGAGATTACGACATCGCGGTCTACTTTGGTAGGAGCCACAGCTTATATGATTTAGGCGAGCTTGCTGTAGATGTGGCTAGAGCCTTGAACATAGGCGAAGAAGAGGTTGATCTCGTTGATCTAGACTCAGCTGCGCCTGAGATTAGGCTAGAGGCTCTGCAAGGCAAACCGCTTTACGTAGAGGATGATTATGTGCTCTTTGAACTTAAAGTTAGAAGCATTCTGGAGCTGCTGGATATGCGCAGTGGTATGCGACCTCTAGAGGGGTTAACTTGAGCGCCAAAAGATGTCAACTTGACATCGAAATTGAATCTCTGGAGGAAAAACGCACGCTTGTTATACATTGTAACAGACCAATTAAAAGGAACGGGAAGTATATTTTTCATATCAAAGATGAGACTGGTGAAGAGCTAAACTATTTGAAGATGTCAATTTCCTAAAACGATAGGATAATTCGCTGGAACAACCCAAACTTAATTTTGAACAGTGCCAAATTTTTATGTTCGATGAATCAGNGTTCGGCGGCACTCATCTTGCTTGGCAGACAACTNTCAGCTTCGCTCCCACATATATATTACCTAGCATACCATCAAGGCTCGAATATNCAAACAATTTCCCAAACGCACGCATCTCACCTAAATCAACGATCTCAACCCCCATGGTGGGAATTATCTTCTCACGCCACACAAGCAGATACAAATTATCGGAGAGCTTAAAGTAATCAGCCCTATCAGTATCCGCTAACCCCTTCTCAACCCCCATCAAGCAGTGCCAAGTAAAGAGGCTCTCAAAATATATATGCTCATAGACCGCCCTAGGCCCGTACCGAAATTCCACACGTTTCCCAAGCAGCTCATTTGTCTTCTCGTGGCGTGGTGTCTCAGCGCTAGGAGGTCTATCTATGGAACCCTGACCGAATACCACCCTAACATCGGTGAGCTCTTCCCCTAATCTAACGCGATCCAAAAGAGTCTTCGAAGACGGCAACGGTATCTCACCCAATATAGACGTGAAGATGTTCTTGCCTAGATCCAACACCAGAGTCAAGGAGCGCCTAGGAGCAGCGTCGCTCGTGATGTCAACGAAGTACACACTATCCCTGGCTCTAAATGCTACGTAACGTCCAGTAGACGACTCTCCCGCTTCGGATTTTGAAAGTCTGCTCCAAATAACCACCTCATCATCTTTGAAGCTGAAAGACTCAACTCCACCATCACTATAATATAATTTCACACTCCTCCCAACCAGATCGTTGACCTTCGGTGGAAGATAGGTTTCGCGAAAATCCTTGCCGAACTCCTCCAATGTAAACCAAGTAATACTTGACATCAGCTGGATCGTTGCGTCTCATCCATATATAAGGATTAAGCAGGCTGGCGCCGCGCCATTATGCTCCTCTTCATCCTGTCACCGATGCGATAGGTTTAGCTAGAAATATTGGTGCGGGGGGTGGGATTTGAACCCACGAACCCCTACGGGACAGGAGCTCTGCGCGCGGCTCCTCAGTTTCGCAGCCACTTGGGCACCTGCGCCTTTGACCTGGCTTGGCAACCCCCGCGCCCAATTGACCNTAGGCGGGGTGGGGTAATAATATCTTACTTCCGGGNTTGTGGAGGAAGATATGTAAGTTAGCGTTGTAAGTAGTATGTTGATGGAATATGTGGGATGATGCGTTAGAGGCGTATTTGAGAAGGACAAGAAGGTCTAAAGAGCTGTTCGATGCTGCGAAGCTGGTCTTCGTGGGTGGAGTGAACCACAACATTAGGTTCTTTGAACCATACCCATTCTTCGCCGCAAAGGCTTCAGAAACTTTTCTTTGGGATGTGGATGGGAATAGGTATGTGGATTATTGGATGGGGCATGGTTCGCTAATATTGGGCCATTCCCCAGAGGTAGTTGCTTCTAAGCTTAGGGAGAAACTCAGCAACGGTACAATCTTTGGCACACCAAACGAAGTTTCAGTTAGGTTAGGCGAGCTTGTCTGCGATTGCGTACCCTGCGCTGAGCAAGTTAGATTCTGTAATACTGGTGCTGAAGCAACTATGTACGGTGTTAGGCTAGCAAGAGCATACACAAAGAAGCGCGTTGTGATCAAGATCGAAGGGGGTTGGCACGGATATAACTCGGATTTAGTTAAGGATGTTTCTCCACCCTTCGGCGTTGAGAGCGCTGGGGTGGACGAGTGTGTCAGATATGTCGCTTCGGCGCCCTTCAACGACCTTGAAGCGGCTAGAAGAGTAATAAGCGAGAATAAATCGGAGCTGGCTTGCGTCCTAGTCGAGCCTGTTTTAGGTGGGGGTATAATACCAGCTGANAGAGACTACCTTAAGGGTTTACGTGAGGAAACAGAGAAAGCGGGTTGTCTACTCTTCTTCGACGAGGTCATAACGGGTTTCAGAGTCGCCTTAGGCGGTGGGCAGCAATACTATGGTGTTGTACCAGATTTAGCTGCACTGGGTAAGGTGCTCGGAGGAGGGCTCCCGATAGGTGCGGTGTGCGGGTTAAGGGAGGTTATGGCATATGCTGACCCCAGGCTCCCTAAGAGTGAAAGGGCTTGGATCGGTGGGGGAACGTTTTCAGCAAACCCTCTCAGCATGACAGCTGGGTTGGCTACTATACAGTACCTAAGCGAGAAGAGTAGTGTGATATACCCCTACCTTAACGAGTTAGGCGAAGAGGCTAGGCGAGGCATAGATAGAGCCTTTGCTGAAGCAGGTATCCAATCAGCAACCACGGGTCTAGGTTCACTCCTATTAACGCACTTCCCCAGGGATGGCAAGACGCCTAGGGATGCTAGAGCTGTTCATAGCTGTGACCGTAAACTTCAGTTCCAATTCTACTTCGCCCTCTTAGCCAAGCACAGCATCTTCTTTCTACCCGGTCATCTAGGTGCTATCTCATATGCGCACACCAAAGAAGACATAAAGGCTCTGGTCGAGGCTTCAGCAACGTTAGCGCAGGAGGCGAAGGGAGCTTACGGAAAAGGTGGTTAGGATGATCTGGCAAGAAGTAAAAATAGGGAGAGTATTAGTCTGCAGAATGGATTTTGAATCAGACCTACTCTCATCCTTAGAGGAGTTCGCCAAAGAGCATAAGGTAGACGCTGCTTTCTTCACCGCTCTAGGCGCGGTTAAGAAGGCCGCTTTTGCTTACTACGAGCAGGCAGCGAAAAGGTATGTGGAAGAGGCTGTGGAGGAGCCTATGGAGCTCTTAAGCTGCATAGGGAATATCGCAACACTAAACGGCAAAGTGGTAGTGCACGCGCACGCTGTCTTCTCAGACAGATCAGGTAGACTCAGAGGAGGGCATCTTCTCAAAGGAACTACCGTCTTCGCAGGAGAGGTGCTGATCCTCGAACTCAGCGGCGTGGAATTAGTTAGATCTTACGATAGTGTTACCGGACTGAACCTCTACACACCTAAGCCCAAGCCTGAGAGATAGCTGTTGACGCTATGCTGGCTTGAACCTACCCTCTATCTTCTTCAGCACACTGCTGAGTGTTGTGTATTCCATCTCCTCAGGCCCCAGTCTGGCTGGCATAAAGGGTCCGTGCCTCCTCATATAATCCGCTACCTCATTAGCTAAGCTTCTAGCTCGGTCGAATGCTGGATCATCGAAGAGGTCTGCTGGCCCAACAAGCATTCCCTCATTCAACTGGAAGCCTAAGGCTACTACCCTAGGTGGACCGTCGAATCTCGTGCACCTCGCATTCCTAAGAGAGACAGGCATAAGTGGGCCGTTGTGTGAGCCCCGCATCCAACCCGCCACGAGGTGGGGGAACGCGAAGGGCTCTAGCACTTCTCCTACAGCTGGTAGACCGTGCTGCGCTCTCACAAACATGACCGGGTCGTCTTTGCCCACATACCTCCCAGCTATTAACGAGAGTCTTGCTGTACTAGCTACAGCCGCTAAGAGGTTGTCTGCTCTTCGATATACGCTGTGTATAACATATCTGCTCGGCGTTCCTATGAGTGCAAGGAGGTCGTAGGATTCGTCAGGGGTATGGATATCTACGACTTTATCCTCCATAACATCCATTACTCTAAATGTGAAGCCTGTGTGAAGCTTCTCATCTATTATTAGACCAGCGGTATTGAAGGGGTCTGCGAATATTCGGTATAAAGGTAGGTTCCAAGCACCGGGTTCGGTTTTATCAGCCATAAAGATCACTATAGGCTCACTCACCCGCTCCTCAATCTCAGCTTCAGCCACACCAGGACCCATGCCCTTCAAGTTCCCAGAGAAGGCAGTTGCAAGCAGATCTTGCCCAGCAGCATACAGCTTAAGCTTCTTAGATGCCTTTTCAGTAACTTCCTTGAATGTCTCCCACGCTAGACCATGGATTTCACTACTGTTCACACCTTTTGTGTGAGTCATAATAAGTTGGAGGTCATCACCAACCGCTGTTACATAGAAGTCTCTCAGTAGACCTTTCTCCTTGGCTTCAGCGAGCTTTTCTTGAGCAACCTTAATCTGCTCGGGTGTACCATGTGGTGCCCAGCTAGGCTGCCTACGTCAGCTTTTATTACAGATAATGTTATCCTCATACTCTATCGGGTTAAGTGGAGTTTAGGGG
>JGI24721J44947_10006139_pt1 | contig 16294 bp, 20 predicted proteins | sample YelNatPaOPGAMG01_FD_44947 | JGI IMG/M metagenome (IMG submission 44947)
TATGTTAACTGGCAAATACCGTTTCCGGAAGCATCCCGTCCAAAATCATCTCCAAAGCCATCGTATGGCTACATCGTCCCCGAGTTTGAAAGAAATCGCAATCACAACGCCAAACACCATTCTCCAGATGAACCGTATGGGGATTATTCTCGCCTTCAAAAGTAACCGTAAGCGCCTCAAAATGGATGCGTTCGCGCTGTGCGGCATATCGTTTTGCTTTTTCAATCTTCCCAATCATCCCATAGTCCATTTTTTCTCTCCTTTTTGATTAAGAATATAAAAAGGCACGCGTTGAAACGCGTGCCGTGCTTGACTATATGACTTGTAAGGATTTGCTCATTCATCCTCCGATANACACAGTATATCTGACCTTTTGGTGAAAGTCAACAATTAAATACCAAATCTCACCATTCCTTAATTCTTTGTAAGGTAGCCCGACCTTTTTATCGGAAATGAACTACGTCCTTTTGGGGCGTCGATGCTGATCATCGCGGAAAAACAAGCTCAAAATAACCGAAACAATCGAAACCACGATAGATCCTAAGAAAGCCGCCCAAAATCCATCCACACTGAAACCAGCCCCAAACAGATCACCCACTTTACCAGCTAGCCAAAACAGAAACGTGTTGATGACTAATGTGAATAACCCTAAGGTCAGGATGATCAAAGGACAAGTGAGAAATTTCAATATCGGGCCAAATAAACTATTAACCACCCCAAATATCAATGCCAAAATCAGCATCGACAACCATCCCATATTTTGAGCATGGATACCGGGGACGATGCGAATTGCCACATAAAGTGCCACCGCGTTAATCAATAATCGGAGAATAAATCGCCACATGTCAAAACTCCTTTTGAATAGAAATTCGCAAATAATGATTTGCCATCCTTAATGGTTCGGGTAACCGATAACCCTTGAACCAATCGACACACAAGCTAAGAAGGCTGGTTAAATCTAGCCGATTGCCAACGGAAAGATACACAGGCTTGCATCCTTTGCGTGAGCGATATGCCACACCGATCACCTCTCCATCATCTATCATTTCCGAATAACTACCTTCATCATCGCTGATTTCTCCAACCTCGCCGACCAACCGATTTCGTGCACAACCTATTGTTGGTTTATCCAAATAGACACCCATAAAGCTTGCCAGACCAAAGCGGCGTGGATGCGCCACACCATGTCCTTCAACTATTATTACGTCACCCANAGCATTAAGTTGCGCCAACGCCTGAAACATTGCCGGAGCAACACAATAAGCATAAAAGCCGGGCTGATAAGGAAAAGTAATCGGAGTCTCCCCTATTCCAACCTGTTCGACTTCCCAATTCGCCAATCGAATTCGGATGGCAACCGCAGCCACTTTGGCGGAGAGNCACATCGCCTTTAGCGCAGTGATTTGGGATACCGTTGCCTTATTCAGCGGATCAAACCGCACCAGGCCGCGCATGTTTAATTGATGCTGAATAGCATCCGCAATCGTCGCAATGGAGAAGAACGAGAGCTTATCCACGATCACTCTGCGAATGGGTTTGGTTCTCTACCATAAANGCCTGATGCCTGTTTTTCGAGGATTAATATGCCGATAAGGTACCATTACGACGGGCGTAGCGTTCTGCCGAACGGTAAAGAAGGTAACCAATTATCGGCATACCCAANCCAAATAGGGTAACAATAACCAATTCAATTTCAAATGGTGCCAGTTCGGGAAAGCCGGCCGGAAAACCCATCATTACCGAGCGAAAAGCATCCACACAATAGGCATTTGGTAGCCACCGCGAAAAGAAAAGCAAAAACGGCGGTAAGGCAGAAAATGGGAAAAAGTTCGCGCACAAGATAATAAAACCAAATTGGAAAAAATTCGCCACGGTTTGGGCGGTTTCTTTGATCCGTATAGTGAGCGCCGCAAATGCAAAACCAATCCCAAATGTCCCAGCTAAGGACATAATGAGGATATAGAAGCCCAATAACGGATTTGCAAGCGGCAGCCGTCCCAGCATCGTCGTCATCACCAGGACCGCCGTCAGCGATAACAAACCGGTCCAAAGCAATGTATTGGTCACTCGGGCAACCAGATTAAGAAATTTACTCGCCGGACTCAGATAGAGTTGTTCGAGCGTCCCTTGCAATTGTTCGTTGCGGATATTATAGCCTATCGTCCATAATGTATCATTCAAGAACATAAATAAAACAAACCCATAAATCACCACACCAGACGTGTTCATTTCAAACGTGGTTTTTGGTAATCCGCTGTTTGATCCTCCTGATGAAAACATCTTCCCGCCCAGGGTGAAAATTGCCACGATAAAAAACACCTGCCCAAAGGACGCCACAAATTCGACCGGATAACGCGCCATGATAGTCAATTCTTTGCGTACCATTGCCCAAAATGTGCTCCAATGAAGAAGAAAATCCTTTATCAACCGATCCACTTTTCGCATCCCAAAAACTGTTCTTTGATTCATTTTATTTCACATTCAATTTGCGAACGCCCGCTATCCTCACAAAGTTTATTCGTAATAATTTTAACTTCGCCTTTTATTCTATCCCGCATATCAAAATTGCCCCATCCCTTCATTGCTCCTCACCTGGACTTCTACCATATTGAATACCCAATATCCAAACAGAGGCGCCAGCAGGAGGAACCCCCACAAAACCGCTAAATCTAAATACCATTTTCCGAAAAAATAACCGACGCCGAGTATAGCAGAACGGACACCATTGGTCATCCAGGTCGGGGGAAACAATAAGGCAATGAACTTAAGAAATGGCGGGAAAACCGTAATGGGGAAAAATACCCCCATCAAAAAGCTCACACCCCATTGCATTAACCCCACCAAAGCATTTGCCTCCTTAACTTTGAGGATTAAAGCACCATATAACAGTGTCACGCCATATAACGGTACCAGGCCAACCAGCAAAAAAACAAACGCCAGCAGCAACTCTCCCTGCCAGGGGTTGAAACCCAAGATCAATGCCCCGAGGAAATAGGCGGTTAAGGATGAAAATAGCGAACGCGCACAACTATAGACCGCCGTCCCAGCTGCAATCCAAATACGGTGAACCGGCACAAGGTATAGCGTTTCTAAGGTGCCTGCCTCTTGTTCCCACCGTAACCAATAAGCCATGTGCCAAAACGCCAGTGAGACGATCGTGAAAACGCTCGATCCAATCAACAAATATGCCACATATTGCGGAGTGCCGGTATTCCGCTGAAAAGCAGCCGCGGCATTGGTGCCCCCATTTGCGCGCCCCAGTAAAATTGGCATCGCAGCGAAAACAATCGGGATAAACGTATCCAATACGAGCTGCCCTGGATAACGCAGGATGGTGAGAAAACGCATGCGTGCGCTGGCAAGCACCACAGAAAGATAGGATTTCCAGCTGTATTTCATCTCAACGCACCCGAGTATCTTCTGCCAGTGTACGTCCCGTTTTGGTGATAAATACATCTTCGAGGGTGGGTTCTTGAGGGGTAAGTTTATGGATGCTGGCGCCGTGGTGGGTGAGCACCTGGATTAACTCCGCCAATATTTCGCTCCCCTCAGCGCTGACCACCGTTAACTGTGTCGCGCCATTCTGACTGGTGCGGGTTGCTTGCTTTACCGCAGCTATCTCCCGCACCGCTTTTACCGCCTGAGCTGGTATTACACCCTCGACGTGAATCACCTTTGCCCAACGTAATGAATCTTTTAACTCAGCCACCGTGCCAATCGCCAGTAATTCGCCGCGATCAATGATCGCTACCCGATCACATAACGTCTCTGCCTCAGCCATGATATGGGTCGTATAAATAACAGTCTTCCCCTGCTCGTGCAGTTGCCGAACGATAGAACGGAGTTCACTGGCAGAAGGTAAATCAAGGGTGTTTGTGGGCTCGTCCAGTATCAACAATGGCGCATCGTTGATCAATGCTTTTCCAAAAGCCAGTTTCATTTTCTGACCAGAGGAATAGGTTTCCACAGTGCGATCCGCAATGTCCTCCAAACCAATCCGCTCGATGATTTGGGTTGCCCTTTTCTTACGAGATGCAGGGGGCAGGTGATATAGCGCTCCAAAATATTCCAGGTTTTCCCGACCAGTCAATTTCCAATATAATCCCCGCTCGCCCATTAACATGCAGCCGACGCTGGCGCGCACATCGTTTTCATGTTTAGAGACCTCAAACCCATTTACCCATACTTTGCCGGAGCTGGGTAATATCAAGGTGGTCAAGATTTTAATCAAGGTCGTTTTCCCTGCCCCGTTCGGACCCAGCAAACCAAAAATCTCGCCTTGCTCCACATCTAACGAAATATCCTTCAACGCCTGCACAAAATCTTTTTGCGAACGAAATAAACCCTTGCGTTGGCGCACAGGATAAATCTTCGATAGTTTTTCAACCACAACCGGTTTATCTATCATGAAAATTCACCGCTTTTCCCTATTGCAATCTTATCAAATTACATTATAGTATAGGTATATGCGTTTTAGTGATACCTTATATGCTCAATTGAATCAATATCAACGCGCCAATCATCGCCCTCTTCAATAACTTACCGAGGACAAGGTTATGAATACGATATTGATGGTTCTAATCGGTTTCATTCTTCTCTTTGCTGGCAGTCAGCTTTATTGGCTGTTTGTTGCCATCGCCAGCCTATTAGCCGGTGGAACGATGCAGGGGCATTCGGTGCAATGGGCAACCCAGATTCTCACCCTCAGCGATACACTCAAATATAGCATTTTAGGCGCCATTTTTGCTGTCACGGCGAAGCCACTTGCNGTATTAATCGGTGGATTCGTCAGTGGAGGATATCTACTTTATACCATCCCCCAAATATTGGGNATCAATGTCTCCTGGTATTCCTGGATATTCTATGCACTCGGCGGGATCATTGCAGTGGNNCTACTNATNTTCTTGTATTCCTACGGGTTAATTTTACTTACTTCCTCTTTGGGGGCAATTCTCGTTCTCCAACACATCGGTTTTGGGCAATTCGATAAAGGAATCTGGTTAGCGATACTCATGATACTGGGGTTTACCTCGCAAGTTTTACTGCTCAATTATTCTGAACCTACAATAGATTAAGAGTTCATGGTGACTGTCTCTTATTCATGATAAGATTATGGCATGCCCAAAAGAAATCATCGTTTGATTTTATTTTCTTTGGTCGGGATCAACCTCCTATTAATCCTTTTCGCAGCGGGTTTCATTTGGCGCTCACAGATTTCTTTACAAGCCCCTTTACCGCAAAAACTCCCAACAGAGACATCCGAACCAATCACTCCGACATCCACGCCTCTCACGCTCACGAAGACGCCGGTTCCAAGCCCAATGTCTCTTTCACCCAGTCCAGCCATCCCTACCATCATCCCATCGCCAACCGCATTGCCGGATAACGTCCAAATCATTGGCAGCTCAGCCGGGGGACTTCCCATCCTTATCTATCGGTTCGGGACAGGGAAAAGAGAGCGCCTTATTGTCGCCGGCATCCATGGCGGGAATGAGTACAACACTGTCCTGCTGGCAGAACAACTGATTTCCATCCTTTCCTCCCACCCCGAAATCGTCCCGAAAGATAAAACGCTCTACATCCTGCCTGATCTTAATCCGGATGGCTTCGAACGCTCTTGGGATATTTACGGTCGTGCGAACGATCATGGCGTTGACCTGAATCACAATTTTCCTTATCGCTGGGAGCAGGAGTGGAACCGCTCCAGCTGTTGGCATTACCTCACCTTAAGCGGTGGCACCTCACCAGGCTCAGAACCAGAGACCCAAGCACTGATGGGTTTCGTACTCAGTCATCCTATCGAAGCGTTGATCAGTTATCACTCCGCCGCCATGGGTATTTTCCCGGCGGGAAACCACCTTTTGCGCCATCGCTCGACCTCGCCCGCACAATTGCCAAAGTAAGCAGCTATCCTTATCCGCCGCTCGATACAGGTTGCGAGTATAGCGGAAATCTCACCGATTGGGCAGCTACGTTGGGGATCGCATCCATAGATATTGAACTGCGCAATCATCGCGACACCGACTTAGAACAAAACCTCACCATTCTTAATGCCTTTTTGCGTTGGTGAAAATGTCCACGAAACCACCTCAATCCGCGTTAGCTTTACGCTGGTTAGGCACAGGCGGCATTGAATTTCACTATCAAGGAGAGATTCTTTTGGTAGACCCATTCCTCACCCGCCCGACACCGAAAGACCTCCTTTTCAATCCCCTTCGCCCGGACACGGCACTGTTGCGGACAATCCTCCCGCAGGCTGACTTTATCTTGATCACCCATCCCCATTACGATCATCTGATGGATGTGCCAGAGATCATGCGCTACACTGACGCGCAGGCTTTTGGTTCTTCCTTTGCGATGCAAATCATCCAAGCCAATGGCATCCCTCCAGCGCGTTGTCACGTCGTCCGACCCGCACAAGAGCTGCAAGCCGGCAGTTTTTCTTTTCAAGTGTTAGCCGGTGGGCATATCTATATCCCTTTCTTCACCCAAAAATCCTCTCTTCCAAAAATAACGCGCCCCCGGCGAGTCTGGGATTATCAAATGGATGCGTGTTTCAGTTACAGACTCTCTACGCCGCCTTACACTATTCTAATATGGCATAACACGCGCGGTGACAGCGCGCCGCGCGCCGACATCTTATTCTTGAATAGCGAGATAGCTCCTATGGAGTTGAACAAACTGCTCATCAATGTCCAGCCTCACCTCATTGTACCCGTTCATTGGGATAACTTCTTCCGCCCATTGAACCGGCCGCTGCAACCCTTTTTACAACCAACCCACAGACTCTTTCCCCCTATTACACGATTCAACCAACAACATTTTGCCAACCTCATCCAGGATATCTTACCCGGAACGCGAATCATCTTCCCGAAACCTTTTGAATTTATTTCAGACCCGCTTTATTAAAGCTGGGGTATCGCTTCAGCCAGCCACTCAAAACAGCAGTGTCACTGCAAACGAGCGCGTTTTACGAGTAAAGCAGTCTCCCAAGCTGGTTTATTTCTGTTCAAGGGGAGATTGCTTCGGACAAAGAACGCCTATTCCTTTCATAATTTGGACAGGATTGACAAGATAAAAACGATTGTCTTTATTGATAGGATATGGCTGTGCGGAGATTCCGCTAAGCGAAGCAAATAAGTTACTTATCGAAATCCATCGCACCATAATTTGCGCTGGCGATTTGCCGAGAAAACCATCCACGAATGGGCCACGAATAAACAAATGACGGTGCTTTTCGTGCATTCGTGTAATATTCGTGGACGGTTTGCTATCACACACAAAGACTATGCATGAAGTGTTCGATGGCATTTCACCTTAGGGGTACGCTAATTGGAGGTATAGTCGAATATCGCATCAACAGTCCGAATAGTTACCAGCTGGCTTATGAAAAATCGCCGAACGTCGGCTGACCGTGTCATTAATAATAACACTCTCCTCGATCCATGTTGCGGTCGATATTAACCCGTAGTAAAATCGAGTATCTCATTCCAATAAAGGCGGCTACGATGACCACAACTTTAAAAGTCATTCTCATTATGTCTGATGCTTTGCGCTATGACACCGCGGTAGACGGCATGGGGTTCCTCGGCCATCTCGTTGAAAAGGGGAAGGCTACCCTGTACAAAATTCATGGCGAACTACCCAGCATGTCTCGGCCAATGTATGAGACAATCCACACCGGTTTGCCAACTATTGAACATGGAATTGTGTCCAATTACGTTGTGCGCCGCTCGAACTACCCTAATCTCTTCCAAATCGTTCACGATGCCGGCAAAATAACCGCAGCGGCTGCATATTACTGGATTTCCGAACTATATAATAAGGCACCCTACGATCCAATCAACGACCGTGAAGTGGACGATGCGCAGCTGCCCATCCAGCATGGCCGTTTTTATATGCAAGACGATTATCCGGATGCCGAATGTTTTCTCTCAGCAGCCACCCTTGTCCGCAAATTCCAACCGGATTATTTGCTCATCCATCCCATGGGAATGGATTATCAAGGGGAAACCTATGGCTCTGATTCCGCCCAGTACCGTAATCAAGCCATTCGGCAAGATGTGCTTCTTTCAACCATGATTGGCGAATGGCTGCAATATGGTTATGCGATACTTCTAACCGGCGACCATGGCATGAATAATGACAAGATCCACGGCGGAACCACCGCTGAAGTGCGCGACGTTCCCTTATTTTTTATTCATCCCACGCTGGTTGGAAAAGGGGATAGCGGANCAGTAGTCTCCCATTTACAACTCGCNCCGACCGTGCTGAAATTGCTTCAGTTACCCATCCCCTCGACTATGCAGGCAGAACCGCTCGTCTAAACGGAAGCACCCTTATCGATTATCTCATGCGGCTGCCAACATCTGTTCAATGATTTTCCCCAGCGTGGCGATCGCGCGCTCCTCCCGCTCAGACCAAAAAGCGGCGTTCAAACGGATGAANTTGTGATATTGATGGGTAGCCGAGAAAATATANCCGGGCGTAATGGTGATCTCAGCTTTCANGGCGCGTTTATATAATTCCAGCGAGTCGATTTGTTCGGGAAGCTGCACCCAGAGCACAAACCCACCCTGTGGACGGGTGACCCTTGTATCTGGNGGAAAATAACGCGTAACGGCTTGGGACATCTGGGCAACGTGNCGGGCGTACACCTTACGAATATGGCGCAAATGGTGATCATATCCGCCACTCGCTAAAAACTCCGCAACTGCCAGTTGTGGCAGCGAGGCTGTGGCAATATTCGTAGTAAATTTTAACCATTCCACAGTCTGGCGGTATCGCCCTGGCGCCACCCATCCCACCCGATAACTCGGGGCAAGATCCTTAGAAAACGAAGAGCATAACAAAACCAATCCTTTGCGGTCGAAGGCTTTTGCAACCAGGGGCCTTTGTTCATCAAAGGTCAACTCCCCAGAAATGTCCACCTCAATTAAGGGGATATCAAACTCTTCTAACATTTCGACCAGTTTCTGCTTATTCTCTGTGGGGATACAGCTCCCCAACGGGTTATTGTAGTTCGAGATGACCAGGCAAGCATGAATACGATTATGGTTCAAGGCGAATTGTAAGGCTTCCAGGCTGATGCCATCGCGTGGGTGGGTCGGGATTTCTAATGCCTGCAGGCGTAATGCTTCTAAGCTCTGCAAAATCCCGAAATACATCGGGGATTCGATGGCGACCACATCCCCCGGTTTGCACACCGCCCGCAAGCTTAATTCAATTGCTTCCACACACCCCGAGGTAGTCACAATATCAGCGGGGGATAGACTACAACCAGCATTGATCAATCGTTGGGCAACCTGAACTCGTAATGCCTCACAGCCAGGGGGAAAATCATACATCAGGTTCTCTAAATCTCGTCTGCGCGCCAAAGATGCCAGGATTTTGTTTAATTTACGCATGGGGAGTAATTCCGGGTTTGGGATCGCCGTACCCAACTGGACCAGTTTAGGGTTATGGGTATCTTTTGAGACCATCATCACCAGCTCGTGCAGGCTAACCCGCGTCGGGTCAGATTCGGGGCTGGAGATCTCTGGTTCGGGAAGCGGTTTGTAAATGCGATCGCGCACATAATAACCCGATTGTGGGCGCGCCTCGATTAATCCGCGATCTTCCAACAAATAATAAGCCTGTAATACGGTGGTAACACTCACCCCCTTTTGCTGGCTTAATTGACGGACAGAGGGAATTTTGTCGCCCGGCCGCAGCGTGCCGGCTTCGATCAAATAAGCAATATCATCGGCAACTTTTTCGTAAAGACGCTCTTTCTCATAAGATCGCTCGGCGGTATTTTTCATCAGTTTCATAGCAATTCCTTTTCGAAAGGATAACAGTTTCACTCTTTTTTAGTAGAACAGTTAATTTACATTATACACTGTTATATATACAATTGCTATTTTCTGTATCTGTTATTTATTTTCATTCTGTCTATAATATAGATGAAATAAAAATTACCACTAATTCTTTCAAATTAGTGCTTCAAAAAGGAAGGTGGATTATGGCAGTCGAAATAAACGAAAAACGCAATATCGCTCATGAATCAATAGCTCAGGAACGGCTCGAGCAGGCTGAGCCTTTTGAAATGGTATTGGAGAAATTATCCGTGCACCATCTCGATGGAGATGCCCGTGGGACAGAGATCACTTGCCTGCAGGGGATTTTATGGGTAACCCAGCAAGATGACGGGCAAGATTACATCCTGAACTCAGGAGACAGCCTGGTCATCAGCCGCCGGGGTCGAGTGGTCATTGAGGCAATGAGCGATGCTATTTTACGCATCACCCCAGAGAAATACTTGCCTGCTGATATTGTAAAACGCAGCTCTATTATCAGCAGGAACTAACATCTTTATTCTCCCCTCAATGTTACGCTGGCTTCCCCGCCAGCGTAACCATTTTAATCTCGTTCCCCATCCGAATTTTGAGTCTGCTGGTTTAATGTTTTAATCGAACGAATAAATTGGGGAGTATTCAACCGCCGTTCCAACACATGGGTATAATAGCGTTGCAATATGCTTTCCATCTCTGCCAGCAATATTGCGGGAATACGCGCCTTTCGCGCTTCGGTATAGGTACTGCGTTGTAAATGGCGTAAATATTTCAAGGTTTCCACCGAAATCGCAGTCGCAGTCGGCACTTTTTGCCTGCATAGTGGACAAACCACACCCCCTAATTCAAACGAAAAATATTGATCCTCAGGTTGTATCTTTTCACGGCAGACCACACATTCTGTTAACTCGGGCTTAAAACCCATCGCGTTCAAGAACTGCAGGTCAAAATAACGGGCTTCGAAATCGGCCTCTGCCCCTTGAGATAAGCGCTGGAAAGTGTGAACGATTAATTGGTAAACCTCCGGATTTGGCTCCTCTTCAATAGTAAAACGGTCCACTAACTCGACAATGTAGGAGGCATAACCGAGAAGATGGAGATCCTCCCGCAATGCCGAGAATGATTCCATGGTCTCCACCTGGGTGATGATAGGCAAGTCCTTGCCACGCGCTAACAGCAAATTCACCTGCGCAAACGGCTCTAAATGGCCCGATTTACGGGAACGCAGCTTGCGCACTCCTTTTGCAACGGCGCGGCGTTTCCCTTCTTCACGGCTGAACAACGTGATCAAGCGGTCTGCTTCACCCCAATCGAGGTGACGCAATACCAAAGCTTGTAATCGAAAAGTGCGAGCGCTGTTCGGCATAAAGAAATTATAACGCTCCTTTCCAAGAAAATGCATTTCGCCATTTTTGTGGTAGAATTGCGCTGCTCTGGCGTAGTACCCTTCGCCAAAGCCTGCATCTGCAGATCTTATTCAGAAAGCAAGGGCTTGTAAAATGAAAGTATTATTACTCAAAGATGTGTACAAATTAGGCAGAGCTGGGGATGTGAAGAAGGTCGCCGATGGCTATGGACGCAACTACTTGATCCCGCAAGGGTTGGCGGTTTTAGCCACATCCAGTGCATTAAAACAGGTGGAGCAGATTCGCCAAAAAGCAGCGGCAAACCGGGCTGTCCTCAACCAGGAATTGAGTGGGGTGGCAGAGAAACTCTCCAAACTGGTGCTCACGTTTCCTGCTAAAGCCGGTGAGACGGGTAAGCTTTACGGTTCTATCACTTCCCAAATGATCGCCGAAGCGATTAAAGAAAAGACTGGTTTTGCAGCAGATCGGCGCCAGCTGGACGCACAGCCAATCCGTACTTTAGGTAGCCATGCCGTAAAGGTACGCTTGACAATTGACCTGGTTCCGGAAGTCAAAGTAATCGTACACCGCGAAGGAGAAGTCCCTGAGCTAGGTGAAGAGGAGCCTGAAAACGAAGGAAGCGAAGCTGGCTCAGAAAAAGAATAGCGGGTTGGTTCCTCAAACGAAACGATAAAGATTAAACCAGCATGAAAATCTGACGGGGCGACCGAAAATCGAACGGTTCGCTCCGTTTTTTCGGTTATCATATCTATTTGCATGGACGAGACAATCGGAGACATCCTCAAACGACAACGCGAAGCGCGCCAGCTCAGCCTGGAACAAGTTTCAGCCGAGACACATATTCGCATCCAATATTTGAAAGCACTGGAAGAGAATAAGTTGGATGAGCTGCCATCCCCTTTTCAGGCGCGTGGGTTTATCCGCGCCTATTCTGCGTTACTTGGTTTGAACGGGGAGGACCTGTTAAAAAAACTGGATACCGGCAATCCCTCGATCGACGAGAAGGACATCCCACCCTCTCAGAAACTCCACAATGACCAGAGTCAGGATTCCGCCCTCCCAATAAATACAGAGGGCGAAAACAATGCGCAGCTAATTCTTGACGAGATTGCCGCTTCCCTGTCCAATGCTCGCCAGCAGCTTGGACTATCCCTGGAAGATGTGGAGAGGCAAACCCACATTCGTGCCCGCCACATCCAAGCGATGGAGAACGGAGATTTTGATGCCTTACCCTCCCCAGTACAAGGGCGAGGGATGTTGGGGATGTATGCCCGCTTTTTAGGTTTCAACGCTGATACAATTTTGCTCCGCTATGCTGAAGCGCTGCAAGCTCGTTTGGCAAGCCGTCAGGCGAAAAAGCCCATGCGTCAGCGCCTGATTGTCAGCGCTTCCGGTAATTTACGTTCCTTTAGTTGGCTATGGTCCACGGAATTCATCTTGATTGCTGTCCTCGGGTTAGGTATCTTAGCCTTTTTCATCTGGGGATTATCCAGTGTTTTAAAGACGCGGGCGAGCGTACCATCCACCCCAACCGCGCTATCGATTGCAGAAATCTTATTACAACCCATCACCCCACTNGCAGAAACCCCGACGAAAACGATTCCGACTGCAACAGAAACATCCGCGCTGGAAGCGGTGAATGNGGCAGCGCAACCGCTCATTTCTGGCACACCGATCACCACGACAGTAGCAACGATGGACGCAAATTTAGTCCATCTCACCATCACCGTTAAGCAAAGAGCGTGGATGAAAGTGCTGGTGGATGGAAAAAAACAGTTCGACGGGCGGGTGATACCGGGCAGCGCGTACGAATTTAGCGGGACGAAACAAATTGAAATCCAAACGGGCAACGCTGGCGGATTGCAAATTGTATACAATCAACAGGATTTGGGGCTTTTAGGTAATGTAGGAGAAGTGATCACGCGCATTTACACATTGGAAGGCGTGGCTGCTCCTACCTCAACCGTGACATTAACCCCAACCGCAACCCCACGCCCGAGCTTGACCCCCCGTCCAACCTTAACGCAACGTCCCACTGCTACACCGCGTCCCACTTCCACCGTGCGCCCCTCACCCACTCCAAGCGGATAAACGACCATGATCCAAACCAATACCTACCACATTATCTCACTCGGTTGCGCCAAAAACACCGTCGATTCGGATTCCATGAGCCAACTCCTGGATCTAAGCGGATATACATCCATAGACGAACCAAACAAAGCCCAAGTTGTGATTGTCAACACATGCGGGTTCATCGACCCAGCGCGCCAGGAATCTATCCAGACATTATCACAACTCGCCGCGCGGAAACGCAAAGGGCAACTCCTCATCGCTGCCGGGTGTCTAACCCAGCGCTTTGGTGAGCAGGTTGCCAAAGAAGTCCCCGGTCTTGATGGAATCTTGGGAACACGGCGCTGGATGGACATTGTTCAAGTCGTCCAGAAATTGCGCAATGGAAAAGCACCGCAACCCCTATATCACCTTCCCGCCAGCTCTGCTCCCGAAACGGATAACCCAGCGGTGACGCGCAGTGCAATACAAGGAGCCAGCGCCTATATTAAAATCGCCGATGGATGCCGGCGGCCCTGCGCTTTTTGCTCTATCCCGCTTATCAAAGGCGNGCCAATCAGCCGGCCGATCCCCGCCATTATTGCCGATGCGCGTCAGCTGGCTGCGAAAGGCGTCAAAGAGATTATCCTCAGCCGGCCGATCCCCGCCATTATTGCCGATGCGCGTCAGCTGGCTGCGAAAGGCGTCAAAGAGATTATCCTCATCGCCCAAGATACCACGGACTACGGTTTTGATTTAGGGATGAAAGACGGTTTATCTCAGCTGTTAGAAGCGCTCACCAGCGCAGTGCCAAACATACCCTGGATACGAATCATGTATGCCTATCCAGGTTATGTGACCGATCGGTTAATCGAACTCATTGCCAGCCATCCCCAAATCCTTCCCTATTTGGATATGCCCTTGCAACATGCTCATCCAAAGGTATTGAAACGAATGCAAAGACCCTCCAATATCGACTGGGTCTACCGCACCATTGAGAAAATGCGCCAACAAATCCCCAACCTTGCCCTGCGCACAACATTCATCGTAGGGTATCCTGGCGAAACTGAAGATGAATTTGAAACGCTCTTGAATTTTATGGAAGAAATTCGGTTTGACCGAGTGGGCGCCTTCCAATTTTCCTTTGAACCTGGTACCGCCAGCGAACCCTTGGGTGATCCAATCCCACCTGCACTTAAACAGGAACGCTGGGAGCGCCTGATGAGTTTACAGCAATCCATCTCTCTCCAAATCAACCAAAGCTGGATCGGGAAAACTTTGCCTGTGCTGGTTGAAGGACAAGCCGAAGTGAAAGATCAACACGGAAAACCAACCCGCCAACAAATCAGCATCGGACGTTCTTATCGCGACGCCCCAGAAATTGACGGGCTGGTACTTATCGAAGGCAAAGCACCCCAAGGAGAGATCATCCCGGTTAAAATTAGCGGGGCGCTGCCCTATGATTTACAAGCAATCATGCTACCCTAATCCATAGAAAGAGACTTATGATAGATATCCGCAACCCTGAAATACACTTTGCCATCGATGCCGTGAGACAGACAGGCATCGCAATTAGTGGCTGCCATCCAACGCGACCTGGTGACTGCGAGTTTGGTCAAAGAAGACCGTTCCCCGGTAACTGTGGCTGATTTCGCTTCTCAAGCCATCGTGGCTTACATGCTCAACCAAACCTTTCCCAATAAGGTTCTCGTGGCAGAAGAAGATGCCACCGCCTTACGCCTGCCGCAATCACAAGATACCCTCGATAAGATAGTTCGATATGTTCAGCAGGTTGAACCTACCGCAACCCCTCAACAAATTTGCCAGTGGATTGACTATGGCAAAGGCATACCGCAATCGCGCTATTGGACGCTCGATCCAATTGATGGCACCAAAGGTTTCATTCGCGGTGATCAGTATGCCATAGCGCTGGCGTTAATCATCGATCAACAAGTACAAATCGGTGTGTTAGGGTGTCCCAAACTCAACCCTCAAGCCGACGCAGATCAGAACGGTCCGGGGGCGATCTTTATCGCCGTGCGGGGTGAAGGCACGTGGAGCAGCGCGCTCGATAACCCAACCCGTTTTGAACGCCTGCAGGTTTCCCGCATAACCGATCCCCAGCAAGCACGATTATTACGCTCCTTTGAATCAGGGCATACCAATGTGACGCAAATCGATGAATTCGCCCAAAAAATGGGATTGGACCATCAACCCATTAGCATGGATAGCCAAGCAAAGTATGCCGTGCTGGCAGCCGGCAAAGGGGAACTCCTCATGCGGTTATTGACACCTTCCCAACCAAATTACCGCGAAAAAATCTGGGATCAGGCTGCCGGCTCTATCATAATAGAAGAAGCGGGGGGGAGAATTAGTGACCTAACCGGAAAGCCATTACATTTCCTCAATGAACGCAGCTTAATCCATAATCTTGGCATACTTGCGTCTAACGGGCATTTACATTCGATTGCATTACAAACTTTGCAATCCATTGGAGCTGTACCGCAACAAACATGACCCGCATCCCCACCCAGACCTGGAAAAGATTTTTGCAACAACAACGCTGGACTACCCTGCTTGCCATTGGGTTTAGTTTGTGTGCCGTGTACGTTTCCCATTTAGTAGCTACTCAAATTTTCGAAAATGTCCCTCACATTGAAGATGAAATGGCGTATGTGTGGCAAGCAAGGGTAATGGCACGCGGGCAAATCATGCTGCCCTCACCTCCTTATGCCAAGGAATTTCTCGTCCCGTTTGTGATTGATTATCACGGTTTCCGTTTTGGAAAGTATCCTCCCGGATGGCCTGCCGTGCTTGCCATTGGTGTTTTATTGAATGCGCGCGATTGGGTCAACCCAATCCTCGCGGGCATGGCAATCTGGCTTCTCTATCGTCTGGCAAGACGGCTATTCGGAGAAGCGGTCGCCTTAGTAACAGTGCTGCTGACACTCACCTCGCCCTTTTTCTTGATGAATTCCGCGTCTCTGCTCTCCCACCCTCTCGGGTTGTTTCTGACGCTCGTGTTTGTATTGTCTTGGATGGATG
>JGI24721J44947_10006149_pt1 | contig 16285 bp, 19 predicted proteins | sample YelNatPaOPGAMG01_FD_44947 | JGI IMG/M metagenome (IMG submission 44947)
GAGCAGAAAGTTTACTATCACATTAGGAAACTCGCGAAGGCGGGAGCCATAACGGTTGCGAGGGAAGAGGAAAAGAAGGGCGCAATAGCAAAATACTACAAAGTTGTTGCACCCGCTTTTGGCATAGAACTTCCACAAAAGTATAAGACGATAAAGAAGGTTCCGCTTGTAAGTATAGATGAGCAAGTTCAAAGGTTTTTTAAAGAGTTCGTAAGGGATGACGGTACATTCGAAGGAAAAATCGTCGTTGGAAGCCCAACGCCACACGGACCATTCAAAACAAGCGCCAGAGATGGACATTACGCGTCGCACCTAACATTCTTTTTAGGTCAATTTTCAAGACTGCCAGACGAGTTCGCAGTGAAACTCGATGTTGACGTAAAAGCCGAAAAAGAAGAACGAAACAACCTAATCCTCGTCGGTGGTCCAGGAACAAACTTGTTAACGCAGGAAGTGAACGATTATCTGCCTATTAGGTTTAATATGCAACCGTCGGAGCAAGGCTTCTTGTTCGGCGGGTTAGTTTCGAAAAGAACAACTAACGTTTATACGGCGGATGCTGTTGGCTTAATAGCCAAAATAGCGAACCCATGGGACAATACTAAACGCATAATTGTTTTGGCTGGAAACAAGGCTGTCGGCACAAAAGCATGCGTTTTGGCTCTAACAAACTTTTGGAAGAAAACATTGAGCAAGTATGGCGGTGGAGAACCTTTCGCAACAGTTATTCAAGGCTTCGACTTGGATGGAGACGGCAAAGTGGACAGCATAGAAGTTCTAGAATAAATAGTGCAACTTGTCATCCAATAAACGTTCAAGGGTGAAAACACTTCATGGAAGTAAAAGAGGTTATTGTTGCCCGCGGACATGAGAATATACGCGCCACGCACAAGACAACGCTTGAGATTACGAGGGAAACCGAACTTACAAGAAAAGGCGATTGCATAATTGCTGTTTCAGCAGACAAAGCCTTGAAGGATTTAAGCCTAGAATTTAAAAAATGCCTTCTGCGGGAAAACGCTGAAGCGACTGTGCTAGTTGAGGCGGATGGAGTTACTGAAGTTGTTAAAGCCTTTGGCAGTCCAAAGCTGATTTTGACCCATCCAACAGACATTGTTGTTAGAAAAAGCGATTACGTATGCGCGCGAACATTGGCGATAAAAGCCGACAAGGCTGCGTTTGACCTTTCAAGGAGACTTGTTGAAAAGTTGAGAAAACCACAACAGAAAGTGAAAATTACGTTAAAGGTTAATGTTTAAAGAATTTTCGCGTCTATTACTGCTTGCCACTCGTATGGGGCTGTTTCGCGAACAAGCCTTGAAAAATGGATTTTCTGCAGCCTTCGACCAGAATTTTCAACGGTTTGTGCAAAGCGAATCTTGATGTCATCCAAAGACTTTGAAGGTTTAACAAAACTGTAAAAGTGGATTATGCCGCCATCTGCTTTAAGCGCCTTACACGCAGAACCAACGAATTCTATGGCTTTTTCTGGCAAGTTCATAATCACGCGGTCAGCAACCCCGACAAGCATTTTTTCAATTATTTCTTTTGCGTCTCCAAGCATCGGATAGACCTTGCCATCAACCCTGTTGAGCCGTATGTTCCGCTTCAGCAACTCAACCGCTTCTGGGTTTATGTCTATAGCGTAAACCTTCACGCGTTCACGCATTTTGGCAAGTAAAATAGAGAATGGACCTACCCCGGCGAACATGTCAATTATTGTTTCGCCTTCCCCTACTTGTGATGCCACTCTATGGTGCTCGTGGGATAGGCGTGGAGAAAAATACGCCTTTGCGAGGTCAACGTAGTATTGGCACCCATGTTCCTTATGGACTGTGGCGGTTTTTGGCTCTCCAGCAATTACTGTGAATTCTCTTAGGCGGTAGGTTCCGCTTANAGCTCCAGCTTTNGCAAGCACAGTCCTAACGTTCTTGTGAGTCCTAATTATTGCTTCGCCAATCAAGCCCTTGTGTTTTTCCAGTTCTGATGGAACTTCGATTATGGCTATGTCGCCAACCACGTCCATTGCCTTTGGAAGACTTGCCAACAAATGCGGCGGAAGTTTGTCCTCAAGGTGTTCGATTAGTGTTTTTGCTTTTCTAGCCTTTTCTCGGAATGCACATGCTGTTATTTCATATTCTTGAATTTGGCTCTGCAAGGCTTTCAGCGTGTCTTCTGATGGTTGGCGGACAAGCGGAACGTAAATGAACTTTTGGTTTCTCTGTATTTCCAGTTCTTTGTCAATTATTCCGAGCCTGTTGGCTAGGATTATGGCTTTTTCGCCATAGTTCTTCGGAATTTTTAGGCACGCGGCTTGTTTCGGCATTAAGACCCGTAAACCCTCTTTATTTCCTCAACTTTTTCCAAAATTTTCTGGAAAAACGCCTTGCTTATAAGCCCACGTTCTATGGCTTTTTCAAGCTTTTCCATGTCCAAAACCTTGGTTGTGCCGTCTGGCAGTACGCAGACATCAACCTCCAAATCCACATAGCGAAGCGTTTGCGGATAGACTTCTACTGGCGTGTTTAGGTTTATGTATTTTCCTTTAAGGGTTCCATCAGCGGAAAAATAGCTTGTTGCGATGTAGAATTCGCCGAATTCAGTTTCGCTTATTGCTTTGTCCCCAGCTTCTTTCTCCACGCCCAGTCCATCATAGAAGCCGTTGTTCCNTATGATTCTTCTGTACTTTAGCGCTTTATCGCTGATGCTTTCAACTTCTGCTTGCCCAAGATGGAAAACTGCGCCGCTCAGCTTAACGTGTTCAACATCAACAGTTGAGCCTTCTTCTGGAAACTCGTATAGAATTTGCTGCTTGAAAGCATCTTTAACCGTGCTTTCGTTTTGACCGTTTTCTAAAAGTTTTTCAGCCATTTCGAGGGCAGATGAAATTCTTCCACCACAACTCTTGTAGAAATGATGACCATCAAATGTGGGAGTAACATGCGCTCTAAGCTTGTCCATCGTCCTCTTTGAAAGGAACGGAAATTCAACATCCATGAAACTTAAACCTTCAATCAAAAGCGATGGGGTTTCTGCCACTGCTGCCTTTTCATTTATGTTTTTCGCCTTCTCCGCAAGTGCCATCACCTCGTTTTCCAAGACGCTTGTCTGCGTTTTTGCTGAGGCTTCACGCCAAATTATTCCCCAACCCTCTGGTGCAAGCCTTGTTCCCAAAGCATAAAGTTCAGCCCTCTTGTTTATGTCACGAATTTTTAGGCTGACACCAACACGGCTTTTTTGGACCAGAATGGCGTATTCCCCAACAATTTTCAAGTTTGTGGTTAAAATTGGCTGTTTTGCCCCGATTCGTCTNCTTTCAACTTGAACAATAAGGGATTCGCCTTCCGCCGCTTGTGGCACGTCTGACTTGTGGAGTTGACCAACCACGCCGTTGCCTATGTCAACATAAACTGTGCCGCCGTGAACTTCAACGATTTTGCCCTTGTATATTCCATCAACATTGACAATCCACTTTCTAGTTATGACATCTGGCAAAGCCTCTTGCAGAATCGCCTTAAATTTTTCGATGATTTCTGGTTTGCCTAGCACTCTAATGCCTTGCATGTCGTAGCGGTCTTTCACTTTCATGTCTGACTGCATTAAATTGTCCGCCAGTCCAAAGCGGTTTTTGATTGTTAGAGATGGCTCAATTATTTCGAACCCATTATCTAAGAGCAGCTTTGTCAAGGCTGTTGTGTATATTCCCCTAACCCTCGCCTTCACGGAGATGCCATCCCGTCATCCATTTTTAGGCTGTTCGCTCAATTCTGTAAAGTCCACCAACCTTTTCAACATGAAATTTGACACCCAATATTTCTTGCACGAGCCAAATGTTCGTCTCCAAATGGTCTGAAACTTGCCGCGTCAAATAGCATGATTTGCCTTCCGCCAAAGCCACGTAAGGAACAAGCATGTCAGCCAAATGCACATCAACTGTGGGCTTACATGAAATTTCAGCATAAAGTTTCTCAGCTGCCTCACGCCCCACAGCTTCGCTTGTTTTCCTAAGTTCTCCTATGGCGTCAGCGCCAAGAACCACGCCACTGTCGGTTTCAGCCCACAAAACCATGGAGCTGCCTTTCTGAAGAGGGTTAGACCTATCATTCACTATTTGGATTTCCGCCGCGTAGCCCCTTTCACGCAAATAACTGTTTGCCGCTTCTGCTTGGCGTTCAGCCACTCGTCTATCAGCCAAGAAAGTGCACACAGAAATACCTTTCAACATCTTTATTTTGCCGAAATTTTCCAGGCGTAGGGACTTCAAATTCTTGTTCGGTTGAACGTTAACAGTTACTTCGCCCATGCCCTTTGGGTAATAGCCATATTTCTGAACATGTAAAGAGGCATTTATTCCCATCCGCTCAAGCATAGGCAAAAGAACAAAACGCAAATAGTTAATTGTGGGCGCGTTTTGAACATCTGTACCGCCCTTTGAAACATGCAGCTGCACTGGGTCTTCGGCGAAGGCACATATTGGCAAAACAGTCATAAGCAGCATCGGAATGCTCCCAGCAGTTCCAATTTCAGCCTCAACCTTTCCGCCGCGCACTTTTTTGGGAAAGAACCAAAGCTCCCGCGAATTCAATTCTGCGCCCTTTAAATCCGCGTCACAAAGCCTAGCAGCCGTTAGGACAGCCTCTAAATGTTGCGGTCTCAAGCCTGGCTGCGGTCGATTATGCCGAATGTTATATATGTGCAGTGGCTGTCCAATTATGGCGGCTAACGCAACCGAAAGCCTAAGAATCGTGCCGCTTCCGCTTTTTTGGCTGCCGTCAACCTCAATCAAACGCGGTCTAGCCTCTTTCAAATTTTCGCTTTTGCGAGTCAAAAACAATTAATAAATGGTTGGGTATTAAGGATTTGGAAAAGGAGAAAGAAAGCGTCATGAGCGGAGAAGGAAAAATTCCTGAAAGGCTTATTGAAAGAATCGACGAGCTGCTTGTAGTTTTAAATCGTGTAGCAGAAGACTTGAGGGAAATATCAATAACGCTGAAGTCGATAGCTGTATCACAAATCGCACAGCCAACNGCACCACCAGCCACTCCAATGCCGACACCTACACCAGCACCTGCGCCAAAAACNATAGAAAAAACGCAGTCAATAGAAGACATAAAAATGATGTTCCCGGAAGATTTGGAGAATCTCCTAAGCTTCGAAGAAAAAGACGAGTACATAATCATAAAACCGAGACAATTTTTAGGTTCAGAAAACTTTGCAAAAATAGCCTCGGTAGTGCGAGGAATAGGCGGAGACTACGTAAGCGCAGGAAAGGCATCACACTTCAGAATTCCAAGAAAAAAAGCGTGAAAAGGCGCACTTCAAAAACTCTTCAACATTTAAAGGCTTTTACCAGTATTTTATTTCAAAGTCTTTGAATTCTCCAGTAGGGCTTTCCCAGAAAACTTCCACATCTGTAACTCTTGCTCCTGGTGGCCCACGTTTGCAGAACTCTATAAGCTCTTTTACGCTTTTTTCTTCACCCTCAAATATTGCTTCAACTTTGCCGTCTGGAAGGTTTCGAACCCAACCTTTGACGCCGCGTTTTTTAGCTTCATGTCTCGTTTCAGACCTGAAGAAAACGCCTTGAACTCTTCCCGAAACGAAAACGTGGGCTCTAACCGTCATGGGTTGGTCGCCTCAAACGTTAATTTCAGTTGTACGCAATTTTCACTTTAACTTAACTCTCTCCACTGTGCTTTTTTGTCGTTTAGGCGTTTGTTTTAAAAGGGGTTTTGTGCTGAGCGTTTGTTTGGTGAGCTTGTATGATAGAGGAAGTTAACGGCAAGCTGCTGGTTTACGCTTCAGCCTTTGCTTTTAATGGAAGAAGACTTAAGTCTGTGAGCACGACAGTTGCGAGGGTTGCTAGACTTTTAAATTTGGATTTTGAGGTTGTCGCCTTCAAGGGCAATTTCAAACCCATATACGTCTACTACAAAAACGGCGAAGAAGAGCCGATTCCGCTTTACTGTGATCGCGACGGAAAAGTTAAGTCAAGAGGCGTACTCTCAGCATTGAAGAGCATGATGTTTGTTTTGTCGTTTCACCCGCGTTATTCGGCTTTGAAGCGCATGCGAAACGAGATTATGAAACTTTCTTGAACTTTATAGTTTGATTTTCAAGCAGAACATCGTATGTCTGGTTCACGTCGAAGCTTATGCCTAAACGCTCATACTCTTGCTCAGTCAAAAACAATATTATTTTTGGAAAAGCAAATTCAGCCCTAGCTGGAAACATTGGCAACTGCTGCTGCAAAGCTTGCACAACATCTTGCACAACTTTGGCTTCCTCTGTTTGCGGTCTAACAACCAAATGCGGAAGCTTACGCTCTTCAACCAGCTCTATGCGCTTTCCAAGGTTGCCGTCCAAGTCGCGAATAGACTCGATTTTTTGAACCCTCACACGGAACATGAGTTTTCACTCCATCTCTATCGTTGCGGGAGGTTTCGGCGTAACATCATAATAAACAGCAGCCACGTTGGAACAATCCTTCAAAACTTCTTCTGCAGTCCTATCAAGCGTAGCCCAAGGAATTTCTGAAACATCAGCTGTTAGAAAATCACTTGTTTGAACAGCCCTCACACCGACCACGTAGGGCTTTTTCTCGGCTAAGCCTCTAACAGCGTAGAAGACTCTTGCAATCTTCGGGTTTTCGGTTATTATCCGCTTTTGAAGCGCAACCATGTTCTGAATCGTTGTTTGGTGAACCCGCCCATTCATGGTTTGAACTGTTATGCCGACGATTTCGCCGTAGCGTCTCTTTCCACTTTCCACACCAGTGGCTTTGTCCCTGAAAATTTTCACTGTAACGTTTCTTGACGGAACATTGAGAAAACGCGCCACAGTCTCCTGTATGTGGATAACGCCAGAAGACGCTTCAGACGCTTCATTGTCGACTATTACGGCGAAGTACTGGCTTGGGTTATGCGCCGAAAGTTCGCGCTCAACAATAGCCGTAGCTTTCTTCAAAGTTTCAAGCTTGTCTGGGCGGATTTCGCCGACGACACGAACTGACAANCCTGGACCTGGAAAGGGTTGGCGCTCCGAAATTTCTGGTGGCAGTCCCAAGTGTTTGGCAACCAAACGAACTTGCCACTTATATAGGCTTAATAGTGGCTCAACAATTTTGAAGCCGTATTTTTCCATAGGGTTTATTCCCATTTGCTCCAGAACGTTATGCTGCGTTTTTACGCCGCCAACGGTTTCAATTATGTCTGCGCGTATAGTGCCCTGCACGAGAACCTTACAGCCTTCACTTTTTGCTGTTTCACCTAAAACATTGTAGAATGTTTCACGGAACATCTTACGCTTTTCCTCAGCGTCCCTCAAGCCTTTCATGGCATTCAAGAAGCGCTCACGCACATCAACAACTTTTGTTGGAACCTTAAGGGGAGGTTTGGAGAGTATTTCAGCCACGCGTTCAGGTTCGCCTTCACGCATAAAGGCGTCATCAAGCATTACGCAGACGAGGTTTTCGCCTATCGCCTTATGCGTTAGAACCGCGCATGTTGTGCTGTCAACTCCGCCAGAAACTGCTACAAGTGCCTTCTCATTACCGATTTTCTTTCTTACTTCTTCAATTTCCGCCTCAACAAATTTTTTGGGGTCAAATGTTTCCAACTTATCTACCACCGTGAATTGTGCACTTTCAACCTTATAATTTATGTCTACTGTTATAACTGCACTAGATTTTAAACTTTCACCGTTCAGCAACATTTCAATTAAAAGTTAAAAACACTTTAGCCGAAAATTTGAATCGTAAATTATTCTTTGAAAAAGTTGCAGCAGCAAAGCAGAGAAAAACTCGTTTTTGAGACGCAAGTGCTGGTTTAAACTTTTATTCCAAACTTTATGTTATTTAGTGTGGGATTTGACATGGGACAGTTGAAAACCGAGGATTTAAAAGCTTTAACTATGTCTGTGAAGGAGTTGAGTGAAAGTTACACGGATTTATTAGGCGCAATGAAGGGAACAGCAAAAGAGGCGCGGGAAACAAAGAAGTTGTGGCGCAAAGGAAATAACTCAATTTTGATAAAGGCTGGTTTAGCGTTAATAGCCTTCCCAGAACCGGCAATAAGCGACATCCTTGGAACAGCACTCATCGCTGCAGGAACAGTTCAAATGGGCATTCGCCACCGAACCATATACCTTGAAGACATATATAAGACATTTCAGAAAACATTCAAAGAACTGCTTGAATTCAAGTATAAAATTTAGCTGGAAAGGAAAGCACTCCGCCCTTAAACTTATATTTGCAGCATATTATAAACATAACATGCGAGGTGAAAACCATGAAAATCGTAACAGTACTATTACCAGAAGCCTATTTGGAAGGATTGGACGAGCTTGTTAGGGCGAACATGTACCCAAGTAGGAGCTCAGCCATACGTTCTGCTGTTAGAGATTTGCTTAAGAAGGAGCTTTGGGAGAAACGCGGAAGATAGTTTGTTTATATGCTTGCTAATTCTTTAATAGCCCTCGCGGTTTCAGCTGGATTTGGCGCTTGGGCGATTGCCCGTCCAACAATGAGGTAAAGTGCACCAGCCTTCAAAGCGGTTTTTATTTCTCCTCCTTGAGCGCCGATTCCAGGTGAATAAATTGGGATTTTTTCCCCAAGTATCGCGTGTATTTCCTTTATTTTTTCTGGGTATGTTGCGCCTACGACTACGCCGTCCGCATTCCATAAAAGGGCTTTACTTGCGAACAAAACGTATTGCGGAGTTTTTCTTCTTGTTTCTTGGTCAATTACTGTTTGCCCGTAGCCCTCGCTTGCACCTTTATGACTCATATAGGCTAACAATATTACGCCTCGTCCAAGCCTTTGAGCAACGTCAAATATTGGCTTCATGCCCTCTTCCCATCCAACGAAGGGGTTAGCGATTAAAGCGTCGAAACCAGCAGCATAATAGTATTCAGCGATTACTTGATTTGTCGAACCTATGTCATTAGCCTTACAATCCATTATTGCCGCTAGCCCTAAACTGTGGGCTTTGTCCACAAGCCTTTTGACACCGTCAAACAAGCCCAATGGAAGAACAAGGTGATGATTGATTTTAACGGCGCAAATGTATGGGTGAACGGCTTCTAGTACGCTTTCTGCCCTGTGGAAGAGGTTTTCACGGTTTTCCGGCTTTTCAAAGGGGAAGTCCAAAGCCAGAACAATGTTTGACCCTTTTGCCTGCGCCGCATTTTCCATTTTAGCGCGAAAACTCATGTTGAAACACCATAGTCTATTTGGTTGTTGCGCTAAAAACATTTATCGCCTCTATTTCTCCGCCAGCCACTTGCCTAATATAGTTCAGCGTTGTTTCTGTGGCGTCTCTAAGTTGTTCTATGCTTATTTCTGGGGCGCCGTAAGCTACTACAAGCACGTTTCGCGTTTGCATCGTGATTTTCGTGTTGTCGCAGTCGCGGTATGGGTAAATGCATAANACTTGGTTTTCATCTGCTAAAACGAGCATTTTTTCAATTAGGCTTAAGGGTTTTGTCATACCTATGCCCGTGAAGGTTTCGCCTTTCTTTGCAAAGCGCACATAAAAGGGCGGTGCTAGGCGGTCTTTGTCGAAGCCACTTATTGGGATTATTGTTTGAATAGAAGCCAAGTTATAGGCATCTACAACTGTTGATATACGTGGAAGTTCATCGCCGTGCAAGATTCTGCGTAACAATGCTTCGCCAGATGGTCTTGTTTTTGTTGGGTCTATGTCGAGTTTCCAGTAGAAGTCTCTGTAGGCGCGCACTGTTGGATTATCCTTAAGCGTTTCAATGTTGTATTTGCTTCTAACCTCTTCGTAAACAGTTTTCCTTAGCTTTTGGATTTGTTCGTTATCATTTTCTGGACGCACATTGTTTATTATGCCGATGCAGATGGCTAGTTCTGGGAACTTTGCCACAACTTGCGAATTCCACTTAACTTCAATTTGCATTTGCGCGCTCGCCTCTATGCTGATTTGTTTGCGTTAGATATTTAACAGCTATCGGCGAATCTCTTATGCGTGTTGAAGNCGGTAACTGTGTGAGATAATGTTCGGCGAACTTGCAGCGTTGGGCGCAGCTTTAAGCTGGACTTTTTCAGCAGTCATGTATAAGGAAGCGTTGGAAAAGACGAAGCCAATATCGGCGAACATTGTACGTTTGGCATCTACAAGCGCCATATTAATTGTTTTAGTGTTTGCTGTCGGCAAGTTTTGGGTTTTAATGGATTTGCCCCTTGAAGCGGTTGTTATGGCGTGCATAAGCGGAATAATAGGACTTGGTTTTGGAGATACCCTTTACATGAAAAGCCTAAAACTTGTGGGTGTTGCACGCGCCGTCCCAATAACATGCACTTATCCGCTCTTCAACTTATTATGGGCAACATTGCTAGCAAACGAAAACATAACTGTGCCAATTGTTGTAGGCGCGTTCGCAATAGTTTTTGGGATATGGCTTTTAAGCCAAAAAGGAAAAGGAGACGTAGAAGCCCTAGAAAAGAAAACGTTGGTCATAGGCGTAGTTTCTGCTCTTTTAACAGCAATTATCTGGTCGATAAGCATAACAATGATTAATTTGGCTGTGAAGGAAACACCAGATTTAGAACATGCCCTAGCAATAAATGTTATTAGAACAACGGCAATCGCGGCTTCGCTTCTAGCTTTGGCGCCGATAATCGACAGAGAGCATGGCTTTCTAAAGATTCAAAAGAGAACTTTTGTCACACTTGTCTTTGGTGGACTTGTGGCTTTGGGGCTTGGATGGTTCTTCTTAACATACAGCTTCACGCAGACAACTGGAGCGCAAGCCGTGCCAATTTCTTCAACAACACCGTTATTTTCAACATTATCGGCGATAATTTTTCTACACGAAAAAGTAACACTGAAAGATATCGCTGGGTCAATTATCATTGTAGCTGGAATTTTCTTGATATTCACAACGTAAAAGGAAGGGTTAATCTCGCGTTAGATTAGAACCAAAAATTTTATATGCAAAAAAGTAGGATTGCTGGTGTGGGTCTTGGAGACCCATCCAAGTGAGATTGAAAAAATTCTAGGAAAACAAGAAGCATTAAACATCTCCATTCTGAAAGACACAGCAAACAGGCATAAACTGCTTTTGACGCCAGAAATATACGCTGTCGTAAAAATAGAGTCAAGCCTACTAAAAGGAGCGAGAAAATACTTTGAAGAAAACAACTTCACAGAAGTCGTGGTTCCACACATCACAAAAGCGACAGGCGCATGTGAAAACATAGCAACAATGTTCGAACTGGACTATTTTGGACAAAGGGCGTACCTAAGCCAAACTGGACAGCTTTACCTAGAAGTTTTAACTCCGCTTCTTGGAAAAGTTTGGTGCACGATACAAAGCTTTAGGGCAGAACCACTGGCTGACGAGCGCCACCTAGCCGAGTTCACACTTGTCGAACTGGAATTCGCTGGCAACTTTGAGGAACTGCTAAAACACATAGAAGGCGTAATCTGCTCAATGATAAACTGCACGTTAATCGAAAGAGAACGCGAATTGCAACTGCTAAAGGTTGACATTGAAAGGCTTAAAAGAATTAGGAAACCGTTCCAGAGGATAACATACACAGAAGCCGTCGGGCTACTAGCCGAGTATGGCGTACAATGGGGCGACGACCTAAAAAGCCAGCATGAAAAAATGCTTGTCCAAATGCATGGAAACCAACCGCTTTTTGTGACGCATTTCCCAAAAGCCATAAAGTTCTTTAACATGCGGGAAAACGACGAAAACCCAGCAGTAGTCAACAGCGCAGACCTGCTACTCCCATTAAGCGGAGAAGCTGTAGGCGCAGCGGAACGCGAATACAGATATGATAAACTCTATGAACGCCTCATCAACTCAATGATGTTCAAACAGCTTGTGGCAAAAGGAGGAAGCATAGAAGACTTTAGATGGTATTTAGAATTCTACAAGGAACAGCGACCTATACATTCTGGATGTGGCATAGGACTAAACAGAGTGACACAATTCGTTCTAGGAACAAACGACATAAGAGCCACAACAGCCTTTCCACTAAACAAAGAATCTATCCTGTAACAACTTCCCTTTTTCTCTTTTCTTAAAACACGTTTTAACTGCTAAATTATCTGCAAAGTCTTAAGAATGCTCGGTTCGAAAATATACTCGCCACCACCAACTATTTTCAGTTCAACGTTAACCTTGCCACCGTCAATTTTGATGATGTTATAAGAGTTTTGATAAAAGCCTCTAAGCCTACTTGTGGAAACGGCACCAGCGTAAACAATGGATAAGCCTCCAAGGTTCCAAACCCATGGACGGTGGCGGTGTCCACACAAGACTAGGTTTACGCCATGAGAAACTAATGTCCAAAGCACGTCGCCGGCATCCACTATCATGTTCTTTTCCATTCCCGTGTCTGGCGCTGGTAAAAGGTGGTGGTGCATAGCCACAATCTTAAACTTGTCATGATAATTTTCCAAGCATTCTCTTAGCCAAAGCCTCTGGCGGTAACCAACCTCGCCATCGTCCTTGTCTGGTCTAGAGGAATCCAGCATTATGAGGACAGCTTCGCCTATCTCTGTTATTGACCATGGCTTGCCGAAGAAACGTGGAAAAAGGCGGTAACCCGTGTTTCTTGCGTCGTGGTTTCCGCTTCCAACAACAAGACGCTTGCACTTTATCCTCTGCAAATAATTTTGAACCTCTTGGAATTCCTCAAGCAGTCCCTCCTCTGTCAAGTCGCCCGTCACAACAACCAAGTCGGGATTTAACTCGTTTATTTCTTCAACAGCCTTTCCCAGCATATCCCTTTCCAGTTTCGAACCCGCATGGATGTCGGACAAGTGAACAATGGACAAGTTGTTTTCTACAGCCATTTTAACATCACCTCCGCCCAGAAACCCTAAAGCAAACGTGGTTTTGTNGGCGTTTAATACATGATTCGCCTTTTAATAGAGCGCCCAATAGCNAAATGCACAAAGAAACGTTTTATTTCCGTTTTTTGTGGGCGCATTTTTGGTCTCCCCTTTCCTATCGTTTTCCAGAATATAAGCATTATTGTACATATCGCCTAGAAAGCGGTACAGTTTTATACTTGCATGTTTTAGGGAAAGTTTTGGCGGAATGCATGTCAGTGTCTCCAAGTGTCCGCGAGGTTCTTGCTAGGCGCATTGCTGGCGAGATAATNCTCTCAAGTAAGCCTGGCGCGACAATGCGTAAGTGGCGTGAGCTTTTCGCTGTTTCACAGACAACCCTTTCGGACAAGATGGTTATTTCCTCCTCTGTCATAAGCGATTATGAGAGTGGTAGGCGCCAAAGCCCTGGAACACGGTTTATTAGGCGTTTTGTTTGGGCTTTGTTGAAGATTGATGAGGAGCGTGGCGGACGTTTTATTCGTGAGTTTGCCAAGTTGACGAGTTCGCCTAGTGTGGCGGTTATTGATTTGCGTGAGTTTCCGATTCCGGTGCGTGTTGAGTATTTGTGTAAAGCGATTAAGGGTGAGGTTGTTGCTTGTTCAAGTCTTTTTGTTAAGGAGGTTAATGGGTACACNGTTGTTGATGGAAGGAAAGCCGTTGAAACGCTTTCTGGTTTTGAGTATTCCCAGCTTTTGGGCGTCACAACCGAGAGGGCTTTGGTTTTCACGAATATTGGCGGCGAGTGTTCGCCTATGATGATTGTGCGTTTAAGCAGTTTGAAGCCTCGTGTGGTTGTTTTTCACGGCGTTAGACCAGACGATTATTCTGTTAGGCTTGCGGAGTATGACCGCATTCCGCTTGTTTATTCTGGTTTGCCGAGTGTTGAGCAGTTGGTTAAGTCTCTTCGTAAGCTTTATCGTATTGCGTTGCGTAGAAAGTTGGGTAGGGGTGTTCGTCCTCCGCCAAAAATTAGCGTTTAGTGCTTAACGTTTAACGCGTGAAAAGCCATGATTAAGGTTGGATGTTGCGGTTTCGCGGCTAGCATGAAAAGGTATTTTGAAGCGTTTGGGCTTGTTGAGTTGAACCGCACTTTCTACGAGTATCCGCGTTTGAAGACTGTTGAAGGCTGGCGTGAGAAGGCGCCTGAGGCTTTTGAGTTTACGGTTAAGGCTCATCAGGATGTTACGCATAAAGCGAAAATGCGTTTGGATGAAGGCTGTCTTAAAGCGTTTGAGTATATGAAGCAGATTTGCAAAATTTTGAAGGCGCGGATTCTTTTGTTTCAGACTTCTGGCTCTTTTGGTCCGGAAAGGCTCAGTGAAGCGGAGAAATTTTTTGGGGGTGTTGACCGTGAGGGTTTGACTTTNGTTTGGGAGACTCGCGGTTCAGAGTGGGAGAAGCCTGAAGTTTACGAGAGGCTTGGTCAGGTTTTGAGCAGTTTGGATGTAGTGCATGTTACTGACCCGTTTCGTGTTTTGCCTGCCTACACGAGTCAGATAGTCTATTTTAGGCTTCACGGTTTGGGTGAGGAGCTTTATTATTATCANTATACGGATGATGAGTTGCGGCGTCTTGGCGAAATAGCCAAAAAGTTTGAGGCGAAGGGCAAGACGGTATACGTGCTTTTTAATAACCTCTCCATGTTTGAGGATGGTTTACGCTTTATGCAGTATCTTTCAACTGGAAAGTTTCCGAAAATCGCCGGCGGCTCTGTGGGTTTGGAATCCGTTAAAAGCGTGATTGGGAAGACGCGTTATCCAGCGGCTAAAAGCGTGCTTGTTAAGCGTGTGGGGTGGAGGCTTGTGGAAATTGAGGAGGGTCGGCAGGTTAGGCTTGGGGAGTTGTTGGCTGAGCTGCCATCAAAAACTTATAGGGATGTGGATGAGGTGTTGAAAGCGTTGAGGGCTGTTGGAAAGTTTAGTTAGTTGATTTTTAGTTGTAGAATTTTTGTTTTAAGCAGTTTGAAATCTTCTATGAGTGTTTGTTTGTATTTGGCGTTGTAAAGTGCTGCTGCTGGGTGGAATGTTGGGAAAACGTGTAAATCCAAGCCTAGAACGTTTGTTTTGTAGAGTTTTCCGCGGGTTTCTGTTATGCCTTTGAATGTAGATTCCAGCTTTTGCGAATATGTAAGCGGTTGAGTGGCTTCCAAGCGTTATGATTAGTTTTGGTTTTATGGCTGTTATTTGCCTGTCAAGAAAGGGTGTGCACGCTTGGATTTCGTCTGGGGCTGGTTCGCGGTTGTTTGGCGGGCGGCATTTTAGGATGTTTCCTATGAAAATTTGTGCTCTTGAAACTCCAGCCTCGGCTAATAACGTGTCTAAAAATTTTCCAGCAGCACCAACAAACGGCTTGCCTTTTACGTCTTCCCAGTAGCCAGGCGCCTCGCCGATAAGCATTATTTTCGCGTTAGGGTTACCCTCACCAGGAACAGCGTTTTTACGCGACTTGTGTAAGGGACATTTAGTGCAGCGCGTGATTTCAGAGGCTATTGCGTCAAGGCTGTTTCGTGGGGCTGACATGTTTTCGCCTTTTTGCTTTGAATATTTTTATTGTAGTTGATGTAATTTAAATTTGGTTTGTGGGATTTGCTAGAACAAAATNGCAATACCCAAATTGAAACAAATTCAAATTATTTTGTATGGAACAATTGGTAAATTCTTTCCTGTCAGTTTCTTGACCGTGAAATTTATTCCCTTCGCATACAGCCATGGCAAGTGAGCAGCCATAGAAGAAGAACTACTCAACAGAATAATAAACCCAAACAGTCTAGCAGTAGAACCAGTAATAAAAGGAACAAGAATACCCATATACCTAACAATCGAAAATCGCAAACGGCATAACTCCGAAACAAACTAACCATAATAAAAAGGGAATAAGAATAATTGCCTAAACCTTTCAGAAAAACCTAGAGGGGCTAGGTCGCTATTGGCTGTTTTTAAAGCCAAACCAACATGGAAAACCACCAAGAAAATAACACAAGTTAAACTTTTAAGACCTCATTTAAATTCTTCCAAAACAAAAACTTAGACAACACAAACCAAGGAGGCGAAAAACCAAAAGCAACCCCATCCAAAAACCTTTCTCCGCCCATTCACTCGGGCATTTTCACCTTCTAAAACATGCACTTCAACGCCTCTTCGCCGCTCATGCCAACCCTAACGCCTAAAGCTTCAGCCTTACTCGTAACCGCCTTAACGCTTGCACCCAAAACATCCTCAAAACTTTTAACGCCACTAACCAATGCAGCAGCAACACCCAAACGCTCCGCAGCCTCAACGTTCAAAAAACCACACATAACAAAACCCCTATCCGCAACAACAACCAACAAAGGCGCAGAAGAATCAGGCAAATCAACACGCACACCCAAACAAGCCTCACCATCAACACTCAAACGCTCAACAACAACCCCC
>JGI24721J44947_10006232_pt1 | contig 16129 bp, 16 predicted proteins | sample YelNatPaOPGAMG01_FD_44947 | JGI IMG/M metagenome (IMG submission 44947)
CACTTCGCCCATCGAAAGACTTCGCTGCGCATATCCGTGCCGGGCAGGGGAACAGAATGCTATCGATACTGGCTCGGTGTCNTCATTTGCTGCTTCGGCTTACGGAGGCAGTAGCGAATTGTGCACGGGANCGATGCTGTCGAAAACAGCGCCTCTGCGATGAGGCGACCTGAGACATTGAATTGATACCGGGCAAATCCATTCCCAGCGGGCAACTGGAAGTTCGACGCTCGGCAGCGGGATCTCGTGGAAGGCAGTACCCGTAGCAGCGATTTGATATCGGGTAAATCCATCCCCAGCGGGCAACTGGAAGTTCGACGCTCGGCAGCGGGATCCCGTGTACGAGAAGGCCAAAGCACATGAGCACCCCAACGGGACAAGTCGCGAGCCACTCGCACGATTTGCCGCTGCAGCAAGGTCAGCGAATCGAAACAGAAGACCATGGATGGGCGGAAGCTGCCCAACACAGCCAGGGATGTCTGCGTTTTTCTCCAGAAAACTCTAAATGTTGCAAATCTCAGAACGGTTTGCGTATTTGTTGAACGCTTGGACGCCAACACGGGTACGGGACGATTTTCGAGAGTTTCGCCTCAACGCATGTACTGGAGCCTCTGGACGGACAGCATATCCGCGCGAAGAGATTCCATATGTTTCCAGAGACAAAAAGTTTACGTTGATCGGGGATCATGTATTTCGGAATGGGTATTGGCTGTCGGGAAAGTGTCCATCATGCTGCGCTATACTCCCAGATTCCATCACCTGTTCTCGGGTGTACTGGTCGTTTTCTACGTTCGATTTTGCACCGAGCCTGCGGTGAGAACCCGCCTCGGCGCTTATACCGCTAGAGCAGAAGCATCACGGAGACCGGACTGCTTTGTCATACCAGTGAGGGCGGCGACTCGAGGCAGGGTGCACCCCGCACGGAATCCGAGGACAGTATCATTCTGGAGCCGACAATCTGCGCAGGCAGACGTACTGCCTGCGGCACCGCAAAGAGATGTGCTGGGAGACCACGTCGACTAGGGCGATGGCTGGGTGCATCCGAACCACTCCTGTTCCCAGAATAAACCTGCATTGCGGACGAGCTGCTCAGGTCTCTTCACAGCACTAGGCACTGGGAAGAGCACGACGCACTTACATAGCAGACTCGGTCGGCACGCCGGACACTCCGCCTCGAAGGTAAACTTTCCACAATACGGAAACCTTGTCCCCCTTTTAACGCCTACTGTGAAGGTCGAACGAAAGTATCATCGAATTGCCAGTTAGTGTTTAGCTTCTGTTGTTTTTTNTATAGTGCGGTCGATACGCGCACCTCGATTCCTGGCAGGCATGACACACGAGATGCATCTCGCAGTTGANGAGAAACGCNATCCTTTTTTCGCGTGTTGCTCTAATGTACAAGATGTATTTGCGTGAGCGTAATACCAAAGTAAGTTTTCCAACTGAATTGTGTTCCATTCCCAAATTAGTGTATTCAAGTGATTTTTCTCGGTTTATAGGAGACGCGTTCGAAGCGCGTTCATCGTCAGAAATGGAAAATACCAGAGCAAGTTATGGACATGGAAGTCGAGGATCCTGGAGGGCCGGTGTCGCCGGCTGCCGGAAAAATTAGGGAAAACAGTGGCGAGCAAAGAGGAACAGAAGAAGAAGAAGCCAAGCCAGGAGGACCGACATCAATGACTGCTAGAAAGACAACAATGCGACGAGTTGGTTGTGACAGCCTGTCTTCTTGGACATATCACAGATCCGTGCAAGCCAAAGTTGCAAGCGGCCATCAGAAATCGTGTCATTTCGTACTCCCTGAGTATTCGAAATGCTTCTTCAGGACTAATGAATTTGGTGAGCAAGATATATCGCAGCGTGACAATTACGAAAACAGTCGAGATTCCGGAGGAATTTATCTACAAGAGCTTCATTTGTCACCTGATGGTTGGCACAAGGGAAACATCGAGGAGAAATGGGGGAGTGCACACCCTCCACGAAACCGACGGGGCAACAAAGTACCACAAGAGCCTGAAGAATCATATGACCATGAACCTCGAACGTTTCATGATACGCGCAGTGTTTGCGCCATACCCGGGAATCTCTCGCAAAGGAATATGGGCGACTATCAATGGCATCACGAACGATGGTCATCATGAAGATGAGATAGAATTCATCGACAAGAAGACGTCACACAGGAGCAAGAATGAAGCTTCTGTAATCCGTGCGCGTATTCAAGAGCGTCGTGGGTTACTGGGCGGGCGGATCCAACAGAAAAGATATCAGAGTTGAAAAAAAATATGCAAAGATACTATCGCCTCATCCTACGGTATTTCATGTTCCTGGATCGAGAACTCGAACGCAAGGCAGAGGTGACGTTAAGTGGTGGNAAAATGAAGAGTGGGAGAGACGGAAGGCTCTCCTAATNGGAGAGCGCTTCAAAGTCGTTCCGTTGTGGAACATGAAGTCACATTTTGTGACTACCGACTCCAGAGTCCTTTACGGTATCATGGAGGTGATCAGTTCGGAGTTCGATGTAAGGAAGACAGAGTTCTCTGGTGAAACCCGGGAACGAACTGGAAGAATATCTTCGATTTCAAACGTCTGAAAGTAAGCAAACAAAAGGTATTCACTGGTATGATCGAAACAGATGGGGTAACCATGTGTGTACACTATCGGTGCTTGAAGGCGGATCGCCCAGTTCCGCTCGTGACGAAGCATGAAGATGAGAAGGAGGCGGATCCTTCGACGCAGAAAGTGCAGGATAACGACTTTGTNGTTGGCGCGGACCCCNGGGAATATGAATATCATAACCAACGCAGCACCCAAGCGTGCGGAAGGTGGCATTGACGGTACCTTACGTCAGAAAGACATGCGACTTTTCAGGTTTTCGAGAGCGAGATGCTATCTAGAAACGGGTAGAATGAATGCGAGGAAAAAAATCGAGAAATGGAATGCAGGAATGAGAGAGCACCTGGAAGCTGTGAGCGATGTGACGAGCCACGGAGCGGACGTTCAGGCTTTTCTGAAATTCATGGAAGTTCGCATATGGCGCACCGGGATGCGCTGTGGGAGGAGTATGCCAAGCCCCGGTGGGCTCGTTTGCGAATGAATCTATACGGTGGTAAGCAGCGGGCATTTGCGAATTTTTTCAATGAGTTGAGCTCCCTGAAGGAGGACGAGAGTCAGAGGCTGGTTGTAGCATACGGAGCAGGTCGCTGGATGATCCCGAACGAGACTACGCCAGCTCCAAGGACAAGAACGTACAAAGAGTGCGCATAGCGTTCCGGCACGATACCTGTAGATGAGTTCCGAACATCGTATACACACCATGAACTGGGGTGTATACTCCAGAGGGTGTAGATGGAAAAGTGTCAGCGGAGTCCTGAGGATATAGCAAAGTACGGAGCGCTGACGGAGGAGCAAATGGAAAGGGGGCGAAAGTTCGAGGACTCCTCGCATTGGTACGTACAATCAATGGCAAGAAACGTATGGAGTTTGTGAACCGAGGCTTGAACGCCGCCATCAATATCAGGAGATGTGCGGTGCTGGAGACGAGACCTCCAAAGCTGACAAGAGAGAATTTTGTGGGGGAACCTCTTATGGTCATATTATACGGCAAGAAGTTGGAACCACTAGTAGGTTGCCGGTCCGAAAAAACCGGGAGGCGTCTGCACGTCAGTTGGACGCTTTTCGTCTGGGGCGCCGGTCGCCGCCACTTTTGTACACCGCCGGCGGCTACATTTTCTTTAGAACGGCCTTCGGTGTTAGCGTTGGCACCAGCAGTTTATCATGTTCAGCTACGCTGGAAACGCTTTGACCCGTCTTACGTTTAGCAATGGAATAGAACGTGAGCATCGGAGCGAGTTGACGGGTAGCAGTCGCTCCAAACGGTCGCACCGCCAGGTAACGCTGCCGCTGCGGACGTACGCAGCACGTACGCGCGCTTATAGCTCCGCCGATGCTACCAAATTTTTGGATGCGAGGAAGTTACCGTTTTTGAGAGCAACGAAAGTGATCAATTGCTGCTCGAGCTTGTCGATGCGGGACTCGGGCAGCAGCGGTGCAACCGGCACCGCCCCTGTTGGCACCAACAGAAACACAGCAGCGCAGCGGGTCGGACGCGCTGCAGTTGACTGGCAGTCTCTCGGTTTCGGGTTCACGCCGACCAACTGCTACGTCAAAGCGGTCTGGAGAGAGCAAACTGGGACCTGGTCTCCTGTAGAGGTCGTCCCATACGGACCCAACGGTGAAGCTACGTTCCCTCTGCACGTCGCGTCGACGGCCCTGCACTATGGACAGTCCATATTCGAGGGCCTCAAAGCGTTTGCATGTGCCGACGGGCACGTTCGATTGTTTCGTCCACAGGAGAATGCCCGCCGTCTCGAGCGCTCGGCCTTGCGTCTGAATATGCCAGTGGTACCAGCTGCGCTTTTCCTCGAGGCGGTGACCCGATGTGTATACGAAAATCTGGAATTCGTGCCCCCGTATGTCGAACAAGGCGGTGGCGGATCACTCTATGTACGCCCTGTTCTGTTCGGATCTGGAGGTCGCATTGGCCTCGGTCCAGCTGATGAGTATACCTTTATGGTGCTGGTGGTGCCGGTCGGCAACTACTACAAGGGCGGCTTATCGCCAGTCACAGCATACATATCCACGAATTATGATCGAGCTGCGCCCCGCGGTGTGGGTCACGTCAAAGTGGCAGGCAACTACGCCGCCGACTTGAAACCGAGCATGGAAGCGAAACAACGAGGCTACCCGATCAATCTCTATTTGGATGCGCGTGAGCAAAAGTTTATCGAGGAATTCGGAACNAGCAATTTTTCTGCGGTACGCTATCTAGATGAAAACGGAAACCGATATGTATACGTTACACCAGACAGTCCCTCGGTTCTGGAAGGTGTCACCAACAAAACGCTCATGGAGCTTTCACTAGATGCAGGGATGAAGGTGGAGCGACGACGCATTCCTGTCGAGGAGTTGGCAACGTTCGATGAGGTGTTCGCCTCGGGAACCGCTGTTGTGATCACAGCTGTGGACCAGATTGTATATGGTGATCAGGTCATCGGCATCGGTAAGCATCCCGGCTCTGGTCAGGTAGGACCTGTGGCGCGCCGACTCTACGACACCGTGCGCGGGCTTCAGACGGGGCGATTGCCAGACCGGCACGGATGGACGTATTTGGTCGCCTGAGCGCTGTTCACGGTGCGTTTCCACAGCAACAGGCAGCCGCGTTTGCATACCTCTCACAGAAAGCAGTGACGAATGAAGAACTGTCTGCGAGCATGTCGTCGCATACGATTTTATGATACGAATGCTGTGCGGCTAGCGACTCAGGAACGAAAGCGCACGCGTCTCAGTACTTGGCCAAGCTCGATCGAATTCCGATGGACTGGGGAGCGTTTGCGTCAGCCAGTGTTCCATTGCTCGCGCTTTCCAGTGTGAATCGCGAGGCTAGATCGCCCTAGTATCATCCATGCTGGGTTTGGTCGTAGCCGGCTCCCTGGACAAGTTTCTCGACCGCGGCGGCCACCTTGGGGTCCATGCCGGACTCCGAGTCGTCAATCATGCTTGCAGCCAAGCGGAAAATACCGACCAGAGCTGCCAGCTGAATGCGCTCTGAGGTTGCGCTTACGAGACGCCATTCCATGTTGGCTAGCTGCTCAAACAAAAACGCCTTCACCTTTGGGCTGAGCTCCATGAGCATAACGGCCTCATGGAGGCCGTGGATCATGTCGAGCAGGGCAAAGCCCTTACCTTTCTTGATTTCGCTTATTTTGCAAAAGGCTTGTGCGAAAGGATCGTAGAGCAGTATCTGGGCGATTGCATGCAGATCAGCGGGGCTGGGCATGCCAGCATTCGCATAGACTCCATCTTCTGTGACTCGAGCGGAGGCAGATGCGAGGAATGTGCTTTGCATGAGGTAAATGGCCCGTCGCATGTCGCCTTGTGCGATGCGAGCTAGCGCATCGAAAGCGGCCCGATCTACTGGGACGCCTTCGCGATCGGCAATGTACTCAAGACGCTGGATCATCTGCGCAACTGGTACCGGTTGGAAGCGGAATCGGGTACATCGCGACTGGATGGCGGGAATAATCTTGTTGGCGTAGTTGCAAATCAGGCAGAACCGAATGTTGCTCGTGTACTTTTCCATGATCCGGCGTAGCGCTGCTTGGGCCGCGGAGGTCATCGCATCCGCTTCATCAAGGATAACCAGCTTTATCCCGGCCTTCAACGCGTAAATGTGTCGAGTCGAGGCAAAGGTTTTGATTTGCTCGCGGACGACGTCGATTCCCCGGTCGTCTGAAGCGTTGAGTTCGAGTACCATTGTCTTGAACTGAGCCCCGAACATTTCTCGTGCACAAGCGAGGATTGCTGTCGTTTTGCCTGTTCCCGGTGGCCCGTAAAAGAGCAAGTGGGGCAAGGTGCGTTCCGCTATCAACCTGCGGAGCGTTCCGCGGATTTCATCGTGGGCAACGATCTCGTCAAGCTCGCGAGGCCTGTACTTTTCGACCCAGATTGTCTCCGACTGCTCGCTCTGTGTCGCTGTCAGTCGACNGTNTGAAGACATTCNGATTCGCAANGCGCGGGTCGTGTTCCGGACGCCCAGGAATGCCGTCCCGAGTTCACTTTGACAGCAGCGACGCTCGACAAAGCTGCTTTTCCTGGTTTACGGAGCAGCCTACAGCGGAATCGTACCCAGCGTAGCGACAGCGCAGCGTCAAGCGACACTGTTTCGCGGGTAGCGTTATCGCCGCGCGCTCTGCAGCGGGTGTACGCACAGGCCTCGACTCGACGACCGCAGACAGCGGCACACTACGAGGCCGCTATCTCTGCGTCCGAGGACAGCAGTGGTCATCCAGCGCCATGACTCCGTGTTTGTCCTGGGACTGGGGTGGACTCGAAAGTCGCAGAATCCCTTGATCCGTCGAGCGTCTATGCCCCCGACCACAAGGTCGGTCTGGAGCTGCTGGAGCGCACATATGTCTGCGCAGGCAGGCGCTAACACCTGTTTCCTGGACTGTGTAGTCTCTTGGTACTCGGGTGCCTCGCTGAATCAATGTAGAGCCATTTAGTTTACACCATGAAAGAAAAGTGACGCTGAGTGCTCCAATGTCTGAAAAGGAAACGTATAAACTTGTGTGGAAATGTCGTTGGCGTGCATCCAGCGAGGCTTACGCGCTCAATGGGAAACAGAACTGTTGGCGTGCTTGCCATCGAAGGATGCCGTACGCCTGCATGCAAACTGACCTCTGTGGAGATGCTCGCCAGTTAGCACTCGGGGGATGCATCGTACACACCTAGCTTGTCGTCCGTTCGAGCTGCGTCTGTGGTCGACGAAATCACGACATGCTAGAGAGCGCCAGCACACACGGGTCACGACTTGAACACCGCAGCGCTGAGGGCGCGTACGCCCGTCGTGCGCAAGCGCCGTCAGTATCGACTGCTGCAGGCTGCGGTTAGCCGCTCGCCACAACAGTACGGGAGTTAGATAGCGTTTGACTCTTGAACGGTGTCGGTGGTAATGATGGAGTGCCCTGCGCGGGATCTGTGTTGCGTTGACCATGCTTAGTGACTGCAGCGCTTTTGTGGTCGTTCCAAGGTTCTGCTACNGGTTGCACGTGGGCGCGTCGCCGCCCGGAGCGTTGCAGTCGTCACGACGGCGAGTGGCTAGGTTACGGGAGCGCTCTGCTGGCACGCTTCCCTGGGCACGTGCAACATTCTGCAAGGCTGGGTGTCGTATTGGCAGCAGCAGTTGCAGCGTGTTGCTTCGCTGGAAGTCGTGCTTTCTTGCCGGTGAGGAGCGTTCGCACCTCCGCCAGCTCGGAAGCTTGGTACAACAACCGGGCGCTCTCCGTCAGCACGTAAGTATGAGCTTGTTCTCAACGCCTGCTCAAGTCAGTTCTTATGAAATAATTGAGTCATATCCACACGACCCGAGTGCGTTCACGCAAGGCCTCGTCTACGCTGAGGCGCCGATTCATTCCCCAGACGAGGCCGAGTGGACGATGTTGCAAACCTCGACTGAGGTCTTTTACGAGTCCACCGGTCTTGTGGGGGAATCTTCACTGCGCTGCGTTCACAAGTTATCAGGGAAAGTCCTNAAATGTGTGCAGGTCCCGGCACCGCATTTCGCTGAGGGCCTCGCGCTCGTTCCACGACCCACTCGGATGCTGTTCCAGCTCACGTGGCTGACCCGCACAGCCTTCCTCTACGACGGTGTATCGCTGAAACAGGTGCGGGAAATACCGTACGATCTCGAAGGCTGGGGAGCAACCTATGATTCCAATCGCCATTGCATCTACACGAGTAATGGAACCGACCGAATCCATATCGTGGACGCAGACACCTTCGAGATCCTGGACCAAGTTCGGGTCCGTTCGAGTCCGTACAAGTTCTCGCGCTCTTGCCCGACATTGTGGTACCTGAACGATCTCGAAATGATACCCGATACTGACGAGCTCTGGTGCAACGTTTTCTTCAGTGACTATGTTGCGGTTGTGGATCCAGCGTCATGGGAACTGAAACGATGGATTGACCTGCGCGGTTTACTCTTACCCGAGCATTGCCTGCCTTGCCATGAAGTGGATGTCTTGAATGGACTGGCCTGGGACAGAAATCGGCAACTGATGTACGTGACCGGGAAACGCTGGCCGCGAATGTATGCCATTCGAGAACGCCCATAGCCAGCAGCGTGATATAGGCTCNAGCGCCCACCAGGTCGGAACCGGCAGTAACTAGAATCCCCAGTACCTCTCTGGTGCTGAAGAGCGATAATCCGATTCCGGTACCGGGGGCGATCAGAGCGCAGCATTTGCTGCTGCCCGAGTCGAGGATCTCCTGCAGCAGCGCATGCGGCACCAAACCTGTTCACAGCGAAATGCATGCAGTATTTATGGGAAGGTAACCCCGCGCTCCGATTCCATCGGATATCACGAATTACTGCAAGCTATGGTGAAAACAGCTTGCGGTAAGGGAACGTCACGTACGGCGTTTGAATATCGGCATGATGTACAGGCTGAGTCATCGCATGGTGCNCCAGGCGTGCTTTTTTCCGCACTGGTCGTGACGTCATTCATTGGCGCCGTGTGCATGGCAATGCATNCGTACACACAGGCGCGCATTTTCTATATACATAGACTCGAATGCGACACATGCGTTCACTACTGATCGCTGTATACAGCGAGCACCAGCAGCAGCACTGGACTTGAGAGCGCCTAAAAAGAATAGAGACTAATCGCTAACTAGCTGCAACTGTGCCGNAAGTACAAATACTAACAATTAAGTAGCTACTCGATAACAATTCCGTGCCACCTTCACGGTAAGCTTTGAAAAGGGAGCATTATCCCGTAATTTCGAAAGTTTACCTCATAGGCGGAGAGTCCCACCAGCCGGACGAATATGTCGGACCTGCGCTCCCTGCTGCTCCCAGACCCGAGTGCTGTGGCAAGACCTGTACAGATCGTCCATCACGCATTTCATTCACGGACTAGGAATGGGTAGGTTGCATCCAAGTGTCGCCCTGGTCGCTGTCGGCTTGTGGTATAGCGCTTCGCNTTGCCGCTGGCAGTAGGTCTGTCTGAGTAGCTTGCATGCACCCAGCATGATTATGGATCCCGATCCCGCACCATGCAAACTACACCTTCAGCCGATGCCCTCATCGATACCGTAAAGCGGTTCTGTCGCCCTAACGCATCTGCCCCAGCGGTATACGCGCTATTGCAGGTGCAGCAAGGCAGGCACTCGGCGCACGCTAGAACCTACGGAACGACAAGCGTATCCGAAAGGAACTCGCCGAAATGGAACGTGAATCCATGATGCATCATGATGGACGAGTTTCCGATTACCAATATCCATCCCACAAACTGACATCCATGTACAAGTAAACGTTCTGTCGAATGAGAAACATAGTCTTAAAAATGCTCCTCGACGGCGCCTGTGTCCAGATGATTCCCGCCAGGAGTGCGCAGCGCCGCAGGCGATCGTGATCCATCCTGCCTTGGACCATGGTATTCACTTTCCGCAGACGGGGTAGAGTGTGCACAGTTTCAGGAGAGGCTGACGCACGTAGACGTTGTTTAGGGGAACTTTTGGCCGCGTTTAGGCCCTATGTTAAGGTATGACGTCCATAGATTTGATAGGATAGTGATTGCGAGGACGTCGGTGGCGCCCGCCGGCTTCGTGGAGGCAGTGACGACGCTGCTTCCGTCGCTGACGAGCAGAATCAGCTGCGTTGGAGCGCACGCTACTCTCGCGGGTAGGGACGCAGTCGGTTCACGCACGTTGGTGAAGCTATGCAGGCGACCGCTTTACGTATCTGCAAAAAGAGTGGATTGCGCGCGGAGCTTGACGCTGCACCTCCAGGAGTTTTCCGATGCTGAAGCGGAGGAAGTGCGTGGACCTGTTTCAGGAACGAACAAACGCAGTGCAACTGTGGCGAAAACACCTCAGCATGCAAATGAACGGGCCCTAATCAATCCTGTGGAGACCAGTTNCGCACCCGTAGAGGCCGGAACTGGGAAACGTGCGCTCAAGTCGCTACAGGCGTTGTCGCTGTGGGAGTATCTGTGGCCGCGTGGACTTTTAGTGCTCGTTGCGGCCATCTGGGGCACGAATTTTGCAACTGTAAAATTCATCGGGGACGCGGACTCTTTGGATGTGTCCGCTGGCGCCTTTGTTCGGTTTGGTATTGCGGCAATCGCGATGGCACCGTTCACCTGGAGGGCCGTTCAGCGCCTCCTTGACGACAAAACTCCGACCTCGGAGCACGGATCGGATGCAAACGCCGCTCCGCAACCTGAGGTAGCGGGAACGGAAGACCCGTCAGCAACTGTAGAGCAGCGTTTACGCAAACGTACCTCTGAATTTCTGTTCGGTGTACTCGGTCTTGGGACTGTCGTGTTCACCGGCTATTTTACGCAAGCAATTGGTTTACTCGGCACAGATGCCAACAAGTCAGCATTTCTGTGCTCACTGACCGTCGTCTTGGTTCCGTTCATGGAAAGAACTTTCCTGGGCAAACGCATCGAGCCGCGGGCGTGGATGTCCGCGTTCTTGGCCACGATTGGTGTAGGGCTCCTTGAGCTCGATGGCTCTGCGTCTGTGTCGCTCAGCGATTTGTGGTCGTTTTTGCAGGCGGTATGCTTCGGTGCAGGCTTCATGATTGTCGAAAAGCTCACCCGGAGGTTCCCAGGACACCCATTGGAGATTGCCGCCCTGAACCTGACAATCGTAGCGGTTTACAGTGGCCTATGGTGTCTGAGCGCAGCTTTCGTGTCCGGGACCACCATGCAAGACCTCTTACAAAGTCTGGCACAGATCCTGATAGATCACGGCTCTGGAGTGGCGGGAGCGCTCCTCTATACTGGTCTGGTTACAACCGCGCTTGCGGTCATGATGCAGACAGTTGCGATTAGCAAAGTCAGCGCCGAAGAAGCGGCGGTCATTTTTTGTTTGGAGCCCCTCTTTGCGGTAGCGTTCTCAGCAGCACTACTTGGAGAGAGTATGTCCATGAAAGGCGCGTCCGGCGGTGCGCTCATATTGCTTGCGGTACTCTGCAACCAGGCGCTGAACCCAGAGATGCGCTCGCGGTTAGGTTTGCAGCGATCGCGTACCAGAAATATTCGCGCGATAGAGGGACACACGAGGACCCTTGCCCCATCGGATCGTACTCCATCGGTAATCGCGCCGATGAAACCGCGAATGGTTTCCCCAGCTACACCAGAGCAGTTCGTGAACGGTACCGCGCCTGAGTCCGCTTCGTCCAGTAGTACACTTCTGGAGAAGCCGCAGCAGCCTCGAACTCGCCCACGCCCGTCAATCTTGCCGAATGAGATCACCTTCATCGCGTCGAAAGACAAAAATAGTGCGTCTACCGCATCGCAAGCAGAGGACACGCGATCCGACGAGTCGGAAATGGCGAGTGTCCACAGCTAAACACGGCAGCATGAAATTTTCGGATTCAACTAAAATGTTCTTTTGTATTCAAGGGGGCAATGCGCTACGCTGTTTCCGATATGTAACCACGGAATGACGGATGATGTTGAATTGCTGCATCTGAGTGGATGTCACCGGAAAGGCAATTGCTGCTGACGACCACGGAGGATGCGTCGTTTCCTGCAAATACGACGATATTGATGGATGGTATCACAATGGGATAGCGTTTGGCGAAGCTGGGGACGCAGCGAGTCCTTTCTGATCCCAAGTCGCCGTGAATCCGGCGGTGCGTTCCTCGTAACCCGGTGATATGCTGCTTGTCGAAGTCTTGCGATTCAATTGGTACTACCTCTGTTGCGTCTGGTAGAATGCTTTTCGGCAGTGCCGAACATGAGATCGAAATCCCCATGAAATATACCGTATAGATCGCAGACGAATTGCCTGTAGGATGTACGTTCCTTACTGAACAGTGCACAGAGTACTGCATTCCGTATTCAGGTCCGTCGTACCACAGAACTCAGATGGTTGAGGAACACGGAAAAAAAGAAGGATACGCGTTCCGCGTCAGCAACCGATATTCTAAAAGACTGCTTGCGGTCAATGGTGGTGGACGACCCATTGATCACCGTACGAAAAGCAGAAAGCGACGATAGTTGCTATCGCGGGCGTCTCTGAATCTCGCCAGCTTGTCGCTGTGCTCCTGAAAACACTGAGATGCGGTCGTAAAAAAGAATCCTAGTTCATGCACGATCAACTTCTGCTGAAATCGCAACTACGACACAGTCCCTGCAAGGTTACGATCGATATGAAGCACAGGGACGTCGGTTCCTTTTTGCAGTCGACGAGACCTGCATCGAACGAAACCGTCGGCGCGTATATGGGTATTCGCAGCTAGGGAGCCCGTTGCGTATACGGATGAAGTCGAAGAGAACGAGGATATCATCTGTTCGATCTGCAGTGGATATATTTGGCGGCCTCAGACGCTTTCACGGAGAAGGCTCACGCAACGGCACCAACCATTATGTCGAATCCTTGAGGACTTTTCCCTTGACGCCCAGCAACGCCCCTCTACTGGACAACGTGGCATTTCACCATTCTCTTTGGCTTCGAGCTTTTGCCGATTCCCGCGGGGCAGATCAGCTTTTCATTCCTCCGTACGCTCCGTGGCTCAACCGCATCGACGGAGTGTTTTCTATCGTGAAACGTAATGATCACTTTACAGAGCGCATTGATGAATCCTTCAGGACACGGTGACACACCAGGGCACAATACCTCGTTCGTCCACGTGTGCGTCTGCCTCCGGGACGCCCCACTCCCTGGGTCATATTGAAGTGCTTTCATCAAAGGAAATAAAACATCTATGGGACAGGTATGGACATGGAATTCGGGAATCCTGGAGGCTCGGTCTAGCCGGGTGTCGGAAGAGAAACGGAAACATCCTCTTCTCGCCAACCAGCAAGCGAAGAAGAGCAAGTCGTGAAGAAGAAGAAGAAGACAAGGAAAAGCGGAGATAGGCGAGGAAAGTTGGTTGTCCGATGTGACGATGACGGGACTCTAGTGGCGCAGAAGGCGCAAGTTCTAGGAATCCTTGCATTGGTACGTTCCACCAACGGTATTGCAAGCATGGCGTTCGTAAACAAAGCCTTTAACGCTGCTATCAATATCAGACGATGTGCGGTGCTGAAGACGAGACCCGCGGAGCTTACGCGATCTAAATTTGTATGGCAGCCGCTAAGGCTCGAAGTGTGCAGGGATAAACCGAAACCGATAGCAGGTGGCAGGTCAAAATACGCTGGGAGGCGTCTGCACGTCGGTGTAGATACAGACACGCTATCGTCGTGAAGCTTTTCAGGTTTCATCGATAATGCATGGACATGCTCGTTGGTGGCAGGGAAAACCTCGCGAGACTTGCCGTGCGCATGCTGGTGCGATCCGCTACTGCATGCGCCAGCAAGCACTTTATGAGCGCACTCACGGTCATGAGATCACGGAAGACCAGGATCCGCTACGACACGCGCCAGCAAGCACTTTAGAAGCGCACTCGCGCCCATGACAGGCCGTCATAGATCCGATTTCGACACCACTGGCGAGATTTCACGGGAATCGCCCAACTGGCTCAGGACTCGATGATCATCGTATCCGTGGATGCGGCACCAGTATCCACCGTGGATGCCGTCGTTGGTGCCGTCTGTGCTCGGAAGCCCATGTACTCTGCGTACTTGGTTATGCCAGAATCATCATGGGACAAGTTGACCCAGCCATCGGCTTTGACATGATAAACGTTAATGTAGCCGCCGCTGTAAGCATCTCGGTGGGTTGCGTGGAAGATAGCGCGTCGGCCGAGCTCCGCAGCCTCAGTTGCATCCATGTCCCAGCGATAGAACTGGTCCAGAACTCCGTAAGCAAATGTTGAACCTGACCCGACTGAGAATCGTGTCCCCCGTAAACGAACACCATCGCTATCGACGTAGAAAAGCTGCGGGCCGGTTTTATCCCAGCCCGCAATCATCGTGCCCATGGACAATCCCATGCCCTTGTATTCGTAAACGATATTGGCAAGAAGCTTGGATGCAGCGGCGACTGAGATCCGTTCCCGGTGCTGCAACTCGTGTAGACGACATCGCATTCCGAGATAGCGCTCCCAGAATGAGCAGTCGGCCGCGCCGCCCGCCATGGTGCCCAACAGATATGGATTGATCTCGATGATTTTCTTCACGGTACCAGATCCAATGTATTGGCCCATAGACGCTCTCGAGTCGACGGCCACAATAATCCCATCGCGGAAGACAAACGCTAAAGTGGTTGTCCCGTGCAAAAACTTCACCAAGGAGCTGTTCTGTTCGTCCCGTAGAACGTCCCGCAACCTCGGTGCGATGCTTACTCCGCGAGGAACTCGAACTCGCCCAAGACTCAGGTCCATGGGTGCAGCGGTGTTGTCACCGTCCGAGCTGGGGCATATGTCGCTCCCGCTGCACAACGAAAACGTCCGATCTAAAAACTCCAGCGGTGCGTACATGAGCGGAACAGGACGCTGAAACTTTGAGCTGTGAAGAGAACCGCGGTTTCCCTAACAAAGAACCGCCTGGTCGATGCAGAGCGCCGTTTGACCAGGAGTGCACACAGCAAAGCCAGTCAGAGAAGAGCCTCCAGAAGCGTCCCCGTGCGACAGTAAGGCGTGCCTCAGCCCGAGAACGGACGTGCGAAGTAGCTGCAAGTCTCCCGTGCTCACTTAAAGGAAACCTTCGGTTTTGTGCGTGGCAAGTCAATGGCCAAGCTGCTGAAGAACGAAGCAATCCTAACGGTGCGAGAACGTTGAACTGAGCCAGCCGCTCACGTCCACGCGAGAAACGCCTCGAGCCCGCGCAATACGCCTGAAACGTTGCGCCCGGCTTGCGGTTCAGCGCAGAAGCGCTGTCCATATTGGACCATTGTTGTACATAACTGCGCTTCAGCGTCGCTACACCCTTACCTGGAACACGGAACCGCTCGATATGTTTCTGAATTTTGATGTATTCGAACTTTTTAGATGTGCAACATCGACATTCAAACTGCATCCGTGCGAGATTACGGATTCGTAGATACTTGTAAGGTGCTCGATCTTCTGCTGGGGTCGCTCTTTCGAATCGTCTCCGCGGGAATTCGTAATGTCTCTGAAATCAAGATGATTCGCAGAGTTATTGAACACGAGTTGGTAAAATAACTGATACAGGTATCCCATGCAAATGAACAAGTGCCATACCTTTTCCGTCCTTACTTGTACAACGCTCAAAACACGCATACACTCCGAGCTGTCTACATATCTGCATCAACGGAAATTTTGGACTCGACACTTTTCGCAGCTTGATTGACGAGGAATCATACTCCACTTTTTCGCATGAAGACTTTTCAAAAATTCATGCATAGAGTTCAATGAACTTGGCAAGTCGAGCATTCCATGCGGTCCAATAGACATATTCTGCTCTCCTAGTGGCTATCGAAGAGACGCCATTCCACGACAGCATCATGATCGGTCTCATCGGGCACCATCCTTGAGGCTCCCTGTCCTTTCTGTTTGTATGGGAAAGGATCTTGGACTCGGACCTCAGTCATTCCAGGCATCGCGTCCAATGGAGCATGTCTTGCCAGCTTGCATGAATCACGCGTACACAATTGCAAAGTTCTCGACATCGCCTTCCGCCTGGATGTTCCCTCCGGTACCTGTGCCACC
>JGI24721J44947_10006255_pt1 | contig 16082 bp, 13 predicted proteins | sample YelNatPaOPGAMG01_FD_44947 | JGI IMG/M metagenome (IMG submission 44947)
ACGTGTGCCACGTACTGGCTGCAGGGCCCGGCGACGTCAACCCCACGGGGATGCCACTCGATACAGTCATCACGGGGACGTGACACATGTGTCGCGCGCGATGGCCATCGTACTGATGGTGTGTCACGCGCCGCTGCAATCAGGTGGAATGCGAGCTTGCACGATCTCCTATGCACCGCGTGGCATCGTCCACCGGCCCGTGCGGCGGGATCGATCTGGTGCCCGCGCTGCCGGCGATGATGCGCGGTGCGTGTGCTGCCATCGGCACAGCGTGGCGCTCGGCTGCGATGCGCATATCGGGTACGTGCTCGGGAGTCGCAGAGGCTGTCAATTTCGCGACTTGTCAACGTTAAGGCCACGAATACTTTTTCATTGAAGCATATTTGATAACAGTGCGACGCAGTCTGCCTCGGTGGCAGTTGCTCCACTCGGGTTTATTGAGGTGGTCGGTGCTGCGCTCGCTGCAAACGTGCGCTGGTGCTCGCGAGTCGGGCTGTGAGGGCTCGTAAACGTACGCGCACCAGGCTGATGTGGACACTACGGATCGATAGGGAACTGTTTGAGGATGGTACTCCTTGGAAGCGACGGTTTGGTCTGGGACGTTCGAACTGGACTGTAACGGCCAGCGGTAAGGCTTCTGTTGTAGGCAGATTTGAAACCTGTTGACTGGAGGTGGCGGAACGGCGTCACAACTGGGGTANCGCGGAGAATCGCGTATCTTTCATGAACGATAGCAATTGGGTATCCGNGGATTCCACTGAGANCCAATGATTCGCTCCATAAGACTTTTGGGTCTTTCAGAAGAATTCGGGGTGACGCCCACGCACCGATGGCGTCACTGCGTGCTTCGCAGTGCAAGCGCACGAACTCCCCAACACTGGGATTTCAGTACATGAGACTCGACGGAGAAGAAATTATCAGAGAAACAATACAGGATTTCATGTTGAAAGCATGCACGGGAACCTATCCGATGCTTCTCAAGAAATGAAAAACGGATATTCATGGGACCGAACGCGCCTCTGTGCGAGAAAAGAGGTTGCTCGAGTTTGCAGCAATGGATCGTGCATCGTATTCTATCCATGCAAAGTGTCGCTCGGNATGCGATCCGGTCTCCAGGGACGTTGGACGAAAANCCTTACAAGGTGTCGAAGATGTAGCCATTCGGTGCAGTTGCGGTTTCCATGGACGCTATTGCATCCAATTGCAGAGCGCACCGAAGGCTTCTCGTATGCATCCATCGGGATACATGGGGCGTGCCGCACGAGGTCGTCGGCCCCGGTGCCCGCTGCGCCTTCAGACTTTAGGCATACGTCACGCGATACCCACTAGAGCGTGAACGTGCGCTCGTGTCCTGCACGCTGGTCATGGAGCGCACGCCGACTAGCACGCTTATGTTTAGCTCCTGCGCACCTGGTACCCGAACCTGCCATCGTCGCAATGCAGGCATCCGCGCTAACATTGCTCGTCTCTACAGCATGGTTGAATCAACATGGAACACTGAACCGCTTCCATTCTTCCTCGACTTCGATGTATTTTCCGAACCATTTTCATAGGTGTATAGACTCGACGTTGCGTGTGCGGGATTCATGGATTCCGGTTTCATGATTCGTTTTGGGATTCTCGGGTGTTTCTCGATCAGCGTGGCTCTTTCGACGCATCGGCGCTGGAACTCGCAACGGTATCGGAATCAAAGGCGTACGCGACGCGCTCAAACAACGGTTCGTACAACAAGTGAGATCATTACGCGACTCAGAGGTACGAGCCTCGACGCTTCTGCTTTCCGTTGGCGAGGCGTCCGCACATCGCGCACGGTTCATGTGTTCGATTTTTCGGATGCAAGAGTGGACTGGGGCGCAGCTATTCGCGCTGCTGGACTGCTGAGGTAACGTACGCGATGTCGCGCGTTGACGATTTGTTCCCGAGCGTGTGCGGAAGCCACACTGAACTCTTCACGTCCGATGCTCGATTCCGCTCGAACGACGTGTGCTCCAGGCTTTGCAGTCGTCGACGAGGGTTCGTAATTCGACAGTACACTCGTAGCTCTCACGTGATTAGCTCGCAGAGGCTCCCGTCGCTTGTATTCGCATGGACAAGAGTGCTGGGCTCTGTCTTCAGTCATCGCAGAGATTCCTTCGAGTGAAAACTGCATCACCGGTTTGTGCAAGAATGAGTTAGGCGAAGCGAAATCTCTCCAAGTGTTCTCCGTCGTAGATTTCGCTCCAGCTGCACGTTTCCCCGTGGAGCACGAGGCGTTCCATATATCCTCTGTGGAATGGAGCGGTGTGCTTATCGGGGTTAGACCAGTCGGAAGCAACCCTCACTGGTCGTGCACCGCACCGGACACGGATTTGGAGCAGCGTATCGCAGGATGCCTCCTGCAACCGCCAATGGCTGGTACCGAGCGATGATTCAAACGGTCATCCAAGGAAGACCGACCGCCAGACGAGGAGCTGCTGTGGACACTCGCTGGCACATCTGTCTGCATTCGTGCATGAACGCTGCGAAGTGCGTCTGGAGGCTGCATAGAAAGACAGTGAAAATTTCAAGCGAAGCTCGGATCGCAACTTGCGCCTCTGCATGAATAGCGTCGACAAAGGCGGGAAGCGGCGCAATCGGGACACGAACGCTGCCATCAGTATTCATCTGCTTGCGAAGATGGAGATGAAGGCAGAACAGATATCCGCATGTTTTATGCTGGAGGTTTAGCGTACGGACAGGTTATCCGTCGCAGAGAAATCCCACAAAAGGCTTATATTCATCACGATCGGAAGAGACCGTTACTTTACGTTCTTCGCCCGAGTCAGCAAAGCTGCCCGTTCCATTCTTGTCTGACATGCCTATAATGAAGAATCGATGAAGCAGACCAGATGCCCATGGATGCGCGAGCGTTTCCATTGATCAGCGAAGAGACTCTATTTCGTCAATCGCTTACTCCTGTAAAATCCAGGAATATCAACAGATACCTCTGGATGCGCCAGCGCTGCCGATGACCCGGCGGGGAGTCGCATGCGAAGTTCGCTCTGCCGTGCGCTGCATGGGGCTGCTCTCCCGTCGCACCGCGGCAGCAGCACACAACGACTTGTCATGCTATATGAAGCGATCCATGGCTATCCCAGAGACACGCCCATGAAACAACGTCGCGTCACCTGAACGTTCGCGCCTTCGAACATCGTGCGGATGCCAGAGCATGCCGTTCCGTTAGAGTCTACGACTATGGAGCGCGTGCGCCCAAGACAACGACCAGCGCAGTCAGTCTCGTAAATTATCGGCGGATGTATTCAGAATAGACGTGCACGAATGTCGCTTGTGGTAGAGCAAATTTGCTTGCACAGTGCCGTGCTATGCAGTGAACATAGCCACGCATTTACGGGGCAGCGGGCTTCTCTGCTATGCATACTTGGGCGTCCGCGAGAACGTTCAAGCGAGCCACCTCTTGACGGACTCGGGCATCAAAACCCGCTCTGTTACGCACGAATAACTTGTACGGCTCCTCAGCGGCGGGGTCTGCAGGGTTCGGCTCCTTGAGCAACTCGTAAATCCCCAGCAGGATCGCTTTCACGGAAATCGAAGGTCTCCAGCCCTTTTGCTCGTTCAGGATCGACAAACAAACTGTACCAGAGGGGAACACGTTCGGGTGGAAAAGCGGTGGAATGAACTTGCACAAGGGCGGCTTTCCTGGATATTCCGGTGGAAAGAACATATCGAGTCGGAAGAGTCCGCCTTCGTAAGGCGTCCCAGCAGGCCCCGGGATCGTGCACGACCAGTGGAGCAGGTTCAGTTGGCCGTTCTCCGTGACGACAGGTTTCGCCGAGAAACCAAATGGCCGATCTTTGCGCCAGTTCTTCCGCTCCTGCTGTAGACGTGTCAAAGCCAGCGAGGACATTTCAGCGGAAACAGCGGCTACTCGCGTGGCTATAGCGCGCTGTTATCCGGAGTCGCAACTCGAACGGACAGACGCTTCGACCTGACACGAGTCAAGATACAGCGAACGTTTCCCTATGTATGATTACANTGAAAGTGGAGCCTCGAATTGATTAGAGAGCACGATTCCACTTTCAGTACCGCTTTCTGCTGTATNAGCGTGCGAAACAGTGGCGTTGGTAGAGCAGCCTCAACATGCATAAGCNAAGCCNTCGCACTGCAGCGCGTTCCTCGAGCGCGCGCACGGGTCGCACAGCGCTGTCGCACCCGCGATCGTAAAGAACGCTGGCTTTTCTTCGTGCGTTTACCAGTAGCGGACGCGATCAGCCAAAGTATACGCTGCTTATAGGTAACCGAGGAAAAATAGAGATGTTCATGGCGAACATTATAACCCTGTCGTCCAAATTCCTTGGAGCACGCTTCATATCGCAAGCAGTACATGCTCCGACTCGCTAATCAGGATCCAGCGAGGCTTGCATTGAGCCGTAGCCGTGCATGAGACAGCGTCAACGAGCAGGTCGAGATGTGCTTGTCGCGTACGCGTGGTGCAATAATAATTGCCTCCCCGGGAATAATGGTGACGCGAAACCGTTCTAGGCAGAGCAGCATATCTTGGAATATTTGCGCCAGTAGTCCCATTTTGGTATTGTTTGTTTTTCTCGCTTGTATTCCATCAAAGGAATACCTTCTTTAGATTCGCGTACCATGGCGGAAATACTTGATGTTGTCCTCAATGCAATGGAAATCATAGCGTAATCTGTCGGTCAGTCTGTCGACGGTCAGTATTTTCATGAATCACTGATTCGTAGTCTTTTCCCGGAACCTAGTGCACCCTGAACAAAATTCATCATCGTCTATCTCCACGACTGTCTCCTGGGTAATCCATTCCACTCCATACGTTTCCTATGAAGTACTATCAAAGACGTGACGGGATGTGAAGTTTCCGTGCCTTTGATTCGAACGACGATGAAGAGCATTGGATGGTCAAAGAAAACTGTGTGCTTCATTGACAGATAGATGTTCGCTGACCAACGACCAATGGATTCCATACTGCCATGCGAACGCTCATTACACGAGAGCTAGGTGTTTGTCTCACTGGATGAGATTTTGTTGAGGAGAAATGCTAGACCTGCATATGGATACTCAACGATGGGCGAATTTTTATTCGGAGAGAAGAGATCAGCGAGTATTCCGAAAAACACCACCACTCGCGGCAATTGAATCTTGGAGCTGGCTCGAAATCGCCAAATCGACACGGTCGTTCAACAGCTCATGCCTCATCGCTGCAGTCACGGTGACTTCTCCTTATCTCATTCCTCTGGCCTGCTCTTAGACAGAGCTGCTTTCTGCAACGCAAAGGCTCAGGAACAAGTCTACGCAACTGAGGTTGGCGTTGAGCTGTTCCTCGTGTCAGCCTATGCTCACTGGTTTCATCCAGTAGAACGCATCTTCTCTGTAGTCGAACTCGATTTTAACGTTCGCGGATGCATGGAGAAGTTGTTCGAATCCCGGTCACAGAAGCTGTTTTTCAAACTGTTCTCAGACGAGTCGTTGTATACCTTCGCCACCCTTTTCTCGCTTTGACGCATCTCGTCGAGCACCCGTTTATAGGAGTCACCGACGCAGGGCTACCATTTGTCCACTTTCCATTGAAACGATTCAATCCAATCTGTAAGCGGCAATACAACAAATGTCCGATGCCGAAGATGCACTTCGGCCTAATCGTTGGATCGGAGGTGTGCACAGACGCCTCTTAGAATCCGGGGACGAGTCTCCGCGGCACGTCAGTGATTCGGGTATCTACAGCTACGATGCCCAGAGAAATTTCAAACCAGCCCCAACGAGCGAGACCGTGTGGGCAAATGGCGAGTGCTTCTTGGCGCGCTTTCTGTGGGCGTTCTTGCCTCAGCTAGTTGTCCCAGAAACGCGAGTACTTATGCACACGATGCGATGCCCCAGAGAGCGCATGAGACCGCGCTGGCGCCGCCAATAGTTCTGTTCATACAGAGGCGGGAAGCTTGGACTCTACAGCTTGTTCAAGGAGTTGCAAAAAAGGAAATGACGAATCGTTCGCTGCGATGGGTGGTAGCCAACGGCGGGTGCGCGTGCTGCTGTGTTGCGCACAAGCTGCAAGCGTTCTCCAGCGACAGCGTCCCACGAAAGACGTAAATAAACACTGTGAAATGCCCATGGAAGAGTTCAATTTTACATGTACGAATCACGAGCACGGATGCGCGCTGAAACACATAGAGAACAATTGCGTGAAACAGATTCTGATGTATGCGATGGTGTACGACAAGCTGACCGAACGTCGACTGGCGACGCCACCGGGGGCGAGCGGCCTGCTGTCGTGTGATTGCGTCCACGATATTGCGCGCATGCACGTTCCGCACTGAAACGCGAACGTCTCAATTGACATCTGGTAGATTCTCGTGGCCCCGAGCGTTCAGCGGCTACGAATCGAGTCAGCTTTCCAGAGCATCGTCTAATTCTCAGCGTGAGCGTTGTGCCGAAGTACCAAAGACTTGCAATGAAAGGGAATCAGTGACCGCGACACACACGGCATTGCATTCCCGGACAGAACCGCGAGCCGATGCCCTCTCTGTGTGGTACGGCAACGCCGTTCTGTCTCCGTGCAGCGACCGCACCGGCGCTACAGGCGCCATTGCTGTCGCTTTCGGCAGGCAGTAGGCACACACGATAGAACGTATGGAATGACCAGAATATCCCAGAAGAAGCATAGGTTATGTAACTTGGAAGTAGGGAGTTTGATGGATACTTTGCCGCGCACTGAAAAACCCCAAAAAGAAAGGAAAACGCGCATAATCGGAGAACGCTGGCCGATGTAAACGTTTTGTCAATTTAAAAAAATTGCCGCAGAGAACAAGGCACAGTTACAGAAAGTTTAGCAATTACGCAAAGATGAAACGCTGTGTCTGTGTAGTGTCAACGATTTTCACGGGAACTGGTAAATGATACGAATTTTCCATGACTCTCTATGACTGCACAGAAACGGGTCATCGGACGCTTGCCGTTCCTAGACGGGGACGCCCCTCTCCGTATCGACTGCCGCAGCGCCCCGTCTGAGCCACTGTCATCAAGGGAACAAGACATCACTGAGACACCGTTCTTCATCTTCACAGCAGCATTCCTGAGAGGAACGCTCAGTTAGGCGGGAAAGTCAACATGCGTCACGCGCCGGCACGCAGCACGTCAACGCATCAGCACGCATCGGCAATGGTGCGGCGTATGGGACGCGTCGCGTAATGCGATCTCCACCAGAAGCAGAGAAAACGCACACATTCTCCGCAGGTGCCATGCTGCTGACAGATGCTGTATCTGGAAAACGCAATTCCCACCAGGTTTCACTGTCGCTGCTCAAGCATCGAAGGATCGCGTATCAGTGCGTCTCTCGAAAACACTCGGGAGCGTTTCCCTCACCGTCTCTCCCCGTGTCCGACGCGCACCCTGCTTGTGGATTTCACCGCTCATCAAGCGGCTCTGCTGCAACGAGAAATACCTAGCCCTTTTCTGCGGTACGGGATCGCTCATCCCATCGGGGTTCGAGAGAACAACGTGACCTTCGCGGACGCCAGGGCAGGTTAACCTCATCGCCTCCACACGCTGCCTCTGAGGGAGTCAGTCTCATGCTTGCGAATCGCCCCTAGATGACGTGAGTCGGCACGGCGCGCCAGCGTCACCCCGCCTCGATGCGTTGACGCACCGACCGTTTCGGCGGCGGCGGCGGCGGCAGCGGCGGCGGCGGCGGCAGCGGNGGCGGCGCGTACTCGAATCCTCATCTACATCATGGTACGAGTCAGACTGCTCAGAGACAACTGTTTCGCGCAAGTTGTGCGTTAGAGTGTCTCACCTGGGAGGTGAAGGTTTCCGCCAGGCTATACGCTCTGCAACAAGTCTCCGTCAAAAGCGTCGTCTGGAACTTGTCTGGGGTCAAGGAGACAGGTTCGCTGTTGTTACGGGGGTTCCAGTTTTTGTCACCAACTTGGTCGTACTTTGTAGGCTCGGAGACGCTATCGACGGAAACCGACAATGACCAGAGTTTTGGACTTGGTTCGCCCTTTTCTTCCGTATTTACCGGAAGTACAAACACCAGCGCGACGGGTGCCTATCAAGGAGCGGCTCATATGGAGTCTCGTGGCACTCGCCGTTTACCTGATCGCCTGCCAGATACCTCTGTACGGCTTTTTGAACACTGGGGGCTCTGATCCGTTTTACTTGATGCGTTTGGTATTGGGTGCGAGTTCGAGAGGCACCATTATGGAGCTCGGTTTTTCGCCGATCGTGACTTCGGGCATGATCATACAACTGCTAGCGGGCGCGCGTATCATCGAGGTAGACTACTCGAACAAGCTCGATCGTATGCTCTTTGAAGCTGCTCAGAAGCTGGTTGGAATATGTTTCGCACTCTTTGAAGCGATCGTCTATGTATACTCGGGAATGTATGGTCCGGTATCTTCGCTGGGCCACGTGCGGGCAGCGCTTCTCATTGGGCAGCTCTTCTGCGCTAGCGTTGTCGTGATGCTTTTGGACGAACTCTTGCAGAAAGGGTATGGGCTGGGCTCGGGAATTAGTCTCTTCATCGCAACGAATATAGCGGAGACGATTGTGTGGTCTGCGTTCTCGCCGATGACGATCAACATCGGTCGTGGTTTGGAGTTCGAGGGCGCTATCATCGCCCTCTTTCATTTGCTGCTGACGCGCACCGACAAGACCCGCGCACTCTACGAGGCGTTCTATCGCCAGGAGCTACCGAACCTCAGCAACCTACTGGCGACGGTGGTGGTGTTCATGGTTGTTATCTACCTGCAGGGACTGCGGATCGATTTACCTATCAAGTCGGTGAAAGTTCGCGGACACGTCTCGTCGTACCCCATCCAGCTTTTCTACACAAGCAATACGCCAATCATTTTGCAGTCGACGCTGGTAACGAACCTGTACTTCTTCTCGCAAATTCTTTGGAAGCGATACCCTAACATGTTCATTGTGCAGGTATTTGGGAAATGGGCACAGTATCGCGATACCGGCCAGTTTGTGCCAATTGGTGGCCTCGCGTACTACATCAGCAAGCCGCGCAACCTGGGAGATATGCTGGTGGATCCGGTTCGTGCGCTATGCTACGTTGTTTTCATGCTGGTCTCGTGTGCGATCATGTCGTATCTCTATATCGAGGTATCGGGCAAGAGCGCTCGCGACGTTGCAAAGCAGCTGCGCGATCAAGAGTTGACCATCAAAGGGCACCGTGACACCTCGCTCGTGAAGGAACTGAACCGCTATATTCCAGTTGCGGCTGCGTTTGGCGGTGTTCTAGTTGGCTTACTCACAGTGGTGGCGGACCTAACCGGTGCCATCGGCAGCGGTACCGGTATCCTTTTGGCCGTCACTATTATCTACGAGTACTCGGCTGCTTTGGCCAAGGAGACCCAGAACGGCTCCAGTCCGCTAGCATTTTTCGAATAAATACGAGCACCAAANGCGCCTTTGCGCGCACATATAAGCTTTGCCTTGCGAGGTAGCCCGAATGAGCTGTAGCGAGGCAGCGCTGGCGTTCGTTGCTTCACCGTTTACACGCAGCGAGTGATGGGCGTTTCTCACGCGAACGCCAGCCGTTCCGCAAGCTCGCAACTCGGACTTTCAGCTTGACTGCTTCGTTGCTGTAGAAAGGATCAGACGATCGGATACCATTCCAAGTCGAGGTACTGAAAGTCACTAGCGCGTCGGTGCGTGGTGCTTCTTACGAAACGAACATAACGTCGTGACGACGGGCATCCGGCCTCGCCGACTCCGGTGGCCGTCGGCCGCGGAACGCCGAGCTTTCGAGGTCTCCCCGTATGGTTCCTCCGGACAAGTGGCTGCTTCCTACAATTCGCGCTGTGCTCGTCCTGCGAAGCAGGCTCGGTGCGAATGTGGCGTGAACTAGATGCGCTGAACGTGCTGGTAGTGGAGCACCTGCTTGGACCTGTCGCTGCAGCGGTCGTTCGATGTCTGAGTTGTCGCTCGTCGGCGAGCTTGCGAGAGCTCGAGCGCTCTCTCCGAAAGCAGCTACGTACGAGTGCACGCTGCTCAAACGCACACTTACTTAGCCACTCAAAGCTTCGAACATCTTTGCGTGTGGCTTTGGTGAAGCTCCTCGAGCGCGGCGTTGTGCAGTACTCATACAGCCGACTGGATCAGGCACCCGCCTCGTGCCAGTACACGCTTTCGAGGCGTGGAGCGCTATGGCTCTACGGCTTTCCGTTTCTCCAGCGCTACATCACCGAGCTTCATTGTAGGCACTGGCGGAAGGACCAGGACTTGGTGCTGCATTCAAATGACGCAGGAGAGACGATCCTCCCGAGTCCACGCGCCGATCATCATGAAACGCAACTAGAAACCAGCACAATAGTGAGCTTGTGCAACTATCTGACGCCGTTTAGAAAAGTGCCCATGGACTGGCTGCTCACCGCTACGCCAGATAGCGACAACCAATCGAAGCTTATCAGGAGCACGCTTCAGCGGCTGGTCGGAATCGGTCTCCTGGAGCAGTGCACAGCCAGACGCGTGCTCGCCGAGCTTCTCAGTCTAGAGCTCGATGATGAGCATCCCGAAGCACGCGAGCACTCCAAACCGGGAGACACGATGGATCAGGAAGCGTGCACGCTGAGCGAAATAGACTCGACAAGACAGGTACCTGCACCTGCGTTGTTGGCGAATCGCTCTGCTGCAAACGATGAAAAGCCATCACCGCAAAGCGCCGATCATGAGCCCCAAACGAGGTTGCGAGCACGACGGCGCTTACGATTACGGAAACTGGATACAGGTGCTGATGACGAAGCGGTGGATCAGCCATACGCCGCAACGCCACAGCCATCGGTGAGCAATAGGGAGATGCAAGCCGCACCAGCACCCGCTCCAGAGACAGCGGACTCCAGTCAGAAGGGCGAAAGCACGATGCTTGCCCTGGGGACGTACCTGCGCGTGAATGAACGTTTCATACGGGACGCGATCCGCGATATCCATATGGCGGCCTGGGCCGCAGAGCAGCTTCACAGCTGCGACGACAGTCATGCTGGTGACGCGGCAACGTCGATGCCGCATCGGCTCATGGTACAGCGTACAGCAGTGCTGTTGAATGCAATGCTTTATCTGCGGCGAGTTGTACAGCATGGTTCACTTGTGCACGTATTGCCAGCCCGATGCTCGGATCCGTCGCTGACAAGTCTGGCTGGTGCGCAGAAGGGCTTCTCTCTCGATCAGATCCTCTATGTGATCCGATATCGCTATCGTTTTCCCAGTGATCAATGCATGGAAACAGTGAGCGCGCTCGATGCTGAACGCATACTGGAAGAGCTCGCCGACGATCGCGTCGGCTTTCTGACGATTCACGAACGGCACGGTACAAAGCTGTACGCACCTGCGTACGCATACATCCTCGACCAGTATCGCACACACGTGCTGGAAGGCATGCTCTTGGCCATGGGCGATCTGTACTTGCATCGCGTATGGCGGATGGTCTTGGAGTACGGGCCTCTATCCACCAGGTCATGCGAGGAGCACGCGCTTCTACCGGCACGCGCAGTTCGAGCTTATCTTTTTTATCTTTTTCAGGACGGCTGGATTTCCCTCGGAGACCACCTAACCAGTGCTGTAACCGCGGTACCAATCTCTCTGCCACGAGAACCGTTTCCCGGNTCTTGGCGTAACGGAGCTCAGTCGTCTGCTGCAGATCATGAGCCGGACTTGGAGCTCAGGCAGAAAACGGAGCGTGCGATCGGACCTGGANTCGCTTCTTCACGTTCAGGTATCGACGTAACGCCGAGCGCGTTAGATTCTGGATCCCCAGACCCAACGTCGACACTGTGTTTGTCTCCAGATGGTGCATACGCACCTGACCTCGAGGACAGCTACCGAAACTCCATGACACAGAGCGACACGCCAACCGGTGCATCTTGGCTGGATCTCGAAGGCGGCTGGCACGTCGACCTTGATGCGATCCAGCGCAACGTCGTTCGTGTGTGTCTGCTCGCCATGCAGAATGTGTTTCAGCAGATCCAAGTGCGACACACACGCTTGGCGGAGCATAACGCAGTTTTGCGGGCCACGAACAAGTCCGGCATTGATCCCCGGGTGTACGACGAGCACGTGCGCGGAGCACGGCATGTCGGCCGCCAACTCCGGCATCTTCGCGAGACGTACTACCGGTTGGCCGAGGCGCTCATGACATTCTGGGACGAATTTTAGGTAAAGCGTTGGGTAAGTTCATATTTCNTGCCTCAAGGTATCGTTCTTGCCAAGACGAACGCGCCGCCACTCGCNTCCCGAGTGAACCCGTCCCGGCAATCGCCTCCGTCGAGCATCGAATGTCGACTGACGGAGATGTCATGGTGAACATTCAATGGCCGTGAACGGCAAAACTACTCGAGATGCCAATACGCAGTCCGTCAGTAAATACGAGCGATGGTCTTCCTCCGTGGACGCGAGGCTTTGATGAACGCGCTCGTCGGTGCACGCCACGGCATGCTCGGGCGCATACGGCCTGCTCCTTGAACGCATCCTCACTACATGGATCATGTCTGGACAGTCGGTTTGCAGCAAGACGTTCGCACAGCGAATTCATTGCCTCCACAAGCCTCCGTCTTGGAAACGAGGCTTGTGGTGCGTTCGGAAGCCTGTCGACACCAAGCGAAACGCTGAACTGGCAAGTACCGGAACGAGCGTCGTGCAATGCTGCGCTCGTATCCGCACAGTTCAGCGCTTAAAAGATGTCCGTTAATCTTGCCGAGCTGCGAACCTGTCTGGGAAGAATCCGTCGCGTATGCGTTTCCCAGCCAAACAGGTACCTCGGCGAACGCGAGCTGCTAAAGTGAACCCGCTTGCCGAACGCGCATCACGCACGCCGGTGATCGTTTTGCGGGTGTGCGGAGTGCAAGGCGCTTTTGCGAAAACATTTCCTAAAATCAATACATGACGTAAGCTCAAGTGCGTTCAGAGCTCAGCCAGTTCCGCAGTGCGGCACGCACTAGTGCCCAAGACGACGCGTCCATTAGCTGGTTTGCCCGGGGCAGGCACGCAGACAGCTCACGCACCCGCAAGGTATCCTGCAGGTATACCATTGCAGGTCCTGCGTCAGCTGCTTGCACATTCCCCGCTGACGTTTATCCCCAGGCACGTTGATCACGAGCACGCACAACCAAACGCAGGTAACTACCACCCGGGGGCAAGCAACCGCTCCAGCACTTGTCTTTGTGATAGCGTCACCCGGAGACGTACCCCTTCGGACGCACGCAAACTCCCAAAGACAAACACATTCTAGGAGTCTGGTCCCTTTTTCGATGCGAATCGCCTGCACTCGCCATTTTAGGTACGCATCCTCCTCCTACTAACAAGCACACATACTGGAAACCATATTCTTCAGCGGATGGATAGGCATCCAGAGCAGTCGCGTGCCACGACGTCCCGGCCGCAGGTACACGAAGCCAGTACTCCACAAACCGGATACTCGGTTGCATTCTCGCGGAAGCGACAGAAACGAGTGCGACGACGTTCCATTCATTTGACCACCGTTTCCGCGACACCAGGTGTTGGTGGTTTATTCTAGTCTGACTCGTCCTCGGGAACGAACGGATAAGTGAAGCGCCCTCGTGGCTGTGATTTTTCCATGACCCCGGACGAGTCGGGCCCGGCTTCGCTCGAACGAGTGTTCGCAGAAAAGAGCTTCTTGAGAGCTTTTCCAGTGGCGCCAGATGAATTGGGCGTGGTTGATTCCAATGGCTTATCAAACTTGGAGAATGGTCTCGTAGGGCCCGAGGGAGACGAAGGCGGTGCACCTTCGCCGCGGGTTTCGTTGGCGAAACGCGTGAGCACCCAGCAGAACGTTGCCTCCCGCGCAGAGGTGCACAACCCGTATAACACCGGTTTCCTGGGAAGCAAGTTCGCGTTCCTCCTGAACGACGTTTTTCATATGGCTCTCTTCGGCATCGGAGGAACGCTCGCCCGCACCGGACTCGACCTCGTGTTCGGGCCCTCGGTCGGGGCAGTGACCTCTGAATACAGCGCGGTTTTCAAAGTGCTACCACCGAATGCGCTGGGCTCGTTTCTCATAGGCTTTTTGATTGGTAGCGATGATGCTTTCCAACCGCACATGCCGTACATACATACTGGACTGGCGACAGGTCTCTGCGGTTCCCTAACAACGTTTTCGAGCTGGAATCAGCAGCTAGTTGCGATGTTTGCACGCGGCAAGAGCCCATCGAATCAGTGGCTCCGCGCGCTATTCGCTCTGGTCATTGGGCTGGAGATCCCGATCTTCTCGTTCACGCTCGGTTTGCACACTGAACGATCCATTCGATTTTTCCTCATATCGCATGTCTACGCCCGTCGAGACGAGGAGCTTGCCCAACTCTACCTCCGATATCGGGAGCTGCGCTCGCGGGCAAGGCAACCGCGACGCTCGCTGTCGGCTGTGGATGAGGTCGCTCGCGCAGCAGCGGCGCTCACCGGTGGCCACGATCGTTGGGGCCGTCGTCGCCCCAAGATCCCCATCGGATCCCATGAGGATATTGCATACCACCGCCGACGTTTCTATGCTTTTGTGATATGCGGTGTCCTGAGTGCAATCCTGCTGACCTTGGCAGCTGTCGGTGTTGGCTTGGATCCCGACCAGACCCGCAAATCTTACTGGATGGCGTGCATTTTTGCACCGTTCGGCGTGATCCTACGATGGCAACTCTCGGTGCATCTCAATGGGCGACATCCGTGGCTTCCGCTCGGGACGCTTGCCGCAAATGTGCTGGCTTGTTGCTTTGATGCGGTTGCAGATGGTGTACTCTTGCGGGTGAGCTCTTTTTGGGTCGTCGTCATGATGAAAGCGTTCGTCCTCGGGTTCAATGGCTGCCTGAGTACAGTATCGACTTTTGTAGGCGAGCTCTACCGCGAGCGAAACATTGAGTACGCTTACGCGTACGCAGGTATCAGTGTGACGATCTGTCTGACGCTGGGGCTCGCGATTTACGGTCCCCAGTACTGGACACGCTGACCGTGTCTTGTCTGGGATTGTTGTTGACGAACTGGCGGTTCAAGGAAAGACGCGCTGCCAGGCGAGTCGCCAACCCCGAGCAGTTCATGTGAGATTGCCCGCACGAGCGCTGTGCCAGCATCGCGAGTGCTCGTGGCAAGTGCAGTGGCGTGCCGAGGCGCTGTGGGTCCGGTGTCGATGCCCGGTGCACGCTATGCACCGGCGCAAACCTGCCGTGCGAGAAGCCCGACGCAACGCATTCCTTTATACAGTTGTGTCGGATTGTGATCGGTATCCGCGTTACAGATGCGAATCTGTGAAGAGTTAGCGCTCTGATTCTGTTACGCAGGTGTGTTGTCCGTGGCATACCGCAGCCGCTGCTAGGGTGCCACGGCTCTCGGGGCGAGACCGACGCCAGGCAACACCGTAGCCATGACCAGNGGTTGGTCTCGGCACCGAGGCAACCAAACACCCTTTACATGCATTGCTGTGCCGCTGACGCCGGATCCTGTACGGTAATTGCTTCCAGGAAGCATGTCTACAGGCACCTGGGTACCTTTGATACAGGCAGCCCCGAACCGGACCATGTGAATAGGCAGGCATGCGTATTCGAACAGCTGTTCATTCCATCCAGTAAAAGCGCTAAATCCCATCACCCCGCTTGCGAATAGCTCATGCAGTANGCAAACTGGGGAACTGAGCGNGTGTGTTTCGTGCCTGTCAGCGTACCAGCACCACTTTTCGTGATGCGTGCGCGACGCGTTCCCGAGTCATCCAGCAAAACGCGCCGTTCTCCTGTTCCTCCGAGGTCTACAAAGCAGCGTCCTGCGGTGTTCAATGCCTTTTCACCAATCAGTGAGCAAGACAGATCGTCGATCGCTTCAGCTTGCACGAGCACGGCCGTGTAGCAGGTCCGCCTCGTAGGGCGACCTCGCTTCGACGCTGGCACGGTGACGTGTGCATCGCACGCACACGGCGCCTCCGTGCTGGTGGCGCATCAGGGCTCCGCAGTGGCTGTATCCTTTCGACCCAAAAAATACATAAATGTTCATTTTATACCTATGCGTGGGTTATCCCGCACTGCGGCGCCAGCGCGGCTGCCGCTCAGCAGGCGATGCGTCTCGAAGGCAGTCGTCGAGGCTCGCCGCAT
>JGI24721J44947_10006306_pt1 | contig 16000 bp, 8 predicted proteins | sample YelNatPaOPGAMG01_FD_44947 | JGI IMG/M metagenome (IMG submission 44947)
ATAGCTATTGTTATTTTAGGTGGTGGTATTGGTGGATATGTATATTTTAAAAACAAACCCGTGGTTTGCCCGCCAGACACCAAACAATGCCCGGATGGCAGCTATGTTTCCAGGGTTCCGCCCAAATGTGAATTTCAAGAATGCCCAAATACTCCTTCCGCCCCAGAAATATCCACATTTCCTCCTGATGAAATATGTCATCCTTACGATCCCACCGAAATAGAATTAGAAGGCCCTTACTATACGAAAAATTTTCTTAAAAGCGGTATATTTTGGGGTTTTGCGTCAAAGTTCACCGATAAACGATCAATAGAAGTTATTACATCGAAGGATACAAAATTTTATACTATATCATATACCGATGAAAAATTAGATAACGGATGTCTTAAACCTTTTCGATCTGATATATCCATCGATGAATTCAGTAAGGCACTGGAACAGTTTAGTAATCCAGAGATGCCAGGGTATCAATGGCATATTTTTGTTAAGTCTACAGATTCCGTAGACCCTGTAACTACACATCAAGTTAAGGCTAAAGAAATTTACTACGGTGTGCAATAAATTGGCTTTTGGTTTAGGTGGTAAAGAATTAGCTTCACAGGTATTGGGAAAGCTGAAAGAAAAGGTAGAGGATTAAAAGAATTGATTTTCCTGCTTGATAGCTATAAACCGCCGGTTTCTGACCGGCGGTTTTAATAAAATAAGGAAAAAGGGAGCGGGGACTTGACTTTTTTAAAAGCCTTCTTATAATTAAAAGCAGGATTATGAAGAGATTAATTAACCTTATTACATAACGAAGCGGCTGAAAAATTCCGTTCATTGTTGGTAAGCCGCTTTCGAAGCGGTTTTTTAATCTCAAAGGCGATAAGAAATGACCAGTTTAAGAAAGAACTGACAGAAAGGAAGAACCTTAAAAATTGAATCCCATCTAAATGAATTTAATTAGGGTCTCATTTAAGATGGAGAAGAGAAATAAGGGCAGATGGTGGATGCCTTGACACCAAAAGGCGATGAAGGACGCGGCGTAACTGCGATAAGCTCCGGGGAGGTGTGTAGCAACCTTTGATCCGGAGATCTCCGAATGGGGTAACCTATTTGCGCTTTAAACGCAAATGATTCTGGATTTTTCCAGAATCGCGAACCTGGGGAAGTGAAACATCTCAGTACCCAGAGGAAAAGAAAAAAATGAATTTGCTTAAATTTCCGGATACTCTCGAGGTTTAAGAATTCTTTCCGGAAATTTTGGCAGATTCGCATTCCCTGAGTAGCGGCGAGTGAAAGGGGAACAGCCCAAACCCCTCACATGGCTTAGGTTAGTAACCAATATTTATTTTATTGGAGCCTAAGTCATGTGAGGGGGGTAATAAGCAGATACTAGGGTTTTAACCCAAAAGACAAAGGTTGGTTAGGGGAAGCAGCCTGGAAAGGCGCACCAAAGAAGGTGAAAGTCCTGTACTCGAAAATCAAACTTTGCCTTTGTATCTTGCTTGAGTACTCCGACGACTGAAAGCGTTGGAGGAAGTTTCCTGGACTATCAGGAAAGGCTAAATACTTTTGGTGATCGATAGTGAAAAAGTACCGTGAGGGAAAGGTGAAAAGCAGCCCGGGAGGGCGGTGAAATAGAACCTGAAACCATCTTGCCTACAAGGACTCGGAGGGGTGTACCATTTGGTGCGCCCTGACGGGGTGCCTATTGAAGAATGAGCCGACGAGTTCTGTCTCTTTTCTTGGTTGAATCCGCCTCTGGCGGAGAAGGCGAAGTGAAAGCAAGCGTTAAAAGCGCGCATTCAATTTTCCCTCGAGGAAATTGAAAAAAGAAAAGGACAGAGACCCGAAGCCGGATGAGCTTACCATGGCCAGGGTGAACCCTGTAGAAATACAGGGGGAGGCCCGCACCCGTGAGCCGTACAAAACTCTGGGATGAGCTGTGGTAAGGAGTGAAAAGCTAATCGAATCCGGGAATAGCTGGTTCTCCCCGAAATAGCTCTAGGGCTAGCGGTCCGTTATCTTTATGGGGGTAGAGCACTGGATGGTGTGTAAGGGGCGAAAGCTCGGCACACCAATCAAACTCCGAATACCATAAAGTAAAAGCGGGCTAGTCAGACTGTGGGGGCTAAGCTCCATGGTCGAGAGGCAAAGAATCCTGACCGCCATCTAAGGTCCCTAAATCTTGACTCAGTGCTGTAAAAGGTGGTGGTTTGCCGATGACAGTTAGGAGGTTGGCTTAGAGGTAGCCATCCTTTAAAGAGTGTGTAACAACTCACTATCATATCCTTCATTTCGAAGGATTGGCAAACTGCGCCGAAAATGTAGCGGGGCTTAAGTCAAGTACCGAAGATGCGGCTTCTTATTTGATTTTTTCAAATAAGAGGGGTAGGGGAGCGTTTCCTAGGCAGTGAAGATCGACCCGCGAGGGCGATTGGAGCCTAGGGAAGTGAGAATGTCGGCATGAGTAACCGCAATCCGCCTGCGAAAGGCGGACACCGAAAACCCAAGGTTTCCTTGGCAATGTAAATCAACCAAGGGTTAGGCGGCCCTAAGGCTAAGGCGAAAGCCGAAGCTGATGGATTACTGGTTAATATTCCAGTCCTTCCGTAAAATTTCGATGGAGTGACGAAGAAAATAAGAAAGAGTGCCTTAATGGTTTGGCATCGCTGGTATCAAGAATCGTTTGCTTGGCAAATCCGGCAAACAGCCGAAAGGCAAGATTCGGATATTGGCGAAAGGTCAAACTTCGGTTTGGCCAATTCTTTCGAAGAGTCTTCCTAGAAAAACTTCTAGAGTTAATTTTACGGAATCCGTACCGTAAACCGACACAGGTGGGTGAGGCGAGGAGCCTCAGGTGAACGGGTGATTCCTCGTTAAGGAACTCGGCAATCAAGCGGGCGTAACTTCGGGATATGCCCTCCCAGCCGTAGTTTCTAGTTCTTAAGTTAAAAATTAAAAATGAGATAACCCATCTCATAAAATTAACTTTACTTGAGAATTAAAAACTACGGCTGGGCGCAGCGAAAGTTTCCCTAGCGACTGTTTACCAAAAACACAGGTCCCTGCGAACTCGTAAGAGGATGTATAGGGGCTGAGGCCTGTCCGATGCCAGAAGGTTAAAGGTGCCGGTCTTTTTTCTGCTTTGGCAGAGGGAAGGCTGAGCGCTCGAAGCCCTGGTCAATGACAGCCGTAACTATAACGGTTCTAAGGTTAGAAAAGCTAGCCTTAGTAAAACTCGGCTATATGCTGGAAAATCTGGTGGATCCAAAACTACTCTGGTAGAGCATAGCCATAGAAATATGAGTTATAGTCTACCAAGTAAAAATGTTTTTGGTGCAGACAACCAGCAGGAAAGGCTTAAAATCGCTTATTGGAGAGTAGATTTCACTGACGAAAAAATGCTTTTTCCGTTGTTTGAAACAAAACTACAAAGTTCGGAAAACAATTTTTCCGATTTTGTAAGATGAACCAGAGAAAAAAGCGATTTTAAGAATCCTCAGAGACTATACGCCGAGCTCCCTCTTTTAAAAGAGGGAGAAGATATAGTCCGAACTGCATAGCGATATGCAGAGATAAACAGAGATGTTTATCCTATTTCTACTAGATTTATTATCTAGAGAAATTAGTAACATAATTGAGCGTAATTCCTTGTCAGGTAAGTTCTGACGTGCACGAAAGGTGTAACGACTAGGGAGCTGTCTCAACGAGGAGCCCGGTGAAAATGCGTGTCCAGCGAAGACGCTGGGTACCTGCAGCAAGACGAAAAGACCCTGGAAGCTTTACTGCAACCTGATATTGGGTTTAGATTTTGGATGCGTAGCGTAGCGGGGAGACGTTGAAGTCCGCCTTTCGGGGCGGATGGAGTCGCCAATGAAACACCCGTCTTCCAAAATTTAAACTCTAACCTCTAATGGGGGACAGTGTTTGGTGGGCAGTTTTCGTGGGGCGCGATCCTCCTAAAAAGTAACGGAGGAGTTTATTAAGGTCGGCTAGACGCGGATGGAAATCGCGTTGGTCGTGTAAAGGCACAAGCCGGCTTTACGGCAAGGGAGACATCCCGCGCCGTTGCGAAAGCAGAACTTAGTGACCCGATACGTCGTAATAGGAGGCGTAAAGACACCGGACAAAAGCTACTCCAGGGATAACAGGCTGGTGAGGTCCGAAAGTCCACATTGACGACCTCGCTCGGCACCTCGATGTCGGCTCACCCTATCCTGGGGCTGAAGCCGGTCCCAAGGGTTCGGCGGTTCTCCGATTAAAAGGGTACGTGAGCTGGGTTCAGACCGTCAATTTGGCGGCCTAGAAGAGCAATCTTCTANGGAAAAAGTTGACTCATATAGGTGGAGTCCTATCATATAAATTGCGTTTTGACCTGTCGTATGGTGGGATAATACCTAGGGAAGTTTAACTTTTTTAAACGCGAAACATCTTTCGAGTTTAAAAAGAGGCGCATTACTTCGAAGATAGTTATTAACGCGTTTAAAAAAGAATAACCCCGTAGAGACTTCTCTGACAAAATGTCAGAGGGATGAAATAGCAACCCTATTTCATAAGACGTCAACCTCCTAATAACTAAAAAGGTTATTAGGATGATGGTATAGTCCATACATAAAGTAATTTATGATTTATATGCGTGAGACAGGTCGGTCTCTATCTGCTGCAGGCGTTTGATACTTGAGGGGAGTTGGCCACAGTACGAGAGTACCTGGCTGAACCAACCGCTGGTGTACCGGTTGTCATACCAATGGCATAGCCGGGTAGCTATGTTGGGAAGGGATAAGCGCTGAAAGCATCTAAGTGCGAAGCCCACCCCAAGATTAGGTATCAACCCTTTAAGGGTAAGACTCCTGGAAGATGACCAGGTCCGAGGTATCTCGGTTCTAATCCGCAAGGATTAGAAGATAGGCCCTAGGTGGAAGGCCAGNAATGGCTTGAGCCGAGGGGTACTAATCAGTCGATTCTCTTCTCCATCTTAATGAGACCCGAATTAATTCGCCCCGGTGACCATAACCTAGTAGGAACCACCCGATCCCATTCCGCACTCGGTCGTGAAAATACTAGGTGCCGATGATACTGAGTTTTCTCGGGAAAGTAGGTATTGCCGGGGTTTTTGTTTTTTCTAAAAAATTGTATAATGGAGATAATGGATAAACGACTATTGAAACAAATTATCTTTGGTTTTATTTTTTTAGCGATTTTTAGCGGCATAGGTACGGGTCTTTATTTTTGGCTAAAGCCGGCGCCTACTTGTTTTGACCATAAAAAGAATCAAGGAGAAGAAGAGGTTGATTGCGGTGGCCCTTGCCCTCCTTGCGAGATTAGATATCTTCAGCCAATTACGGTTAAAAAAATTATTAGTATCAAAGCCGGCGATAAATACGACATCGGCGCTTTGGTTTTTAATCCGAATGCCAAATGGGGCGCGCAGTCCTTTAATTATAAATTTAATATTTTAGGACCATTGGACACCAAACAGGAGATTACGGGCACTGAATTTATTTTGCCGGCCGAAGAAAAATGGATTCTTTTACCCAATCAGAATATTAACTTTACAGTTTTAAAAACCGATTTTGAGATTGAAACTTCAACTATTAGTTGGGCAGTGCCTGAAAGCGACATTTTGCCAAGCGGCAAGTTATTGGAGACCACTGTCACAAATATTATTTGGCCGAAACTGGCGTCCGGTTCTTTAAAGCCGGTCTATAATTTTACCCAAACATTAAAAAAAGGTTCAACCGGCGCCCAAGTGAGAGATTTGCAGGTGGTTTTATCTTTAGACCCCACCGTTTATCCCGAAGCCCAAATTACTGGCAAGTTTGGTAATCTGACTTATGCGGCAGTTAAAAGATTCCAGAAAAAATATAATTTGTCAGTGACCGGCATAGTGGATAAAGCAACGCGCGCCAAATTAAATGAACTCTACGGTCACCCTGTACAGCCGGCTGTTGGTTCGCCGGAGGCAACATTAGAGTTTAGCGGTCAGGTTTTTAACCATAGTGTTGTTGGATTTAAGAAAGCCGATGTAATTCTTCTTTTGTGCGATAATCAAAACAATATTATTGCTAGTGGTAAAACTCAAATTTCTGTTTTGCCGGCTGGCGCTAACCGCAGTTTTAAAATAACCTTTTATCGTTCCCTTGATTCCAAAAATACCAAATGGTGCGGGCTTTTTGCCTACACGAATGTTTTTGATAAAAACAACCTTATCGTTGCTTATTAATTATGAAAAGATATGACGGAATTTTATTGGGTGCCGTCTTTTTGCTTTTAATTCTTTCGCTTTTAGTCATTGCCAGCCTTTCTTTTAATGACCAGCCGCCCTATTTTAGTTTTTATCGTCAATTAGTGGTGATTCTTTTGGGCCTGGGCTTAATGGTTCTTTTTTCTTTGATTGATTATCGGCTGTGGCGGAAATCATCTTTTATCCTTTTTGTTTATCTTTTACTTTTAGCCTTATTGATTTTGATTTTGGTTTTTGGCCAGGTTTTCGGTGGCACGCGCGGCTGGTTTAAATTGGGTTATTTCTATTTTCAGCCCGTTGAATTTATTAAAATCGTTTTAATTTTAATTTTGGCTAAATATTTTGCCAATCGCCATATTGAAATCTGGCGCTGGCAGCATGTTTTTATTTCGGCTTTTTATACTTTTTTGCCTTTTGTCTTGGTGATGCTCCAGCCTGATTTGGCTTCGGCTTTAGTTTTGGTCTGTTTATGGCTGGGCTTTATGTGGTTGGCGGAAATCCGCTTTCATCAGGTCTTGGTCTTAATTTTGGTTTTAGTTTTAGCCAGTCTTTTTTTCTGGCAATTTGGGTTGAAAGATTATCAGAAGCAGAGAATTATCACTTTCCTTTATCCAGAAAAAGATGTTTTGGGCAGCGGTTATAATATGAGGCAGGCCTTAATTGCCATTGGTTCAGCCGGATTTTTAGGCCAGGGTTTGGGTTGGGGAACGCAGACGCATTTGAAATTTTTGCCTGCGGCCAAAACCGATTTTATCTTTGCTTCTTTAACTGAAGAGATGGGTTTAGCCGGCGCCTTTTTAGTGCTGCTTTGTTTTGGTTTTATTTTTTGGCGGCTTTATCAAATTGGTCGGTCTTCGGATAATAATTTTAGCCAGCTTTTTGTTTTTGGCTTTATGATTAAACTTTTGATTGAGGTGGTGGCTAATTTAGGTATGAATGTAGGCCTTTTACCAGTGGCTGGTTTGCCTTTGCCCTTTTTAAGTTATGGCGGTTCTCACCTTTTAAGCGATTTTATTGCTTTGGGTATTATTCTGAATATAAGAAAAAATAATGTTTAAACGCGAATCATTTATTAAGCACTTTCTTTTCTTTTTAGCTTTTATATTTTTATTTTTGATGGTATATCTTGGATTGCGGAGCCGTTCTTTTAATGCTTTTAATCCTTCGGAACCGGTTTTGGTTGCGATTAAAAAAGGAGCCAGTCTTTCTGAGATTAGTTTGGAACTTAAAGAAAAAGGCCTCATTTCCAATCCTTTTATTTTTCAAATGCGGGCTTTGCTTGGCGGTGTGGCCTTTAAATTAAAACCCGGCTATTATGAATTGGATAAAAATTGGTCCTTAAACGATTTTCTTTATGTTTTAAGCCATGGTTTAACCAGCCCGAAATACGATTTAACCATTAAGGAAGGTTTAACGCTTAAAGAAATTGAAAATATTTTAAAAAGCAAAAATCTTATTAGTCCAGCCGAGAGTTTTAACCAGTGGAAATTAAAAGATTTTAAATCTTATTTAACCGGTTTACCGCTTGAGGAATCTGTTTTAAATTCTTCTTTGGAGGGATTTCTTTTCCCCAGCACCTATAAAGTGCTGCCCGGTGAATCTTTTTATGAAATAACCGCTTCAATGATTGATAATTTTCGCCTTCAGGTGGAAAATAAATTAAAAGACCAATTAACAAAGAGCCCGCACGATTTTTATTCTTCTTTAATTATGGCCTCTCTTTTGGAAAAAGAATTAACTAATGACCAAGANAAAAGAATNGCCAGCGGTATCTTGTGGAAACGGTTAGNCCAGCAAATGAAACTTCAGGTTGATGCCACGGTTTGTTACGCNAAAAGCCAAGAGTTTATAAATTGTCAGAATTTAACCCTCAAAGATTTGGCCATTAATTCTCCTTACAACACCTATCGCTTTAAGGGCTTGCCGCCTGGCCCGATTTGCAATCCCGGCTTTTCTTCGCTTTTAGCCGCTTTTTCGCCTGAAGAATCCGATTACTGGTATTATTTAACTGATCCCCAAACCAAGAGAGCCGTTTTTTCTAAAACACTCGAAGAGCATAATAAGGCCATTAGAAAATATCTCAAAAATAATTTTTAAATGATTAAAGTTATTTTCAAAGCCAAAAACCGCTTATATCAATTTACGCTTTCCCAGGCCGATGATTTTCTATTTGAACTTGACAAAATTTTAAAAAAGAATAAAATAGGAATTGCTGATTTAAAATATTTTAAATTAGTGTTTAGTAAAGACGCCGGCTTTTTAAGCCGACGGATTATCAAAGCGTTTAATTTGGCTTTTAAATTAAGCCAAAAAAACAAATTATCCTCTTATAAAACAAAAGAGGAAGCGCGCTATTAAAAGCGGTGGAATCTAAAAAATAAAGTAAATAATTTTTTAATAACCCCTCTTGGAGGCGATTTTTTGTGCTTTCTATGGATAAAAATCAATCGGTAAAATTTTTTGGCCGCCAGCCCCTTTTCCATTTAGCCGTTCCCAATTTATTATCTTTACAGCTTGACTCTTTTGAGCAGTTTTTAAAAAGCGGCTTGCGCCAGATTTTTTTGGAAATCTTTCCGGTTAACGATTATACCGGCAAAGAGCTTTCCTTGGAATTTGTTGATTATCACTTTGACCCTCCCAAATTAAGCGAAGAAGAGGCGCGGCGCAAAGAACTTAATTACGAGGCCAGTTTAAGAGTTCAATTGCGGCTTGTTAATAAAAATACCGGTATGACCACTGAGCAAGAGGTCTATTTTGGCGATTATCCGATGATGACCAAAAGAGGCACTTTTATCATTAATGGCGTCGAGCGGGTAGTGATTTCGCAATTGATTCGTTCGCCCGGTTTTTATTTAACAGCCGTTAATTTTCGGGGCAAAAAATTATTTGGCGGAAAATTAATTCCTTATCATGGCGCTTGGCTGGAATTTGAAACAACGCCCGAAGGGGTCGTGGGCGTTAAAATTGACCGCAAGCGCAAAATAACAGCCACCACTCTTTTAAGGATTTTTGGTTTAGAAACCGATGACGATATTCGCCGCGCTTTTTCTGATTTTAAAGACGACGCTTTATTCTATTTGGAAAACACCTTAAAGAAAGACCCGGCCAAAAATCGCGATGAGGCGCTGGTAGAAATTTATAAAAGATTAAGGCCGGGTGATTTGGCAACAGTGGATAATGCCCGCGGTTTGGTTGAGGCGATGTTTAATCGCTTAGACCGCTATGATTTAAATGAGGTGGGCCGTTATAAATTAAACCAACGGTTGGGCTTTAAGCAGGAAGAATCGCGCAGCCGTCTTTTAGAATTAAAAGATTTAGTGGCAATTTTAAGAGAAATTATTTTAGCCCATACTGATCCTGAGAAAGAGCCAGATGATATTGATCATTTGGGCAATCGGCGTCTAAGAGCCGTAGGCGAATTATTGGCTGAGCGGATGCGTTTAGGTCTTCTGCGCTTGCGCCGGGTGATTCAAGACCGGATGTCTACTTTAGATACCAATAATTTGATGCCCAATCAATTAATTAATCCGCGGCCGATTATGGGCGTGATTCGCGAATTTTTCACTACTTCGCAACTTTCCCAGTTTATGGACCAGGTAAATCTTTTGTCCGAACTGGAACATAAAAGGAGAACGACGGCGAGCGGTCCTGGCGGTTTAACGCGGGAAAGAGCTGGCTTTGAAGTGCGCGATGTTCATACCAGCCATTATGGCCGGCTTTGCCCGGTTCAATCACCTGAAGGCCAAAATATCGGTTTGGTTAATTATATAACGATTTACAGCCGTCTCAATCCTTTGGGCTTTTTAGAAACGCCTTATTTCAAAGTGAAAAATGGTTATGTCACTAATGAAGTTGTTTGGCTTAATGCTTATGAAGAAGAAAAATATAAAATTGCCCATGCAGGCATAGCTGTTGATGGTCAGGGAAAAATTTTATCACCTCAGGTGGAAGTGCGTTTCAAATCAAGACCGATAAGGGTAAAAAGCCAGGAAGTGGAATTAATGGATGTTTCCGGTCAACAGATTTTATCTTTAAGCGCCAGTTTAATTCCTTTTATTGAGCATGATGATATTAAAAGGGTACTGATGGCTGCCAATATGCAGCGCCAGGCTGTGCCTTGTCTTAAGCCGGAGCGGCCGATTGTGGGCACAGGTTTGGAGTATCAAACCGCTGTTGATTCCGGGCAGTTGGTTTTGGCTGATGAAGACGGAGAGATTACCGAAGTGGACGGCCAGCATATCAAATTAAAAACTGCCAACCGGGAATATCATTACGAACTGATTAATTATCGTTTAACCAACCAAAATACCGCCATTTACCAACGGCCTATTGTCAAAAAAGGACAAAAAGTGAAAAAAGGAGAAGTTTTGGCTGATAGTTCTGCTAGCCGCGACGGTCATTTGGCTTTAGGCCAAAATCTTTTAGTGGCCTTTCTTTCCTGGGGTGGCGCTACCTATGAAGATGCGGTTATCATTTCTGAACGATTGGTAAAAAACGATATTTTTTCTTCCATTCATATTGAAGAATTTTCTACGGATGTGCGGGAAACAAAATTAGGTCCGGAAATTACTACCCCCGATATTCCGAATGTTTCGGAAGAAAAACTGAAAGATTTAAATGAAGAAGGCATTATCCGAGTGGGCGCTGAAGTAAAAGCCGGTGATATCTTGGTGGGCAAGGTTTCACCCAAAGGCGAAGTTGAACTAACGGCTGAAGAAAAATTATTACAGGCGATTTTTGGCGAAGAAGCCAAGGATGTAAAAGACACTTCTTTGCTTTTAAAGCATGGCCGCGAAGGTCGGGTGATTAGAACGAAAGTTTTGTCTCGCGAAGCGGGCGATAAATTGGATATCGGCGTGATTAAACATATTTCGGTTGAGATTGCCCAATTAAGGAAAATTATGGTGGGCGATAAATTGACCGGCCGGCACGGTAACAAAGGTGTGATTTCAAAGATTTTGCCGGAAGAAGATATGCCTTATTTGGAAGACGGAACGCCGGTTGATGTGATTTTAAATCCTTTGGGTATTGCCTCGCGGATGAACTTGGGCCAAATTTTTGAAGCAAATTTGGGATGGGCAGCTTCCCAATTGGGTTATTTTGCTATTTCACCGCCTTTTAATGGCGCTTCAGAGGCGGAGATTAAAGAGGAATTAAAGAAAGCCGGTTTACCAGAAAGCGGAAAAGTGAAATTATACGATGGTCGCACTGGTCTGCCTTTTGATAACGAAGTAACAGTCGGCGTGGTCAACTTATTAAAGTTGAATCATATGGTTGAGGATAAAATTCATATGCGCGCCATTGGTCCTTATTCTTTAATTACCCAGCAACCCTTAGGCGGTAAGGCTCAATTCGGCGGCCAGCGTTTTGGCGAAATGGAAGTGTGGGCGCTCGAAGGTTATGGCGCTGCCTATACTTTGCAGGAAATGCTGACGATTAAATCCGATGATGTCTTGGGTCGGGCAGCGACCTATGAATCCATTATTAAAGGCGAAAGGATTAAAAGCCCCAATATTCCAGCTTCGTTTAATGTGATTATCAATGAACTCAAAAGTTTAGGTCTGGCCGTTGATTTGCTTAATGTTAAATCAGAAGAACAATTAGAACCAAATATCAAAGATGAAGAACAACATTAATCCAAAAACTTTTGAAAAAGAATTAAAGGTTTCTGATTTTGAGGCCATTAAAATTCGTCTGGCTTCGCCGTCAGAAATTTTATCTTGGTCTCATGGCGAGGTCTTAAAACCCGAGACCATTAATTATCGCACCCAGAAACCGGAAAAAGACGGTTTATTTTCCGAGCGCATTTTTGGGCCAGTGAAAGATTATACCTGTTCTTGCGGTAAATATCGGGGTATTCGCTATAAAGGCATTGTGTGCGATAAATGCGGGGTAGAAATTACGCGCTCGCGGGTGCGGCGGGAAAGAATGGGTCATATTAAACTGGCGGCGCCCGTAGCCCATATTTGGTATTTGCGCAATATCCCTTCGCGCCTCGGTTTGGTTTTAGATATTCCTTTGCCAGCTTTAGAGAAGGTGGTTTATTATACCGCCTATATCATCATTAAAGTGGATGAAGAAGAAAAGAAAAGATTATTAGAAGAAGTTGATAAAGAATATAAAAATAAAATTAAAAACGCTTCCAAAGAAGAAAAAGAAGAATTGGCTAAAGCCCGTTTATTGGCCCGGCAGGAATTGGAAAGCCTGAAGGTAAAGACCGTTTTATCGGAAGCTGATTTTTATCGTTTATCTCAAAAATACGGTTCTGTTTTTGAAGCAGCCACTGGTTCTGAACCACTGGTAAAGCTTTTAAGCGAAATGGATTTAGACAAGGCGATTAAAGAATTGGAAGAAAAATTGGCTAAAACCTCGCCGGTTAATCGCCGAAAATACAGCCGGCGCTTGAAACTTTTGCGTTCTATGGCCAAAGCGGGTGTGCGGCCAGAATGGATGTTTTTAACAGTGCTGCCGGTTTTGCCGCCGGAATTGCGACCGATGGTGGCTTTAGACGGCGGCCGCTATGCGGCTTCGGATTTAAATGACCTGTATCGCCGGGTGATTAATCGCAATAATCGCTTAAAGAAACTTTTGGAATTAAAAGCGCCAGAGGTAATTATTAGAAATGAAAAAAGAATGTTGCAAGAAGCAGTAGACGCGCTTTTGGATAATTCCATCAGAAGAACCCAGGGTAGTGTGCCCATGCAGGCAGCCCAACATCGTCCTTTGCGTTCCTTGGCTGATATCTTAAAAGGTAAGCAGGGTCGTTTTCGCCAGAATCTTTTGGGTAAACGCGTTGATTATTCCGGTCGTTCAGTGATTGTTGTTGGTCCGGAGTTAAGGCTTGACGAATGTGGTGTGCCGAAAAAAATGGCTTTGGAAATCTTTAAGCCCTTTATTATCCGGGAATTGATTAAAAGAGAAATTGTTTTTAATCCTCGCGCCGCCAATCGTTTAATTGAAGAAGGCACGGATATTGTTTGGTCTATTTTAGAAGAAGTAACCAAAGATTATTATGTGCTTTTAAATCGCGCACCCACTCTCCATCGCTTAAGCATTGAGGCCTTTAAACCCACTTTGATTGAAGGCTTGGCTATTCAGATTCCGCCTTTGGTTTGTCAGCCTTTTAACGCTGATTTTGATGGCGATATGATGGCCATTCATTTGCCGCTTTCAGAGGAAGCACAGGCCGAATGCCGCGAATTAATGCTTTCCAGTTTGGGTATTTTGAAACCAGCCAACGGCGAGCCGGTGATGACGCCGCGTTTGGATATGGTTTGGGGCATTTATTATTTGACGATGGCTTTAGAAGGTACTAAAGGCGAAGGCCGTCATTTTGATTCTATCAAAGACGCACTTTGGGCTTATGAAAACGGCCAAATTCATCTCTGCGCCCGAATTAAAGTCCGCTCCTTAAAGGGTGAGGATAAAAAATTGGAAAAAGAATCAACGACTACCACTGTCGGCCGCTTGATTTTTAATAATATTTTGCCGGAGAACTTCCCTTACATTAACGAGGCCTTAACAGCCAAAGCGCTGCGCCAGATTGTTTCGCAATTGGTAGAAAAATATGGTTTTATCAAAACCGCGGAGATTTTAAATAAAATTCAGGAATTGGGCTTTAATTACGCCACCCAATCCGGTTTAAGCTGGGGCATTGATGATTTAAAGATTCCTCAGGAAAAAGCCGAGATTATTAAAGAAAGTTTAACCGAAGCGCAGTTAGTAGAAAAGCAATATGAAGAAGGTCTTCTAACTTTCAAAGAGCGCTATCATCGTTTAATCCAAATTTGGGAACATGCGGTGGTTAAAATTTCTAATATCGTGCCGAAAATTTATGAAAAAACTAATCCTGTCTTAATCACCATGGAATCCGGCGCGCGCGGCAAAAACTGGAGCGCTGTGGTCCAGATGTCAGCCATGAAAGGTTTAGTGGTTAACCCGGCAGGCGAAACTATCGAATTGCCCATTCTCTCTTCTTACAAAGAAGGTTTAAATATTTTGGAATATTTCATTGCCAGCCATGGTGGCCGAAAGGGTTTGGCGGATACGGCCTTAAAGACCGCTGAAGCCGGCTATCTGACTAGAAGATTGGTGGATGTAAGCCATGAAATTGTGGTTGAAGAAGAGGATTGTGGTACCACTACCGGCCTGACTATTTCTAAAAAAGAAAAAGAAGAGGCGGGCTATAAGTTTTCCAGCGCCATTTGGGGCCGGATTTTGGCTGAAGATGTCAAAGACGCCAAAGGCAATATCATTATGAAAAAAGGCGAGATGATTTCCCGCGCCAAGGCTGAAGAATTGGAAAAAATGGGCATTGAAGAAGTAAAAGTGCGCTCACCTTTAACCTGCAAATCGCGTTATGGCATTTGTCAAAAATGCTATGGTTGGGATTTGGCTAGAAACGAATTGATTAAAGTCGGCGAAGCCGTGGGTATTATTGCCGCCCAAGCCATTGGCGAACCAGGCACCCAATTAACGCTTTCCACCAAGCATACAGGCGGTGTTTCTACGGCTTTGGATATCACGCAGGGTTTGCCTCGGGTGGAAGAATTGTTGGAAGCCCGTCCGCCTAAAGGCGAGGCGATTATTTCCGAAGTCAACGGCGAAATTATTGCTATTGAAGAAGAGGGAAATGAAAGAGTGATTAAAATCAAGCCGGAAAATATGACTAAAAAGCTTAAGAAAGCGAAAAAGAGCCGCAAAGAAAAAAATAAGAATGAGATTATTGAATATCGCTTGCCCAAAACCACTGCCTTGTGGGTGAAGGTAGGGGATAAAGTTCAAACCGGCGACCAATTATGCGAAGGTAGTTTAAACCTAAAAACACTTTTGCGTTTAGCCGGCAAAGAGAGAACGCAGCAATATATCTTAAATGAAGTAAAAAGGGTTTATGAAATTGCCGGCGAAATTATTCATGATAAGCATTTNGAAGTCATTATTCGGCAAATGTTTTCGCGCGTNCAAATTGTTTCGCCCGGCGATTCTGATTTTATTACCAATGAAATTGTTGATAAAAACACCTATTTTGAAGAAAATCTGCGTTTGAAGAAAAAGAAAAAAGAGCCAGCCAAAGCCATTCAGACCATTATGGGCATTTCCAAAGTGGCCCTTACTTCGCCCAGCTTCCTTTCCGGCGCTTCTTTCCAGGAAACCTCCAGAGTGTTAATTGACGCTTCGCTCGAAGGGAAAGTTGATCCTTTAAGGGGATTAAAAGAAAATGTCATTATTGGCCGATTGATTCCAGCTGGCACTGGTTTTAGAAAGAGATAATTTTTTTTAAGAGTTAAAAACCGCTTTTAAAAGCGGTTTTTTATTTGACAAAAAAAATAGCTTTGATAAACTGGGATAAAATTAGTTTTAGTTTAATTTAAAAGATGAAAATTACTAAAAATACCAATTACGGCTTGATTTTCTTAAAAGAACTGGCTTCCAATTTTTCCCTAAAAAAGCCCATAGCCACGAGCGAAGTGGCAAAGCATTACCAAATTCCCGAGGCCTATTTGAGAAAAATTGCTTCCCAATTGCGCAAGAAAAAAATTATTAAAGCCAAAGAAGGTCGCGAGGGTGGCTATCTTTTATCCCAGCCGCCTGACACCATAAGCTTTATGATGTTTTAGATATTTTGGAAAGCGAACTATTAGTTTCACCCTGCCAATTTTGTCATTTAAGACAGGGCGAATGCGGTTTTGATAATTTTTGGCAAGAAATTAATGTTGATTTAGAGCAATATTTTAAAAACATTAAATTATCAGATTTATGAAAGTTTATTTA
>JGI24721J44947_10006309_pt1 | contig 15994 bp, 18 predicted proteins | sample YelNatPaOPGAMG01_FD_44947 | JGI IMG/M metagenome (IMG submission 44947)
AGGCATTTGCGCTCACAATTTTAGCTGCAATCTACCCTTGTTCGTTCACTATGAAACGTTTTCCGCCTTTCTTAATCCTCTTAAACTTTCTATGTTATTCTAGAAGTCATCAATGATGTAATAGCACTCTCCCCCCATCACAATCTGAAAAACTCTAGATTTGATTGAGCAGGGATCTGACAGCTACCGCTCGATGATTGAGATGTGGTCACAAGGATGATGACTGAAGAGGCTTTGTCGGCAGAAAAAAATTGTGGATTCCTTCTTTTTGCCCTCTCATTGAGATTCATGAGCCTCTATTTCGCTTTCATGGATTATAGAAGTGAAGCACAGCCATTAGGGGATGCCTTTCAGTTTACTTGAAGACCTTCTCCTCTTCCATCCTGAAATCTAGTGCATCTTTCTCCACGTCCCTTTTAGTTTTCCAGTAATCTTCCTTCGAGAATTCTCTTATGAATTCGTGCTGTATGATCATTTTCATGACCTCGCTACTTCCTGTCCATATGAGCCCCAACCTGGAATCCCTGAGCAGTCTCTCCACAGGATAAACAGTGGTATATCCGATTCCTCCCATCATCTGCATGGCATCGTTGACTATCTTCCACATTGCCTCTGTTGAGTGTAACTTGGCCATGGAAATTAGCTGGCGCACGTATGACATCGAAGCATTTCCTTCTTCTAGCTGGTCTGCTGCCTTTGCTGCAACATAGACTAGAGAAGATGCTGATTGCAGAAGTGTCAGGCTCTCAGAAAGCTTGAAGTTTATTCCTTCATGATCAATGAGTTTCGATCCAAATGCCTCTCTTTTCATTGCATATTTAGTTGCAATCTCTAGTGCAGCCATGCTCACCCCAAGGGAGCCAGAGGCTGTGGTCAGCCTTTCGGGGATCATCATCCTGTTGAATATTTCGTATCCGCCGTTAAGTTGTCCTATGAGGTTTTCCTCAGGTATCTCTGCATCTTTGTAAACTATCCTTGCAGTTCCGCCACCCTTGTTTCCCATCAATCCATACATCGTTTCAACCTTAAGGCCCGGTGTTTTTCTATCGACTATGAATGCGCTTACTCCTCTTGTTCTTGTCTTGGCAGAAGGGTCAGTTATGGCGTATGTAACAAAGAAGTCTGCGCCCTTGCCCCCTACGATGAACCTCTTCTGCCCATTCAGGACAAACTTATTCCCTCTCTTGACTGCTGAGGTTTTCATCATTCCAAAAAGATCCGATCCTCCAGAAGGTTCTGTAATTGCTTCTGCCCCATATTTCTTTCCAGAAGTAATTCCCCTCAGATATACCTCCTTCTGTTCCTTTGTTCCGAATTTGTTTATCGGCTCGCCGACAATCGTTCCGAGGGAATACATGCAGCTAAGCGTAAACCCTAGATAGCCCATTTCTTCCACTGCAGCCATTTCACCCACCCAGCTACTTCCCCTGCCCCCATACTCTGAAGGAAATCTCAGACCAACAGTCTTACTTTCTGTAATCATCCTGATGAAATCTTGTGGAAAGGTGACCTTCTCCTCTTCTATCTCTCTTATCAGATCGTGGGGCACCTTCCTTACGGTATCCCTCACCANATACTTGATCTCCTTTTCCTTTTCATTCAGTAGAAAATCTTCCATTTCACTTCCCTCCTCTCAGCTTTTCCGTTTCATTCTTGTTGATCTTGCCAACGCGTGCGATATATGCCTCATCTTTCTCTCCATTCACTTTTTTGAAAAACAACCCGCCTTTGGTAAATTCCACCTTTTTTTTCACATTGTATGTACCTGACCTGGCTATAAAACCATTTTTGTATTCCATGATAATTAATCATAAGAGGCCACTTCTTGAACTCACCAAACCTTTATTTGGAAGGTGGACAAAATCCTCAGTGCAAATATGCATACAGCAGTGTCTGCAGCAAACATCACATTACTTAAATCCAAACAACTGTGCACATCAAAATTGATCCGAGAGAGAGTTGCACTGTCAAACCAATTTACTAATGGATGTCACGATCCCTTTGTAAAGAGAATGTTACGATGATCTGTTGAAACAAATCGATCCCGTTTGCAATCCTTTTCTTACACAAACCAAATTCTGAAATTCCCTTTGCATTCAGTAAACCCCTGATCACCCATTACAATGACATAATTTTTTAAGAACTCGTGAATCAAAAGCATGACTACCCCAGCAGTAATCAGGTAACAAGAGAAGAGATGCCCCCATCAAATTTATTTGCTGGATTTACTTGATTACCAATATGGAAGAGTTCGAAATTGTTGAGCATGTTCCAGATAAGAATGGCAAGGGATTCCTTATAGTTGCGATCGATTTCAAAGGCCCAAAATACGTGAGAATTCTTGGAGAAGAAGATCCAAAAGCCTACACCACAATCGGGATAGAAGGGGATAAAGCTTTTTACAATGGTAAGGTGATAGGAAAGGTTATAGAACGGAAGGATTCTGCTGAAGTCAAAATCAACACTAAATATGACATAAAATATACAGGTGGTTATTCTCTGGACGGGAAAACTGTCTATCTGGATGAACACTTCCCAAAGTTCCTTCAAGTTGAGGGGAAGGAGATAAGCACGGAGGAGAGTATAGGACTGCATCACGAGCTCCCGGAAAAATGGATGTCGGATATCGGGTACGAATACCCCCATGCACATGAAATTGCGACTGGGATAGAAAAGAAGTATGTGGAATCACAGGGAGTGACGTGGAAGGGGTATTGCGACGAAGTGGACAAGAACCTGAGACTAGTATACAGAAACAAGCTTGGGAAATCCCCATACTCTCTCGATCTCGCCCCTTACCTCTATTGCAGGGACAGGGAGGCCCTGAAGGAGATAAGAGAAAGCAAATGATTGGTTCCTGCTGCTTATCAAATAATTTCCTCACCTCTATTCTCTAGGTAAGTTTTAATATACAACATCCATGTAAAATGGGGGAATATGGTAAATCCAGTTCTGAAAATGTCTCTTCTTCTCATAATCTCATTCTTATTCATGACCCTAGCTGCTGGCTACCTGACCGGTATTTCCATGAAATATTTTGCAATATCAACCAAGAATCATTTTCTTGCTTTTTTCCGTGGAGTGATAAACTTCTTCCAAGTATTCTGAGCAACTCCAAGTAACACATCATTAAAGCTGCTGCAATGAAGGCATTCATTTTTCTTACTTTTTCGTTAAGGTATTAAACACCTGAAACGAAACTTTNCTCAGAAGAGTAAATTTAGTCAGATGTAATCACGGGTCATGGGTACAAGGATCCTGTTGTATACAGGAAAGGGTGGCGTCGGAAAGACAAGCATAGCGGCTTCGACTGCGTGTATGCTGGCTAAGAACAAGAATAAAACGCTAGTTATTTCCACTGATCCCGCCCATAGCCTTGGAGACGCTTTTGGAACTGAAATAGGTCCAAAGACTAAGCTCATGGATGAGAATCTTTATGCTCAAGAAATCAGTGTTAACGAAGCGATTAACACCCACTGGAGCGATCTTAAAGGTTACCTCACCGGCCTTTTTCAAACTGAAGGTCTTGATCCGGTCTCTGCGGAAGAAATTGCTACTCTTCCAGGCTTTGACGAGGCTTCCCAGCTGCTCTATCTAAGGCAGTATTATGATGAGAAGAAGTACGATGCAATTGTTATTGATAGTGCTCCTACTGGAGAGTCGTTGAAGCTCCTCTCCTTTCCTGAAGCAATGACGTGGTACATGGACAAGATATTTCCTATGGGAAGGCTCGCTGCAAAATTAGTGCGTCCAGTATGGAATACTGTTTCAAACGTCTCGATACCAGACGACGAAGTGTTCAGGAGCGTTGAAAGCCTTTATTCTTCTCTAAAGAGGATAAGAACTATCCTGACTGATCCGAAGATTTCTACGATAAGATTAGTCATGAATCCGGACAAAATGTCCCTCAGCGAAACGAAGAGGGCTTACACCTACCTTCTTCTTTATGGCTATCCAGTGGATTCTGTCTTTGTAAACAAGATTTATGATGAGAGAACTGGCGAATTCTTCAAGGACTGGAGAACCAATCAGGAGGGGATAATAAGGGAAGTAAAGGACTCATTCTCCGACCTGGAGATTTTCAAAGTACCAATGCTGAAAGAGGAGCCCATAGGTATAGAAAGACTTAGGCGAATGGCAGAGTCGATTTATTCTAAGAAAAATCCATCTGCCACATTCTCAAACGAGAAGAGCATAGAGTTCCTGAAAGAAGGAGGGAAATACCTGATAAGGCTGAAACTTCCTTTTGCGGATAAGAAAGATCTTGAGATTTACAATCGGGGCGGCGAACTGATAATACGCCTTGGAAACTGGAAGAGGGTCTTCTATCTACCCACAGTTTACTCAGACAAGAATCCTGCCAAGGCAGAGTTTATTAATGGGATTCTTGATATAGAGATGGTATAAAATGCCAAATGAAGAGAAGGATGATAAAATAACAATTGAGATAAAGATTACAGTCCCATCTATGAGCCATGGAGTAGGAAACGCTCTGGATCATTTTCTGAAAGCATCAGAAGAAATTATGAAAGCTGGAAAGTCTGTTTTAAGCAAACCAGAGGTCAAAACCAAGGTAAGAAAAGTCGAAATAAAGTGACACCAGATATTTAAGTCAGAACGAACAATATTTCCTTCATAACTCTAGGGCATTATACTGATATATTCAGAAGGGCTGGGATCAGTAAGGATTAATTATTTTAAGCATTATTTAATTTTAAACACCTTAAAAATAGTAATTATTAAATAAAGATAGAAGATATAATAAAAGTGCTTGCATTTGAACTATACTTGGAAGCACTGGGGCAGAGTGGCCTAACATTAGCAAGCTCGTGGAATTCTGCGAACACTGCAGAATTGATGACCATAGTTGGGATATACGTCCATGCTTTCTTCCTCATCTTCGCACTTGGATTCCCTATAGTTGTCATCGCCCTAGAATCTATTGGAATACTGAAGAAGGATGAGGATTATCTAAGCCTGGCAAAGAACGCGTCCAAGCTTTGGGGAATAACGTTTGCGGTTGGAGCTGTTACAGGAACACTCGTTGAGTTTGGACTCATTGTGGTTTGGTCAGGGTCCATCGCCCTCATCGCAAGTATGGCAGCCGCCCCGTTGATTATAGAGTTATATGCCTTCATCATAGAGATTGTTCTTATAGGAACCTACCTTACAACCTTTAATAGGTTTAAAAGGTGGAAAGGAATCCATGTTTTAATAGGTCTTGGAGTCCTTTTTGGAAGCAACCTGTCCGCTTACATGATATTGGCAGTAAACGCTTGGATGCAGGTTCCCTGGGGTACCGGTACGGTCATTTCCCAAACCTTTCTTCCGTGGGTACCATCCCTTGGCCCTCTGGTATTTGATCCGGTAAAACTTAAATTACTCGCTTCTGCACTACCATTACTCGGGTCCAGTCTTCTGTCATCTCCAGGTGCTTTCCAGCTTCTGTCAAATTTCACCTCAGACCCTTGGATCGCAATTTTCAATCCNGAGGCATACNTAACTTATGTCCATAATGTTCTGGCAGCAGTGATAATAACATCATTCCTTGCTGCCTCCTACTCCTCCTTCAAGATCATCAAACATTACGGATCTGAAAGTTACAACTGGAAAGGATTGAAGGTATCCTTCTTCATTGCTGCGGTAGCAACCTTTCTTCAGGCTTTTGCAGGAGACCTCCAAGGACGCCTTCTTTATATTTTTCAGAGAAACATATTTGACGCCACGGAGGGAATACCAGCAGGTGGCGGGTACGATCCGATAGTTAGTATATTGCTCTACGGGAAGCCCAATCACTTTTTCCCGGGTACAAACTACCTCGCATCTTTACTCCCATCAGGGGACACAATGGGACAGCTGACCTTAAGCGCAACAAATCTTTATACACCTATTCTGCACTTTTTTTACTATTCTATGGTGATTTCCGGCGTTATCCTTGCTATAATTGCAGTTGGGTACTTCGGTCTTTACTCAAAAGTGATAGGGAGGGCAGTCAGGATAGTTCTCAGNATGAAAGAAGAAACTTTTGTTCTATACGGCTCATTCGCAGGTGCAGCGTTTTCAATTGTGGCAGGAATATCCGGATGGGCAGCAAGGGAGATAGGTAGGCATCCATGGACTGTTTACGGTCTCGTTACCTACAACGACGTAGTGAATTCACATCCGATAACCCCGTTATTCACCGCAGGGATAATAGTACTGGAAATTTCCATATTTTTAGCTGGAATATGGGGGATCTACATGATCTACTTCAGAAGGTTAAAAGGGAAGCACAAGGGAGGGGGGTACCATTAGCAACATATCCTGGGGATTGGCTGGAATAGGCATAACATTCTTCCTTCACATTTTCTTTGTTACAGTCGTTCTTGGGCTGTCGGTCATTATCCCTGTATTTGAAATCACGGGATATCTGAAACGCGATGATGGATTTATCAGATTTGCAAGGAGGTTAACTTCCTATCTCATAAGAGTGGATTTATTTGCAGGAGTACTTGCAACTTGGCTGACAGTATTCTTGGGAGCCTATTGGCCTTCACTTGTATACATCGCAACTAACGTCCTCTTCTACCCGATCTCACTTGCCGTGGCGGGGATAATGATAGCGATAGTAAGCANGGCCATATACTGGTATACATGGGACGAAATGAAGAGAGTGACACATATAGTGGTCGGCCTCTTCATGACAGCAGGTGCGCTCATGGTTGCTTTTGGAATGAATAGCATTCTCGCACTTATGGACTATCCATTCGGCGTAAAAGTCATAACGTCCTCAGGCCTCACCTTCTTCCTTTCCAATGGGTTAAACCCTCTTGCAAATCCTATATTCATTCCACTTGCTCTATACACTTGGTTCATATCAATTACTCTGGCATCCTTCATTGTTTTGACATTCGCATTTGTCAAGTTAAAGAGGGATTTTACTGACGAGTTCCATAAGACACTCAGAATTTCCAGAACTATGGCCTTGATGTTCTCGTTTCTCAGCCTTGCAACCATTGCTTGGACGTTCCTGGAGTTTCACAGTTATTCTCAATACATTTACCTCCAGATGTCAGGAAGGGGTTTCCTAACCGTCTCTATGATACTGGCAGTTGTAGTTGCTGTTATATCTGTCTTATCTCTTTCCGAGGATGCCGGGTATTACGCGGCTCCGGCTGGCGCGGTAACCTCATACGTGCTTTTGATGTTTTTTGAGATCACCTCGAACGTATCCAGGTACCCATATCTGATCATCACAAATTCTACTGGAATACCAGTCAGTACCCTTGTGAATCCATTGTTTAACATTCCTACAATCATCCCTATTGGCGGGATGATAATCCTAGTACTCATGCTCCTAACTTTCCTAATGACTCTGTACATAGCATTCTTCGTTTTCCCCGTTGACAGGAGAAATAAAAACGTGGCGTAACCATTTTTTATAAAACTGGAGTTTGTTGGCAAAACTCCCGTCCGGATATGTCCTGACTACCTTGAGCTTACAAAGATTCCAAATGCAACAAGCGAAAATCCCGCAAGGCTAAGAAGGTCGAGTGACTCATTTATCAAGAAAGTACTGAAAAGTATGGAAAACGCTGGAACGGCAAAGAGATAGGGGGAGACGTGGGACACGTTGTACTTCTTGATCAGACTCCAGTAGATGAAGTAAGCAACAGATGATCCTACAGAGCCCATGTACAGCGTAATTAGAATGAAATTTATGGTTAAAGGCCGGAACCCACCATAAAAAAGTGAAACTGCAAAAATCACTGGAAGGGCGAAAAGGAACTGATAAGAGTTCACTGCGCCAAGATCGCATCCTTGAAATATTTCTTATAATATACCGTTCCCGCAGACCATGAAACTGCTGAGCCTATAAGTAAAAAGAGACCTACACTGTAGCTGATAGAGAGCTGATTTAAAAATATCACAACGACACCCGAGAAACCAATGAATATACCGATAATCTTCCACAGATTCAATTTCTCCCTCAACATGAGCCAGGAGAGGAATACGGACACGATGGGGTACGTGTAAACCAAAATGGATGAGATCGATGAAGTTTCAGTTCTTTCTCCTATGAACCATAGACTCATAAAAATCGAAATATTGAAGAGGCTCATGATAAAGAGCTTCATTATTCCTATATTTCTTAACAACCTCAAAGTGGAATAGGAAAATGGTATCGAAAATATCGCCCCAAACAGGATTCTGAATAAAAGGGCAACCAATGGGGGTTCGTAAATAAGGGCAAACTTGAGGAAAGGATAGTTAAGGGCCCATGCTGATGTCATTACGAAAAACAGGAGAACGTCAAGCTTTTTTGATCCACGATAATCCACTTTTCATTTATTGTTAACCACCATATAGCATTTTTTGGCTCAATTTCCTNATTCATCNGNTAAAGAGGGGTNTTTCCAAGGGATAGGCAGAAACTNCTGTCAGGGTTAGAAAAGTACGTAGGTTAATTATATTAACTTAGTTTAGATACATGATAATGCAACACAGGCACTACGACATGGAAGCCAGGAAGAATTCTTCGTGCCCTGTTGAAAGGACATTGTACATACTTAGGGACGTCTGGACTTTCATGATATTGAGAGATCTGTGTGATTACTCAAGAGGGTTTAACCAGCTCAAAAGTTCGGTTGAGGGTATTTCCTCAAGGATGTTGTCAGAGAAGTTGAAATTCCTAGAGGAGGAAGGTATAATAAGCAGGAAGGTAAGCGATTCCAGACCTGTCAGGGTTACGTATACCCTTACCGACAAGGGGAAGTCCCTGAGCGGAGTGGTGGAGACAATGCGCAACTGGGGCGAGAAGTGGATTTCCAACTGAGAAAAACAATGGAATCAGAGAACCTGTACCTAGAAGGGGAGGAGAGATTCGGACCAGTGAGTTCTTTCTTCTACGGGATAGTTTCGCCCCTTCTGAGAAAGTATTATAAAACGATTTTTGAATATCTTGATGGAAAAAATTTCGACAGCCTACTGGACATTGGTTGCGGATCAGGAACTGTAGTAATAAAACTTGCAGAAAATCACCCCAATGCTCAATTCCATTGCATAGACCCTTCGCCAGATATGATAAAATTAGCTAGGAGAAGAATAGCAAGGAAGGGCCTCGATTCCAGGATTAGTGCGAAAATTGGAAGCAGCAGAAGCATCCCTTTTGACCAAAAGTTCGACGTAATCATATCGTCATTCTCATACCATCACTGGAAAGACAGGAATCATTCGTTGAAAGTGCTGGCAGGACTTCTAAGAAAGGGCGGATTTTTAACGATATTTGAATATGATAATGACAGAGGCAAAATGAAGAATTCCCACGGCATAAGAGAAGAGGAATGGGATGATCTTGAAATCGAAGGATTCTACAAGACAGTGGACCATAAGAATGGATTGATCATACTCACAATTAGGGAAACAGGGTTTTAGGGCAGTTGAATTTGGCTAATTCTTTTATCTCTAGAGCTAATTATCAATTCTGATAAAAAAAACTAGGAAACTTACGCTGAATGGCTACATAGTCATTGCCCTAGTTCTCCAGCTGAGTGTTCTTTTCATCAGACTCATTGGGACTATTATCTTCAAGAATTTCGCCCTCCTCTTCGAGAGTTTCCACATATTGACAGACTTGATGGTTACTGCCGTTGTCTTTGCTGCGATCAAGATTTCCTCAAGCCGCTTCAGCAAAAGATATTCTTATGGCCTCTACCGAATTGAAGACCTCGTTTCCCTCTTCATAGCCGTGATTATTGCCTCCACTGCAATTTATCTTCTACTCTCCGTATTTTCTGCCCTTCCATCTTACAGTTTTCAATCAAGTATTATTGAAATCATTTCCATTGTGCCTCTATTCCTCTCTGGAATAGTCAAAGTAATTGGAGGGAAGGCACTGAACTCACCTTCCCTTGCATCAGACGGCTACCACAACTATTCGGATGTTTATGTTGGAATCGGTGTTGCCGCTGGCCTCTTGCTCACATTTGTTACCGATTCTGACATTTTCTATTATGCGGCAATCATGTTTGCCGCGGCTGCTATACTCTACGTTTCAGCCAAAGTGGGGAAAGACAGTGTGACGGGAATTATGGATCTTCCCAAGGACAAGAAAGTGATTCAACAGATCAATCGTATCGTTAAGGAAAATCGAGATGTCACCGAGATAAAATCTATAAAGGCCAGGTGGGCTGGTCCTGCCATATTCGTTGAGATAGTTCTAACGGTAAACAGCAGATTGACAATAGAGGAAGCTCATGACGTCTCTGATTCGCTCGAAAAGAAGCTACTGGGTGAAATCCCGGACTTGAAAGATGTTGTGATACACATAGAACCTTCCAGAAATCCCCACAGGGTGCTGATGATCCCCTTATACGAGAACGGTAGGATCTTCCAACAATTTTCAAAATCACAGCACTACTTGATAATAGACTCTAACGAGGGAATAAGGGGAAACTCTAGAATTGTCGAAGTTCCCAGAGAAGATATACTTCCAGAGAAGAATGCGCAGAGACTGCTAAACATCGTCAGAGAAAATAACGTCACTGATTTGCTAGCCATCAACACAGGGGAAATTCTTTTTTCGCTGATGACGGTGAATCATATATTCATATGGAAAGCTAAGTCTGAATCTGTAGAAGACAACATTGCATTGTTCCTCCAGAACAAACTTTCAAAATTTGAAGCGACTGATATTACAAAATAGAAGATTAGAGCATGTTTCTCAGATGTTCCTTAAACCTTTGGTCATTCTGACCTACCTTTCCCATTATGAATTCAAGGTCCTCCTCTTTTATGCCATAATCGGAGAGCTTTTTGGTCAGCCCGAGATCCCCAATGAACTCCTCTATACCATCCGCCAGTGCATTGACAGCTTTGCGTCCATCTTTCTCTCCGGTGATGGAGATTGCTAGCCGGGAAAGGCCGATTGAAGGCCGTTCAGAGTAGTACCTGAGCATTTCTGGGAGAGATATACAAGAAGTTATGCCATGGGGGATACCCCACCTAGCACCTATTATCTTTCCTATCTTGTGACTGTAACCCATTTCACTGTCGTAGACATCGAAATAAGAATACCAGGATGCGATCTGGCATTCCTGTCTCTTATCGGTCCCGCTTCCTTCAAGATTCTCCATCATCTTATCGACGGATATCTCTGAAAGGTTAACACGTATGTCTGTGAACCCGTTACCAATTGTTGATTCTACTGCGTGATCTATTGCCCTTATTCCCGTAGACCGCCAGAGTGTGTCAGGTGTTTCAATGGTGGCATTCGGATCAAGGAATATGTACTTTGGAACAAGCCTCTTATCCCTTATTCCCCTCTTTTCTCCACCCTCGGAATAGCCAGCAATGTGAGAGAATTCTGCTGCAGAAAGGGTTGTTGGTATAGCGACCTGAGGGATGTTAGGATTGAGAATCGATCTTACGACCTTCGTTGAATCAATAACGCTCCCTCCACCTACTGATATAATGAAATCCACCTGCTTCTCCTTTATTTCGTCTACAATCTTTTTGATCTCTTCAATAGGGGAATGCTGTGTTATCCCGCTGAAAACTTCTGATTCCGGGAGGCTCTCGACCAGTCTCTTAAAAAATGAAATTTTGGATACCGATCTGCTGGTGATTATGATTGCCCCTTGTCCCCTTCTGTTGCCTATTAAATCCGCAATTTCCTTTACTGACTGTTCACCAATCGATACAGAGTCAATTGGTAGGTAATTGAATATCTGTGTCATAAGTACCAAGACTTCATGTAATCCTTGTCTTCCAATTTTCCAGCAAATCCAGTAATTCCTAGGGGAACATAACTTTCTACCATCACTGCCGTTTCGTCTGTTCCTCCTTTTCCTATCGCATTTTCTATCGTCCCCGGCTGGGGACCGTGAATCATTCCTCTTATGTGTAGCGTGATAGAACCTTCACGTACTCCCTTCCTGCTCATGAAGTTGCCGGAAGAGTAATAGAGAATTTCGTCACTATCCACGTTACTGTGATAATAGGATATGGGAATGGCTCTCTCGTGAAAATCAAACTTCCTAGGCAAAAAAGTTCCTACCATGAATGATTTCGCAGTGAATGTTTCGTGAACAGGCGGGGGCTGATGAATTTTGCCGACTATAGGCATCATGTCCCTGATNTTAATTGCGAACGGGAAATGATATCCATCCCACCCTTCCAGGTCGAAAGGATGGTAATCTCTGTTCTCCACGACAAATCTGTCGTCAAAGTCCACACGCACTTTATAATTTNGCTTTTCGTGCTCCACTCCCCCAAGGACTGGATGTCTAATATCTCTAGAATAATAGGGAGCTCCCTCCTTTATCTGGCCGTACCTATTCAGATACCTCTGTGGTAAACCTATGTTATCTCTTGATTCTATCAGGAGAAAATCAGTGGCTGACCCNTACTCTATATAATACGAAGTACCTTTGGGGATGTAAATGTAATCTCCTTCGCCATACTCAATATCTCCTAGCAGGCTCCGGAGAACCCCCTCTCCCTTGTGAACGAAAATTAGTTGATCCCTCGTCCCATGTCTGAAAATATAATCCATTTCCCTAGACGGTCTGGAGACTGAGATTATAAGAACATCATTCATGAACAAAGGAGTTCGGCTCGATATGAAATCTCCTTTTCTTTCGATCTTGTTCGTGTTTATCAGTTTATGCATTTTTGCGATTTCATAATCTGGTAGCTTCTTCTTTTCTTCTCTAATTGATTGTATTCTCGTCGGCTCATTCTTATGGTATAGAAGGGAATAGGAGCCTTCAAAGCTTTCTTCACCGAAAAGTTCCTCTCTAGGTATCTTTTCTCTCAGATCATAGGTATGCCTTGTATGAGGCACCTTCCCCTGTTTTACGTAGTAAACCATTCATACCACCTTATTGACTAGTTCTCCGAGTACTGGGCTTCTAATCGAGACTATGTCTCCACGCTTGAGCCAACCATATTCTTCAAATCCAAGTTCCAGAATACAACCTGAGGAAACAGTTCCGGACATTATCACATCGCCCTTCCTCAATTTTGTTCCCCTAGAAGCATATTCTATCAACTCTGGAAATGACCAATGCATATCCCCTACGTTCCCCATAGAATATCTCTTGCCATTAACAAACGTCTCCACTGGAATGTTAAATTCATCTCTATGTCCGATGAATTCAGCGATCTCGTCAGTTGTGATGATGTATGGACCAATGCTAGTTGCAAAGTCCTTTGATTTGGAAGGACCGAGACCTATCTTCATTTCCTTCCTTTGGATATCTCTTGCAGACCAGTCGTTAGCGAGCGTCATTCCAAATACATAAGAAAGGGCTTCCTCTCTTCTGATATTAATTCCCTCCTTTCCAATTATGATCGCAACTTCCATTTCGTAATCAAGTTCTTTCGTGAAATATGGGTATGGAATTGGAGAGCCTGAAGGGTAGACCATAGACGTGTTGGAATAATAGTAGGCGGGAATCTCATACCATTCCTTCACCATTTCAAGTCCCCTTCTGGCCCTCGCCCTTTTCACGTGATCTTCAAAGGCGTAGAAATCTCTTATCGAGGTTATTTCCGGGAGCGGGACTAGGAACTCGTTATTCTCAATGCTCAAACGATCCAGCCTCTTTCCTTGCAAGTTCTTGTCCCTAATATCATAATAATCTGTTCCCTCATCGAGAATGAAGAATTCATCTCCGCTTTCAATTAGAACTGTCTTGACCTTGCCTTCCAGATTTATTCGCGCTATCTTCATGATTCAGAGATTTCCTCTCTTTGCCTGCTCTCTTTCTATGCTCTCGAAGAGTGCTTTGAAGTTCCCTTTCCCAAACGANGTTGCTCCCTTCCTCTGAATCACCTCGTAAAAGAATGTCGGTCTGTCACCAATCGGCTGCGTGAATATTTGAAGAAGATATCCATCGTTATCCCTATCAACGAGGATATTCAACTCTCTCAGGACATCAATATCTTCATCTATCTTTCCGACCCTGTCCTCAAGATCTTCATAGTAAGTTCCAGGTGTTTCGAGAAACTGTATGCCCTGGGCACGCATCTTTCTGACTGTTTCAATTATGTTGTCGGTATAGAGAGCTATGTGCTGAACTCCGGGCGACTCGTAATAATCAAGGTACTCCTGAATCTGTGATTTTTTAAGTCCCAAAGCTGGCTCGTTTAGTGGGAACACTATCTTCCTACCACCGTACTCAACGACCTTGCTTCTGAGGGCCGAATATTTGGTGCTGATGTCCTTGTCGTCGAAGCTCATCAGTTGCCTGAAGCCTAATCCTTCAACATAGTATTTGACCCAGGTGTCCATCTTCTTCTCTTCAACATTCCCCACGACGTGATCTATCCTTTTCACCCCCACTTCNCGCCCCTCGGATTCGATCTCCTTGAATCCAGGAGGGAGAGGAGAATCCCATTCGCTGTAGTCAATGAGGGAGTGAACCGTTTCCCCATAAGTCCTGAGTTCCGACCGCATAAGCCGTCCATTTTCTGTCTTCACATCTTCTACCTTTNCGGGCACTACCACACCATTTTCCCTAATGAATGAAAGAGTATCGTCAAGGTTATCAACATCGATTGATATATTCTTCACGCCGTCACCGTGTAATTCTACGTGCCTGGAGATTTCCGAAGCCCTTGAGAGGAAGCCCGTGAATATGAGGTTCACGTCTCCCTGTTTCAGCAAGTACGAAGTTCTATCCCTTACCCCAGTCTCTGGTCCAAGATAACCTATTACCTTGAACCCCAAGGCCTTTTCGTGGAAATATGCCCATTGTTTAGCGGAACCTACGTAGAACTCTATTGAATCGATGGAGTTTAAAAGGTTGTCAGCTTTCATTGGTAGTTGCATCTAAGGATACTATTTTAACTTAACTTTATGTCTTTAGATGTGATTAAACTTCAACCCTTTCTTCAACCTATATTGCTAAAGATATAGATCTACGGAATCAAATTGAAACTTATACCTGAAACGAAAATGAAATTAACAGCATTATTATTGTCAAATGAACGAAATGTTGGATTTTGCTCAAGGAGTTGAAAAGGTAAAGCAACACATGAAGCTTGCTTTCAATGTCGAAGAGTTCAATATTACAATGGCAAAGCAGGAAAAGGACCAAACTAATGAAAGAGAAGTTTGGAGATACAATATCGAATTTATATCCTCCGGAAAACCAAGTAAAGCAATGATAGAAATCAATGCAAATAGTGGGGATGTGATCCTCTTTCAGAGAGAGTCACAGTGGAGGCTCTAACATAGATCATTTTATTCATTTTTGCCAGTCCAGCTATTATCCCTACAGTTTTTACTAGATGATGGATTGATATTAATCTATTATAACAACATATGAATACATTTAATTGGTGAAATTAAAATGACACAAGAATCGACGACAGTGAACACGGGAAACAGTACTGAGATGCTTGAAGAACTGAGGAAGATAAGAAGTCTGCTTGAACCAAAGCCTTCTCTCCCTCCACCAAAGGGATTCGTGAATGAGTTCAAACAATTCATTGAACAGTACAAGGTTATGGGATTTGCGGTTGCCTTTATTCTGGGCATCTATCTAGGCGTCCTCGTCCAGGCACTTGTCAACGACCTTGTGATGCCAATCGTAGACCTCGTTACTCCGGGAGTGAAGTGGCAGAGCATAAACTTGGGACCTTTCCAGGTTGGAGCTTTTCTAGGAGCTCTTGTAACTTTTCTGATAATTGCACTGGTTATCTTTCTTCTCGTTAAACTAACTTCCAAATTTGGGATCAAATAGTCAACTACTCCTCGCTAAGGCTTCGGAGCTTGTTGCTGGTCTCCTCTCCACCTGTGAATGGAGATTCATCGAACCGCAACGATTGGCTGGTTGACTTTCCTTTACCAGAGGAAGGAGGATATTCATTATCCCTTTCGGGCAACGCTCCACAGCCTGATTTCAGAAGAGGGCCTGAGGTATATATCCCCCCTCCTTACGGAGAGCATGCTTCTGAAACAGATGTTTTATCAGTGCCCAACTTAACCGTCTTACTCTTCAAG
>JGI24721J44947_10006310_pt1 | contig 15989 bp, 10 predicted proteins | sample YelNatPaOPGAMG01_FD_44947 | JGI IMG/M metagenome (IMG submission 44947)
AAGTATAATTTAATTTTTACGATCAACGAAGATGAATTTCATCGCGAAATAAATCAGGAACCAGAAAATGCCGAACAATGTTATAAACTTCAAAGTGTTAAAGTTTGCAGAATTAAAAAATTCTTTTGCCACATCTAAAGGTGAAAGCAAATTCCAACTGTTGAATCTTAAAAATCTTCCCATGTAAATTCCTGCCCCAGACATCAGAGAGATGAAACACACGAAAATCCATCCCCAAAATCTTTTACGATTTTTTTCAAAGATGCTGTGAATTGAAAGAAGTGAGAAGAAACCCATCAACATGCCTGTTAAACCTGACAAAAACAATTCTACGAATTCATACCAGATGATGAACTCTTCGTTGTATGTGAAGATATATCTGTCTATGTGGATATACTTATTTTCCTGAAGATGGATAAGATCGGTCAGAAGGTAAGGAATATTTGGGTAAAAAGTGAACCATACGACACCTAAAAATGAGATGATAAAGATTTTAAAAAACAAATTCATTTTTGATCTTCCAAATATGAAGATAAAAGTTGAAGACAAAAAAGGAATCCAGGCCAAAAAAAGATTAAAAATCAAAAAAGAAAATTTGTAATTTTTATATTCTAAGATCTCATAGGAAACCATCAAAATTATGAGAAGTGTAAAAAACACATTGATAAGAATCGCTCTTTTTAGATATCTTTCTAACTTAATCATTCCTCCAGAAAATAAATTTTTAAAACGTAAAGTACAATTAGATTATATACTATACCCGTTCAAATGCGTGCCACGTTCTTATTTGGTAAGATGAGAGAGTAATTTTTCTCATTGTGAAATGCAAACATTTGTGATAAAATATCTCTTATAATAAACCTCTTTTAAAAGTGAAATGCAAATTTGAGTTTGGTGTAGGGCATGATGCCTCGATGTGGCCGGCGCTGCGCAGCGAGGACAAACGACGAAAGGTATTGTGCCAGAGCCAACATATTTCATCTTTAAAGTTGACCAAGTATAATATGGTTGGAGGCTCCCATGCTTGTAGTTCAAAAATACGGTGGAACATCCGTTGAAACAACGGAAAAAATATTGAAGATAGCAGAGAAGGTTGTAAAAGATTACGATGATGGGAATAAAATAGTGGTCGTCGTTTCCGCAATGGGAAAAACGACGAATTATCTTATAGATCTGCTCAATCAGGTAAATCCTAATGCCAATGCGAGAGAATACGATATGATAGCATCAAGTGGAGAACAAATTTCGATCGCCCTTATGGCTTCAGCGATATCGCGACTTGGGAAAAAATCGGTATCGTTGACTGGATTTCAGGCGGGTATAGATACGGATTCAACTCATTCAAGAGCCATGCTTAAAAGGGTTTATCGTGGGAAGATCCTTTCGATAGTCGATGATGGTGCAATTCCAATTGTGGCAGGCTTTCAGGGAATAAGCCCATCAGGGGATATAACAACACTTGGAAGAGGTGGTTCAGATACAACGGCCGTCNCTGTGGCTTATGGAATAGGGGCAGATCTCTGCGAGATATACACGGATGTCGATGGAGTGTATTCGGCAGATCCAAGATACGTTGATCATCCAAAAAAACTGGATCATATCTCTTACGATGAGATGATAGAAATGGCAGCCCACGGTGCGAAAGTCCTTCATCTTAGATCGGTAGAACTTGCAAGGAGATATCATGTTAGGTTAGCCGTTAAACATGCTCACATCAAATCAAGTGGAACTATGATAGAGGAGGCTGACAAATTGGAAGAACCGNTTGTGAGAGCGTTGACTGTCGATGAAGGAATAGTTAAGATAGTCATTGAAAATGTCCCAGATATCCCTGGAATTGCAGCAAAAGTTTTCAAATCACTTTCGGAAAAGCATGTCTCTCTCGACATGATAGTGCAGAGTATGCACAAAGATGAAAGGAATGACATCGCTTTCACGGTTTCAAAAGAGGAATTCAAGGATGCGTTTGAAATCGTGAGTGAAGTAAAAGAGGANGTTAAAGCAAGTAACATTCATTCTGATGATACGATGGCCAAGATATCCATTGTAGGAGTTAACATTCTTGGATCGTCCGATGTGGTTTACAACATGTTCGATGCCATAGCATCTGTTGAGGCAAATATAGACATGATAAGTACNTCTAACAGCAGGATCTCCTGTTTGATTTCAAAGGCAAAGGTGAAGGAAGCGTCAAAGGCTGTGGCCAGGAGATTTGGATTGGAGGAATAAAATGAAATTTGGAATAGTTGGTGCAACCGGAGAAGTCGGAAGAACTATGATCGAAGTTCTTGAAGCGCGTGGACATGATTTCGATGAATTTAGACTTTTTGCATCGGAAAGATCCCAAGGAATGAAGATGAAATTCAGNGATAAAATTTTTACAGTTGAAAAGCTTACAGAAAATGCCATGGAAGAAGGGTTTGATTTTTTACTTTTTTCTGCCGGTAAGGAGATCTCTAAGCACTTTGGNCAGATAGCTGCTTTCAATGGGACAACTGTGATAGATAATTCTTCGGCTTTCAGAATGGAAAAGCAAATTCCTCTTGTCGTACCTGAAGTAAATGCCCATGTGCTCGAAGGATACAAAGGTATAATTGCAAATCCTAATTGTTCTACAATTCAGCTTGTTATGGCACTTAAGCCTCTTCATGATCTTTACACGTTGAAAAAGGTCATTGTTACAACAATGCAGGCTGTGTCAGGAAGCGGTCACAAAGGAATAGAAGAGCTCGAATCAGAAATCAGAGGTACCGGATCTCCAAAAGTTTATCCAAGACAGATAGCTTACAACTGTATACCTCAAATAGGTCCGATATTTGATAATGGGTTTTCAGAAGAAGAGATGAAAATGTACAACGAAACAAGAAAGATAATGGAATGTGATTGCACTGTTGAAGCTACAACTGTGAGAGTTCCAGTTTATTATGGCCATTCCGAATCTGTTTACGCTGAATTCGAAAAAACTCCCAATTTGAAAGAAATAGTTGAGGTGTGGAACAACACTCCATACATCAAAGTATGGGATGATTATCCGACTCCATTAGAGATAAAGGGAAGCGATCTTTCTCACGTTGGAAGGATAAGACTATCACATACTGGTGCATTGATCTTCTGGAATGTCGCCGATAACGTTAGAGTTGGAGCGGCAACAAATGCAGTAAAAATTTTTGAATATTTCATTTAATATACTAAAACTCTTTTAAAAGTGAAATGCAAATTTAAGTTTGGCGTAGGGCATGATGCCTCGATGTGGCCGACGCTGCGCAGCGAGGACAAACGACGAAAGACATTATGCCGGAGCCAACAAATATTTCATCTTTAAAGTTGACCAAGTAAACCTTCTTTCGCTGTTTTAAGATGCATAACTTGCCAGCCATTTTTCACATCAACTTTTTGATGGCCTATAATTCCTATTGCAGTTCCTGAACCACAAACGAAGAGTGGGAGATCCGATGTTTCGCTAAGTGTATCAAAAAAATCTTTTAATTCCTCATGTAAAGAAAGTCGCATATTTTGATGAAGTCTATCGTTGAAAAGTTCTTTGTCTATTTTTTTACCATTCTTAAAAGTCGCGACAAGTAGAGCGGCCCTTTGAATGTTGAAAACAGCATCGTTCAATGGAATTTCCGAAGGTAAAATTTTTCGTGCCATTTCAGTTGATGTTGAAAATGGTGGAATGATGACGGTGATCTCTTCACATAATGGATCCATTACCTGACAAACATACCCATTCGAAAGTTTTGCACTCACCGTGAACCCGCCAAAGACTGCCGGTGCAACGTTGTCTGGATGACCTTCCATCTGTGAGGAGATTTGAAAAAGTTCATCCATCGAAGATCTTCCCGAAACCCTCATTCCAAGTGCAACCCCTGAAACTATCGCGGCTGCACTCGAGCCTAACCCTTTTGATGAAGGAATTCTTGTTCGCTTCTTTATCCTGAACTTTTCTTTGATGCCATATGATTTCAACGTATCGATGAAGGCTTTTAAGACGAGATCTTTGCCCGTGATTTGAATGCCTTCTTCGATCACCGAGAAATAATCTGCACTTTCAATTTCAACATCATTTCTGAGGTCTACCGCAATTCCAAATGTGTCAAAACCACTTCCTAAATTTGCGATCGTTGCCGGAACGGAAATGCAGGCTTTCATGAATTCATCTCTTTTGCAAATGATTTGAAATCGGATGCTACGCTTTTTATCTTTCCTTCATACGCTCTTGTCACTACGTCAGGATCTTTAAGACCATTACCTGTTAACGTTGCTACAATTATTTCATCTCTTTTGAAAATTCCGCGTTTTGCCAACTTTGCAATACCTGCAACGGATGCAGCCGATGCCGGCTCGCAGAAAATACCATCTTTGGAAGCTATCAACTTTTGTGCGGCAAGAATTTCATCATCTGTAACTGTATCAATGATCCCATTAGATTCGTCTCTTGCAACTATGGCCTTTTGCCAGCTTGCTGGATTTCCTATTCTTATGGCCGTTGCTACCGTTTCGGGATTTTCTATTGGATGGCCCATAACTATTGGTGCGGAGCCAGCTGCCTGAAAACCCATCATTTTTGGAAGCTTTTCAAATCTTTTACTTTCTCTGTATTGTTTGTAACCCATCCAGTAAGATGTTATGTTACCTGCGTTGCCAACGGGCAGAAAATGGTAATCAGGTGCTTCACCAAGTTCGTCAACGATTTCGAATGCTGCAGTTTTTTGACCTTCAAGCCTGTATGGATTTACTGAATTTACAACGGTAACTGGAAATTCTTCGCTTGCTTTTCTAACTATCTTCAGGCATTCGTCAAAATTTCCATCTATTTGAATGACCTTTGCCCCATAAACAAGCGCCTGTGCGAGTTTTCCCATCGCTATTTTTCCGGATGGAATTACAACGATAGATTTAAGATCGAAAGCTGTTGCGTAAGCGGCAGCTGATGCAGAAGTGTTTCCGGTAGATGCGCATATAACCGTTTTTGCACCTTCTTCGATCGCTTTCGCTATAGCAACGACCATACCTCTATCTTTGAAAGAACCGGTTGGATTCATCCCTTCAAATTTAAGATAGATATTTGTGCCAAAGAGTTCACTTAAATGCTTTGCTTTTATCAAAGGTGTGAAGCCTTCGCCAAGTGTTATCATCGGAGTTTTTAACGTTACGGGTAAAAAAGTCGAATATTTTTCAAGTAATTTTTCCATTTTTACCTCCATTTAAAAATTTTATGCTCGTTGAAGATTCATATCGAGCGAAGAAATTCAACTATTCTTTTGCTAAGGACTTCTGAAATTTGCGGATCTCTGAAAAGATTCTGTGCATGAAGTGTACCATCAAAGATGATCTTCTCTGATGGAATGGGAAGATCGGAAGAGATCTTCTGTGCTGTTTCGAAGACAAAATCTCCTTTTGAAAATGCTATCATAGCTTTTTTGGCTTTTGAATTGAGAGCCATGAATTCTTTGGGCAGGCCTGCCGGTGATAAAAGGATTAGCCCATCTATGGACTTTGTGTAAAGTTCAAGAGCTCTTAGAGATGCAGTCCCACCCATACTTGCACCCATAAGAGAAATTTTTTTGTATTTTTTAGATGCGTATTCGATGGCTCCTATTATGTCCAATTCATATTTAAGATCTTTTGATTCAGAGTTCCCATACCCTCTGAAATTAAACGGTAGAGCTGAAAAACCATTGTCTTCAAGATATTCAGCGAACTTTTCCCAGCTTTCCATGTTGAAAGCCTTACCATGGGCCAAAATTACTACATGATCCGAACTTTGAAAAATTTCGCCTTCGATCTTAAGACCATCCTTACTGTTGAAAATTATCTTTTCCATATTTTGACCTCCAAAAGTTCTATGATAGAATTATACTATACTTGCTTATGTATAGTTGATCAACTTTAAATATGAAATATCGTTGGCTCCGGCATTCTCTTTTCGGCATCATGCCCTGCGCCGAACGCAAATGAATGAAACTTTAGTCAACGCGGCTTTTGCAGGTGAATTTGGAATACCCGTATCACTTGTGATCGGAGATCGCGCACTCGTCGAGGAACTTAAATCAACGCTTAAGGAGACCACTCTGATCGAAACAAAAATAGGGCTCAGCAGATTCTCGGCTATAATGAAACCTAAAAACGTTGTGAAACAAGAAATAATTGAAGGTGTGAAATCGGCCCTTCAAAAGAATAAGATGATCATGCCATACAGGATACAAGCCCCGTACAAATTGGAAATAGAGTTCAATTCAACAGAAATGGCAGATGAATCAATGCTAATTCCTGGAGTGGAAAGGATCGATGGACGGACCGTATTGTACGGTTCGACTTCTTACGCTTCGATCATGAAAACGATGCTCGCAATTGTTTATACGGCGCGCGTCGGAACGGAGATGGGAAAATAAAAAAGCGAGGATCGAAAGATCCTCGCTTTTTATTTGAATTCACGCTTGTTCTTTTTGTTCTTCTTCTTTTGAAAGTCTTGAAGTTAGATGCTCTTCGATTTGAATGTTGTTGTAAACCGAAAGGCCCGTTCCGGATGGGATAAGTTGACCTATTATGACATTTTCTTTTAGCCCTTTGAGCATATCTTTCTTACCTTCAACAGCTGCTCCCGCAAGTATCTGTGGAGTTTGTTGGAATGAAGCTGCACTTAGAAAACCTTCACTTTCAAGGGATGCTGTCGTTATCCTGAGAAGTTTCTTCCTGTATTGAAGTGCCTCTTTTGGATTTATGCTGTATCTATCTTTTTTATCTCCATCTTTCACATAAACTGATTTTATACCTGAGTTGATGATCTTTGTGACAAGTTCTTCGGTGATCTTTTCTCCTTCTTTGGCAATTTCCTCACCATTTTTGTCTAACTCTGCAACGACTGAATATAAAAGTTCCTTACCCACTATCTTCTTTCTGTTTTCATCAATTTTGGAATTTTCTTTTCTTATTTCTTCATTTATCCTTTTCACTTCTTCAGTTGAGAGTAATGCGCCGGGAAGTATGTTTGTATCTCCACCATCAACGATTTCAACTTTGTTGAACATTTGCTTTATTATGACCTCAAAATGTTTATCATGAATATCGACACCCTGTTCGGCGTAAACTCTTTTCACTTCTCTTAAGAGATAACCGAATGAACTTTCTTCTCCTGCCTTTTCGAGCAGATCTTTCGGTCTTATAGTTCCAGTCGTCAAAGGAGTTCCTGCTAAAACACGTTGCCCCTCTTTAACACGTATCTGTGTTTTCTTCGGAGCCGAATAGTCATANAGCTTTCCATCGTCAGCTTCAATATATATTTTGATGATTTTCCCTTCATCTTGGCTTATCTGTTTCACGTACCCGGAAACCTGACTGAAAATGCCTGATACATCTTTCAACTTTTTGCGAGCTTCAAATAATTCTTCTGCTCTTGGCAATCCCTGNGTTATATCTCCAGTTGTCGCTATTCCGCCTGTATGGAAGGTCCTCATCGTGAGCTGTGTACCTGGTTCTCCTATCGACTGGGCTGCGATTATTCCAACAGCTTCTCCCACGTGAACTATCCTATGATTCGACAGATCCATTCCGTAACACTTGGCACATATTCCATTTGAAAGTTCGCAGGTCATTGGAGATCTTATCTTTATGTAAGGCCTTAATCTTACGGTATCAAGATGTTCGGCCATGAGCTTCTTTGCCGTTTCTGGTGTTATCTTTTCTTCATAAGTTGCTATTTCTCTTTTTCCATCGGCAGAAAGTACAGGTGATACAGTTATACCTCCAACACATGGATAGATATTGGCTCTTACCTTTGTCATACCCAATTTTTTGGCTGCATTGACTATATTTCTAAGATTTTCTCCACTCTGGAACAACAACTTATTTCCAACTCCTGAAATTGTGCCTTTGGCATCATCGTAAAGGTCGTCTTCTATTTCAGCGTAATCTTTGAGATCATTTATCTGATCTATTTCTATTTCTTCTTTTCTGTTAACAGGCACCTCTTCGATAATACTCACTGCCCTGTGCGCATCATCTTCTTCCATCATCGTGTCACGCTCGTATAAAACTTCTTTTGTTTTTGGATTTACTATGTCTTCAGCAAGAACCCTTCCGAAGAGCGCATCCTCTAACTTTTCTATGACAACGTCATCATCTCTAAGTGTCTTTAATTCTATTCCTTCTGTTGTGCCGCAATCAGTTTCTTTTATTGTTATGGATTGTGCGACATCAACGAGCCTTCTTGTGAGGTATCCGGAATTTGACGTTCTCAATGCGGTATCAGCAGAGCCCTTCCTTGCACCGTGAGTAGAGATGAAGTATTCCATGACATTTAATCCTTCTCTGAAGTTTGAAAGTATCGGAACTTCTATCGTTTTACCAGAAGGATCTGCCATAAGCCCTCTCATACCTGCTATTTGTTTTATCTGATCAATACTNCCTCTCGCACCGGATCTTACCATCATGAAAACTGGATTGAAGATATCTTTCGAAAGTTCAACATAGGTAACATCCTGAATGTCTCTTGTTGCATCTTCCCATATTCTGACTATTTGTTCGTACCGCTGCTGCTGATTTATCATACCGTTGGAGTAAGATTCTTCGATAAAATCTATTTTTTTCTGTGATGCATTGATTATTGCAGGTTTTTTGTTCGAAATTAAAACATCTCTAACGGAAATTGTGACTCCGGACACTGTGGCATATTTGAAACCGTAATCCTTTATCCTATCGAGTACATCGGCAGTTGCGTCTATATCAAACGCTTTAAACACTTTTGACACTATGTTCTTTATCTCTTTTTTATCGTAAGTTTTTGTGTAATCCCTTAATTCTTCTATGAGTCCATCGTTGAANAGCACACGGCCAACGGTAGTATCTTTTATCAATTTATCTCCTGAACTTAAATTCACGAAGAGATCGATCGGTGTCTGCAATTTTATGAATCCCATGTTGTAAGCCAGAATAGCCTCTTCAGCTGAAGAAAACACTGTCTTCGGTTTAGGAAGCTTATCATCTTTCATCGTTAGGTAGTACATACCAAGGATTATATCTTTCCCCGGCATAGAAAGTGGCTGACCATGAGCTGGGCTTATGGTGTTGTACTTTGAAAGCATAAGAAATCTTGCTTCAGCCTGTGCAGCTGCAGAAAGTGGTATATGAACTGCCATCTGGTCTCCATCGAAATCGGCATTGAACGGGGTACAGACCAATGGATGAAGTTGAATTGCATCTCCCTCAATAAGTTTCGGTTCAAATGCCTGGATACTTATTCTGTGAAGTGTCGGAGCCCTGTTAAGAAGTACGGGATGCTCTTTTATAACATCTTCAAGCACTTCCCACGCTTCAGGGACCTCACGCTCTATCATCATTCGACCCCATTTTCTTGCAGACTTATCAGGATCACTTTTGACAAGCTTCTGAAGGACAAATGGCTTGAACAATTCCATTGCCATTTTTTTCGGNATACCGCATTGATCTATTCTAAGCGTAGGACCAACTACTATGACTGCACGCCCAGAATAATCCACACGTTTTCCAAGAAGATTTCTTCTGAATCTTCCTCTTTTTCCCTTGAGAAGATCCGTTAAAGATTTCAATGGTCTGTTAGATTTATCCATGACAGACTTGCCACGTTTACCATTTGCTATCAACGAATCAACTGCCTCTTGAAGCATTCTTTTTTCATTTCTAACGATTATATCCGGTGCGTTAAGNTCGAGAAGTTTCTTAAGTCTATTGTTTCTGTTTATAACTCTTCTGTACAGATCGTTGAGATCAGTTGTGGCAAATCTTCCACCGTCTATCTGTATCATCGGTCTTAGATCTGGTGGAATAACNGGTATCGCATCAAGTACCATCCATTCCGGTCTTTGAACGCTGTTCATCAAATTTCTGACTATGTTGAGNCGCTTTAAAATTCTCATTTTTTTGTTGGAAGCTGATTCGGGAATATTTGCAAGTTCAACTTCAAGTTTGCTTTCAAGTTCGCCGAGATCTATCTTTTCAAGCAATTTTTTCACAGCCGAAGCGCCAACATCAGCTTCTATTTTTTCACCGTAAAGGTCTTTGTAAGCGTCATATTCGTTGTCTAAAATGACATCACCGACATTTTTCTTTATTTCAGTTGCGATCTCAGGGTCTATATTCGTTATCATAACAACAGTTCTGTCATTTTCAAGTTCGAATTCTTTGTCAAATTTTCCTGGATAGAATTTTTCGAAAATGACAAGCTCGGTTATAGAGAGATCTTCATCTTCATATATGAATCTATCCGCTATATAATCTCCTGCTTTTATTTCCTGTCCATCTTCAACGTACGGAGTTATCCCTTCGAAAAGTGGATAGGTCCTTTCTATCTTTTGTACCTGCCCTTTTTCATATATTTCCAATTTATTCGTCGAATTTGCTATTAATCTTCCATCTTCCCTTTGAATTACAGAAAGACTTTTACCGTAAATTACAGTACCTTCGGCGTTTGCAATTACAGCATCTATGTGAGTTGCCGTTGTAAGAACTTTACTTTTTTTCACTTTTTGTCCATTTTCTACAACAGCTTTTGACCCGTAAGGTATTGTGTAAGTTACAGGTTGAGATTTGGATGTTGGCAAAGGAATTATCTTTATGGTAGATGTGACATCATCGACCTCGACCGTCCCATCAAAGGGAGCTTTGAATGGCTCTGTTTTGAGCTCATTCGCTATTGTATCTCCAATTTTTACCTTATCTCCATCTTTTACAAGCAATTCCATGCCACGATATATCGGCACTTCAATGCTCTTTGAATCTGCCGACTTAACAGATTGAGAAACCGTAACCCATGTTATCAATCTGTCAGTATTGGTCTTTTGATCTTTGATCGAAACTATTCCATCTATTTCAGATGAAACAGGTCCGTGAGGATTTTTTATCCTTGCCGAATTTTCAACTTCGAAGTCAAGGTTTGTCTTGTATATGTTGTATTCCGTGTCGTAGAGTTTGTCTCCGATGTCAAAGTTAGTTTTCTTAGGATTAGTAACCATGTAAGCTTTTTCAACCGTTCTACTCGATCCAAAATAAATTATCTGTTCTATATCTTTTGGAGCTATATCAAGAATCGTCGCTATGTAATTGGGAACATTTTTAAGATACCAGATATGAACGGCTGGCACCGCAAGCTCTATATGGCCCATTCGTCTTCTTCGTGAAGTTTTAGATTCTACCGTGACCCCACATCTTTCGCACGTCGTACCCTCGTATTTTTTACCTTTGTATCGTCCACAAGCACACTCATAATCTTTAACAGGCCCAAAGATCTGTTCACTGAAAAGGCCGTCTGATTCTGGCTTGAATGTCCTGTAATTTATCGTTTCAGGCTTTTTTACTTCACCTTTCGACCAGCTTCGTATAGTCTCGGCCGAGGCCAGTCCTATTTCCACACTCCCGATCTTGTTTTGCGAAAGATTCAAAACAGGAGCTTTGGGGTTATTATCTGCCATCTTAACCCTCCTTAACGATCCAATTTGATCTCGTTGCCGTTATCGTCGTAGATTTTGACGTTGAGTGCGAGACCCTGCAATTCTTTGACGAGCACCTTGAAGCTTTCCGGTAGATTCGAAATGGGTATATTCTTACCTCTCATTATGGCTTTATAAGCTTCGTTTCTTCCTTCTATGTCGTCAGATTTTATTGTTAGCATTTCCTGGAGCGTATGGGCTGCACCATAAGCTTCGAGAGCCCAAACTTCCATCTCTCCAAATCTTTGACCGCCAAATTGTGCTTTTCCACCGAGTGGCTGTTGATGTATCAAAGAATAAGGGCCTATCGATCGCGCATGAATTTTATCCTGCGCTATATGAATGAGCTTCATCATGTACATGATTCCCACAACGACAGGACTGTTGAATACTTCACCGTTTCTTCCGTCCCTGAGTGTGACTTTCCCATTTGGATAATCTTGATTGTCTCCGTCTTCAAGATTATATTTTTTTCTTTCTTCGTAAAGCGGACCGAAGATTTCATTTTCGCTTGCACCGTTGAAGACCGGCGTTGAAACATAAATACCTTTGAGTTTTGCAAGCCATCCGAGATGTGTTTCAAGAACCTGACCTATATTCATCCTTGAAGGGACACCAAGAGGGCTTAGGATCATCTCAACAGGAGTGCCATCTGGTAAAAATGGCATATCTTCTTTTGCAACAATTCTGGAAACTACTCCTTTATTTCCATGGCGACCAGCAAGTTTATCCCCAACGGCAAGAGGTTTTCTCGTCGCAACGTAAACTTTAACCATTTTATTGACGCTTGAATCAAGTTCCGAGATGTCTCCCTTTTCGAATATATGAACGCCTATTATTCTGCCATCTACTCCATGAGGCAACTTCAAAGATGTATCTTTGACATCTCGACCTCTCTCTCCAAAAATAGATCTCATTATTTTTTCTTCTGCCGTGAGCTCACTGTCTCCTTTTGGAGTAACTTTACCGACGAGTATATCCTTAGGATGAACGAGCGAACCGACTCTGACGATTCCATTTTCATCCAAATTTTTCAAAAGATCCTTAGAAACATTTGGAATATCAGCGGTTATCTCTTCAGGACCGAGTCTCGTTTCTCTTGCATAGGTTTCATAAACTTCGATATGGATAGATGTGAAGGCATCATCTTCTATCAAAGACTGGTTTACAACTATCGCATCCTCGAAATTGTATCCTTCCCAAGACATGAAAGCGACGAGAATATTCCTTCCGAGGGCAAGTTCTCCCATCTCCATCGCTGGTCCATCAGCTATACATTCTCCTTGCTCTACATGCTCGCCCATATCTACGATTGGAGACTGGCTTATAACTGTATCTTGGTTTGTCCGTGTATATTTCACGAGTTTGTAAACATCATCGGGTTGGTGATCATCTCTTTCAATTACGATCTCTTGAGATGACACTTTCTTGACAGTCCCAGGATTTTTTGCAAGTACTATGAGTCCAGAATCTCTGGCAACGTACTTCTCCATTCCCGTACCGACGAGTGGAGCCTGAGGGTTAACGATAGGAACTCCCTGTCTCTGCATGTTCGAGCCCATTAAAGCTCTGTTGGCATCATCATTTTCTATGAAAGGAATCATCGCCGCCGAAACACTCACTATTTGTTTTGAAGAAACGTCTATATAGTTAACCTGATCTTTATTGACATATCTATAACTTTCCATGAATCGGACGGTAACCTTTTCATCTGCCAAAGTGTTGTCCGGATTTATCGAGACATTCACCGGCGCGATGTTGTAATTTCCTTCCTCATCTGCCATAAGATAATCTATCCTATCGGTTATCTTACCCTTTTCAACTTTTCTGTAAGGTGTTCTCAAAAATCCATACTTGTCTATCTGCGCAAATATGGCCATTGAAGTTATAAGACCTATGTTAGCACCTTCTGGTGTTTCAATCGGGCACATACGACCGTAATGGGAATGGTGAACATCTCTAACCTCAAATCTAGCCCGTTCTCTTCTCAATCCTCCAGGTCCAAGTGCAGATATTCTTCTTTTATGGGTAAGTTCTGCAAGTGGATTGACCTGATCCATGAATTGTGATAGCTGACTTGACGCAAAGAATTGCTGAAGAGTTGCCATTACGGCACGAACATTTATAAGACTCTGAATATTTATCTTGTCAAGCGAATTGTAAAGGTTGAGTTTATCTTCGATCATCTTTTGAACACGTGAGAAGCCACGCTCAAATTCGAGCTTCATGAGTTCTCCTGATGTTCTTACTCTTTTATTGCCAAGATGATCTTTTGTGTCAAGTCTTTCTTCATGACTTTCAATGTCAAGAATGTATTTGATGGAAGAAATTATATCTTCTTTTGTTAGTACTTGAGAATCTACTTTCAGGCCAAGCTTGGCATTTATCTTTGCCCTTCCTATATCAGTGAGATCGTAATGGTCTGGATCGAAGTAAAGACCGTTAAAATAACTCTTGGCTATATTTATTCTTGGAATTTCACCCGGTCTTAATTTTCTGAAAAGTTCAATGTAAGCTTCATCTGATGTCATAGCTTTTTCTTCATCTTCAAGATTTTCAACGGTTTTTTGCATGTAGGGATGGGCAAGAAGCATCTTCTGCACCTTGGCTTCAAGTATTTGAGGGATCATCTCTTCCTGCAATTTTTCACCGGTATGGATCAAAANTTCTCCGTTTTTATCCTTCACATCCTCCAGAACAATTGAACCCTGGCGAAAGACAAGTTCATCTTCATCCACNGAGATCTGGACAGGATATATGTTAAGCATATCTTTGGGTTCAACGAAGTCGAGTATTTTAAGAAGCAATGGCAATTTAACCTTCTTTTTTCTATCTATCCTTGCCTGGAGGATACCTTTTTTAACGTTTAACAATATTTCAAGCCACGCACCTTTTTCCGGAAGNAAATGTGCGTAAAATGTTGGTATCCTTTCGGAACCCTCAAATTCCTGAACGAAGTAAACGCCAGGTGATCTGACGAGTTGATGGACAACAACACGCTCGGCACCGTTGATTATNAAAGTACCACGTTCGGTCATTATTGGAAGATAACCAAAAAGTGCTTCACTTTCTTTTATTTCTGAGGTGTGAATATCTTTTATTCTGATCGTTATGTAAAGTGGCACACTGTAAGTGGNATCTTTGAGTCTGCACTCATCCTCCGAATACTTGGGTTCTCCAACTCTCGATCTCACAAATTCCAATCTGAAACCTTTTTCTCCTTTTTTAACATCTGCTTTATGAGGTTTGGACTCTATTGGAGAAAATTTTTTCAAAACTTCCATTATACCTTTGTCCACGAATTCTTTGTACGAGTCAAGCTGCACAGATATAAGGTTAGGTACATCGATAGCATCTTTCAGCTTTCCATAAGAGTATCTTTCCCTTTTTTCCACCTTTTCACCGATCCTTTCAATTTAATCGAACACAAAAACCCTTAACACGATCGGGTTAAAAATACTTCATCATTATATTTAAGCAAAACTACCCCATCAGAATCTTTACAATTCCGATGAGGTTGAGTTTCAATTTGAATATGATTTATTGTACGGCTCTGAATTTTTAAATCACTTAAGTTCTACAACTGCTCCGGACTCTTCTAATTTTGCCTTGATCTGATCAGCTTCTTCTTTGTTAACATTCTGCTTGACAAAGGCATCAGCGGCTCCAGCCTTGTCAACNAGATCTTTTGCCTCTTTCAAACCAAGCCCAGTTATTTCTCTGACAACTTTAATAACCTGCAGTTTCTTGTCTCCAGATTCTTTTAGGAAAACGTTGAAAGAAGTTTTCTCTTCTGCAGCCGCTGGTTTTCCTGCCGCAACTGGAGCCGCTGCAACTGCAACAGGTGCAGCTGCACTCACACCGAATTTCTCTTCGAGAGCCTTCACGAGCTTTGCAAGATCTCCAACGCTCATCTGTTCAATAACCGTTATTATTTCTTCATTTGTCATTTTAAAACACCTCCACAATTTTTCTTCTCAATTAGGTTTTTTATCTTTTATACCATCAAGAACGTAAACCAATTTCCTAAGCATACCCGATAAAACTGCGTGTAAAGAATAGATTGGAGCCTGAATCTGACCAACGAGTTGGGCAAGCAAAANCTCTTTTGGTGGAAGAGCTGAGAATTCTTTTGCCTGAGCCTGATCGATGAATTTTCTTTCAAAAAAGCCTGATTTAACGACGGGAATATTTCCATTTTCTTCGATAAAATTGTAAAGAACCTTCAAAGCCATAACCGGATCTTTATCCGTGTAAAGAATAGCGGTCGTCCCTTCAAGCGAACCAGATAGATCATCGATGCTAAGTCCAACATTTGTGAGAGAGATCTTGAGTAAAGTGTTTTTCATAACTTTATACTCAGCATCGACTTTACGCAAATCATCTCTTAATTTAGTTATATTCTCGACGTTCATACCCTTGTAGTCGGTGAGAAGTATTAACTGTGCATTGGAAAGCGATTTTGTTACTTCATCAATTATCTTTGCTTTCTGTTGCTTTAACATGAACATGCCTCCTTCAAAAAAA
>JGI24721J44947_10006319_pt1 | contig 15976 bp, 14 predicted proteins | sample YelNatPaOPGAMG01_FD_44947 | JGI IMG/M metagenome (IMG submission 44947)
TTGCTTTCGTGCGCTGCCTCTGCGGATGGGAGCGCGGCCCCAGAGCAGGTCTCTAGAACCGTATTACGTTATCATGGAGTTTTGAGCTGCTTGCGCTCTTCCTAGCTTGCGATACATCCAAACGTTTTTCTCTGGATCTGCGGCATCAAGATTCCAAGTGCAGCACTATGGGCATACGGGTTCACGCGTAGTTTTAGGATTCTTGGTCGTGTTTTCGGAGCGTTACCTTGAACGATTTACCGCTGGAATGCGTTCTTTCATCGGAGTCAGAATGATTCGCGATACCCCCGAACACGGGTCCGTAAAAAAACAGAAATCGATATCCAACTCATATTTGCAAGCTGCTTCGCTTCTTCTCTCCTTATGTGTGGCATACCCGAATCTCACATGCTTCAAGTTTTCGATCTTTCCGATTCAGGGCAACTCGTGGACGCAGCAATGCGCTCTGTTGGGTTGACGAGCAGACAGCCTCGACGTCACCCCTTGATGCCTTGTTCGCAGGCCCGTTCCGAAAGTCGACTGGATTTGTCACGTCAAATAATCGATTCGGTGCTCAAGTCGAATCCGCTTTTCTTCACGGTCATCGAGGAAACACCGCTCGGCAGTGGCGACACCATGCCTCGCAAGCAATAGATGCAAGCGGGAAGGAAAAACTGCGGGAATACCAGCTTCGCAATACGACCAGGAGAGGTTGCGTCTTTCGTCGAGACCGACTGCGTAAGCGTATCGGCCAATATCGCCATTATCAACAAGGACAACAGCGAACCTCCCATACGATTCATGACACCGTCAGAGCTGAAACGCACCCCTGCCCAGACGAGCTACTATGCAGACGAGCAACGACCCGTACAGCCCAGACGAGCTACTACGCAGACGAGCAACGACCCGTACAGCCCAGGCGAGCTACTACGCAGACCAGCAACGACCCGAACAGCCCAGACGAGCTTCTATGCAGACGAGCAATGACCCGTACAGCCCAGACGAGCTACTACGCAGACGAGCAACGACCCGTACAGCCCAGACGAGCTACTATGCAGACGAGCAATGACCTATACAGCCCAGACGAGCTACTACGCAGACGAGCAACGACCCGTACAAATGCATCGCCTCGCGAGGATGCTCTCCAATGCACTCTGCACCAGCCTGGAGCATGCAGTGCGGACCCCTGCACCTGTGCTCCTCTTTTACCCAAACAGAGACCCAATACCCCTGGTGGCAACAGGCGAAGCTATGGCTGCTCGGGTTTTGTGCCCGCATACTGGACTTGGACCAGCAGCCGTGCATTCTGCCAGCGCGCCTGTACTCTTCGTATCAGCGGAAGATAATGAACGCGAAAAACGTCCGTCCAGCAAGCAAGCGACGGAAGCAGCAGCGAGTCCCAGAAGCCGTGACTGCACGCTCGCACACAAGTGAAGCACGTGGACACACAATGCCCACGAGTAGGTACGGCAACGCGATGCTCGTCACGATCATCGCCATGTTTCGCCAAAAGCGTACTCAGGGAGCGAAGAGCGCGCAAGCCAGCGCATGTTGAGTCATCGAGAGGAGGCGTTTGCACTTGTGTTTGCAGCGCGTCTGGTGCTCGCCGAGGCGATCGACCAGAACGAGCCCGTCATCGCAGTTTACGGCACCAGGCGCCGAAACGGAGGACGATCTCGGGGCAAGCCCTCTGCACCCGTCGATACCATATGGTGGGTGATGGAGCTGGCGTGCAGGTACCACAAAGCGCCCTTCCGAGAGGGAGAACGTACGTTGGGGACGCATGGGAACGCCAGAACACACCCAAGTTTGTCACCGCTGCAAACGCAGCACCGACGTTGCATACACATACAGAGGACCCATCGATGGCAACTTTTGCCTGGGCATGAAATGCGTCCACAACTGCCCGAAGAGGCGATACCGCGACTCTACCGCTGCCGTCGACATGCCTCGGTTACTGGCAACCCAACAAGAAAACATGCATCGTTCGACGTATACAATACCGGAGACAAGAGCGAGGAAAAGGACGTACTCGAAGAAAACGCCCACAAAACCTCTTGTAGATGACAATGCGAAGCGGTCCAGACTTGAGCGTCTACGCCCGAGTTCGCTGAGCGGAACCGTTGTATGGTATTCTGAAATGGGTGCTGCTCCATAGCGCCGTTCTCTGCTCACCATCCGGACGTTCAGCCATTCACTTCGTAGTTGCCGACTTGGCCAGCACTTGCTTCTTGGCTGGCAGTTGGTCTCCCTCGCTGTTCCGAGTGTCGAGCCACAAACCTGTGCTTGGTGACGTCGCGAGCACCTGCCAGCGACGTGGTGGCCAGATAACCGCCACTGCGCGTCCTTCGAGGAGTCCCAGCGGAACCGGCCCGTAGTGGCTAGCCGAGTCACGGGACACCGTACGGTTGTCACCTACGAGCCAGCAGTGGCCAGGTGGAACCTCCACAAACTTCCCAGTGCGGTGGTTGTAAACGCGATCCCCCTCTAGAGCGGCCACCCTTTTCACGAGTCGCTTCTGCGGTCCCGCGTCGGGAGACCGCAAAACGACGATATCCCCACGCCTTACGTTCCAAACAGCGCGGAGAAGCCGGCTAACCAACACGACATCCTGACTGNCGCTAACTTGTCCGGGAGGTAGCTCCCCTGCAGCCGCACCTGGGTTCAGGGTTGGTTGCATAGACGCACCCNTCACGGGAACAANCGTACCGACAAGATCGTGGACAACGTACACGACCGGCACATAGCTGACACCGCGAACCAGCTGCCGAAAGAAACGACTCGAAAAAGGCATCCACGGGCCATGCTTCTCAGCTACCACAGACCAAACAGGTAAACCGACGCATATACACGACGCCGATAGTGTGGATGTCGGTACGCTGACGTGCAGACGCCTCCCGGTCTTTTTGGACCGGCCACCTACTACTGGTTCCAACTTGTCCCTGGGTAAGTCCACCTTGAGAGGCTGCCCCGTAAAGTTGGATCGTATCAACTCCGGGGGTCTCGTCTCCATCACCGTACATCTCCTGGTATTGATAGCGGCGTTCGAGTCACGATTGACAAACGCTATACGTTTCTTGCCATCACTGGTTGTACGCACCAGTGCAAGTAGCCCAGGAACGTTCGCCCTACTTTCCACTTGCTGCTCTGTCAGCGCTCCGTACTTTGCTATATCCTCAGGGCCCCGCTGACGCTTTTCCGTCTCGACGCTCGGAAGTGTGCACCCCAGCTCATGGTGCATATAGGACGTTAGGAACTCATCGATAGGTATTGTGACAAAACGATGTGCACACTTCTTGTACGCTCTTGTCGATGGAGCTGGTGTACACCCTTTTTGGGTCATCCAGCGCCCTGCTCCATACGCTATTGCGAGCCTCTGACTCTCGTCCTCTTTGAGGGCGCCGAACGCATTGAAAAAGTTGGCGAACGCTCCCTGTTTCCCACAGCACAAGATCAGTCGCTGACGAGCCCACCGGGGCTTTGGATACTCCTCCCACAGCGCCTCCCAATGAGCAACACGAACTTTCATGGATTTCCGAAAAGCCTGAAAGTCCGCTCCCCGGCTCGTCAGCTCGCTCAAAGCTTCCAGATGCTCTTGCACTGCGGCATTCCACGTCTCGATTTTCTTCCTCGTATTCAGTATTCCCGATTCTCGATGGTATTTCTATGTTTAGAACTTTAAAAGAAGCATGTCTTTCTGACGTGAGCTAACGTCAGGACCATCTTCCGCACGCTTGGGTACAGCGATGGTAACGATATTTGTGTTCCCCGGGTCGGTGCCAACGACAAGCTCGTTATCCTGCACTTTCTGAGTCGCAGGATCTGCCTTGTTGTTTTCTTCATGCTTCGCCGAGCCAACGACAAGCTCGTTATCCTGCACTTTCTGAGTCTCAGGATCTTCCTTGTTGTTCTCTTCATGCTTCGCCGAGCCAACGACAAGCTCGTTATCCTGCACCTCCTGTGTCGCAGGATCCGCCTTGTTGTTTTCTTCATGCTTCGCCGAGCCAACGACAAGCTCGTTATCCTGCACCTCCTGTGTCGCAGGATCTGCCTCCTTCTTTTCTTCATGCTTCGGCGAGGGCCAAGCCGAAGGCACGATAGGTCGATCCGCCCTCAGCCGCCGGTAGTGGACACACATGGCTGCCCCATCGCTTCCGATGGTCCCCGTGAATACCCTTTCTTGCCCGTATTGAGACGTTTGAAATCGAAGATATTCTTCCAATGAGTTTCCCGGTTTTGGCCCATGAACTCCTTCTTGCCTGCATCGAACTCCGGACAGATATCCCTCACGATGCCATGAGGGACGCTGGAGCAGACTGCCACGAAATGTGAGTTGGCGCTGCATATCGGAACGACGTTGAGGCGCGTACCCATTAGGAAAGCCTTCCATTCCTCCGAATCTTCATTTTTCCGCGACTCAGCTGCTTTTCGGCCATGCGTTCCAGATCCCGGCCCAAAAGCGTAAAATAGCGCAGGGCTCGGGAACAGCATCTTTCTTCATCTTTTTTCATATCTGATACCTTTTCTGCTGGATGCGCGAGCACCAAGTCCGCACGATGCTCTTGCATAGCCGCACGGATGACAGAAGCCTCATTCGTTCTCCTGTGTGATATCTTCTCTTCGACGAGCTCGGTCTCCTGTTCGTGCTGGCGATCATTCGTGATGCCATCGATAATGACCCATATTCCTGTGCGCGAGAGGCCCGAGTACAGCGCAAACAGGACGCGTATCGTGAAGCATTCGAACTTGACGGTCAAATGGATCTTCAGGTTCGTGAAGTACCTGACCGCCCCGCAGGTGTCAATACACAAGTCGCCCCTGTATCGAGTACCGCTGAAGCGGTATTCGGCGTGATTTTCGTGGAGGGCATGCGCTCGCTCATTTCCACTCGACGTTTCCCCGGTGCGAAGCATCAGGTGGCGGGTGAAGGTCTTGTTGAAAAATTCTTCCGGAACGTCAATTGTTTTGATGTCCGNCACGTTGCGATACGTATCCTTCTCCAAATGCATTAGTCCTAACGACGCCTTTATAATACTCATGGAGTAAGACGCGATATGGATTCTGATGGCGTCTTGCGACTTTTCCTTGTGCGGACCCTTGATATGTCTACGAAGACAGGGTTTTACTACGATTTCGTCGCACTGTCGTCTTTATTGCAGCCTTCGACGTAGGGCCTCTCCCTTTTGCTTCTTTTTCTTTTCCTTTTCTTCTTGACTCGGCACTGTTTTTTGTTTTTTCAGNCAGCCGGCGACACTGGGCCTCANGGCTCGTCGACTCGCTTTCCCATAACTTTCCTGTTTTAGNGTCTTTTTNGAAAAAGNACGCTCTTCGAACGCCTCCGTTANATAGTGCGAAGAATCACTTGAATGTACTCACTTGAAAGTTGGAACATAATTAGACTGAACTATAGATTGCTCCGTCTTCAATGCAAATACATCTTGTTAGATCAACATGATACTCTTCAGGAACGCGTTTCGCTTCAACGGCGAGATGCCCATCCTGTCTCGTGCCTGCCAGATATAGAGGTGATTGTATCGACTGCTCCATACAGAAAAAAGAACAGAGACTAACCATGAACTACCAACGATATAAAAAAAATCCATTCCCCCTCTACGATAAACNTTAAAAGGGGAAAGCTCTCCATATCGTCAAATGTTTACCTTCTTGGCNAAAGGTCCCGCGAGCGGGACGAATCTGCCCCGCATACGCTTCATGCTCCTCCCAGTGGCGGGCACTATAGTGAGATCTGNGCAACTCGTCCGCAACGCAGTTTATTCTNTCACTCGGAGCGGGTAGAATGTGTCTATGCGTCGCCCTTGTTGCAGTTATCTCCCAGAATACCGCTTCGCGCTGCCGCAGGCAGCAGGTCTGTCTGCGCAGCCTGCGGGCTCCCAGAATGATTATGTACTTTGACACCGTGTCGAGCGCAGCACTCCTCGAGCTGATGCTGTCAGTGGTATAGCAAAGCCACTCTGTCTCTGTGTCACATCCGTACCAATTGCATAGGTGCTATTGCGGATGCTCACAGCAGACAATCGATGCACGATAGAAAGTACAAAAAGACCAGTACATCCAAGAGGAAGCATGGGTAATAGAGCTCGAAGGTAGGGTGCAGTATGATGAACGCATTTTAGATTTCCAGTACCCATCCTCCATTCTGGGATAGCTGGTCCANGTAAACCTTCTGTCGAACAAAAAGTTGCAGCNGCGCAATTGGGGATCATTCTGCTTTTCATGCGACGGTGTCGGAATATCAAATCTAATTTTCCTACATCCATGAGCACGGGAGACGGTACATATTACTTTTGCAGGGTATACGATCGATGCTTCGAACATGTTGTCCGCACGTCCATCGGCTTGTGAGTAACGCATCGACGAGTCTTCCCAGCAAATTGATCATAAACCCCATAAGCAAGCGTTATTATATCGCGCAACTGGCAAAGATGATGCTATTCGCCTACGTACCCGAGATATTGCGAAACGATATCCAGCATGAGCGCCTCTTCCCAGTAGATTGAATACAGATTGCGGAGGCCATGTCAATGTCATTCCTGTACCGTTTACAGAACTCGCTTGCAAGCCGAGAGCGTGTTGAGGCGTATGTCTCGTACCTACAGGAACTGCGACTCCCACTGGCGTTGCTGCTTGCTCGCTGCAGCGTCTCTTAATAGAGCTCGTCCATTCCGTGGGAGGAGTTTCGTACTAGAGACCTAGAAGTTTCTTCTGAAAACTGCACGCTCGCTTTTGGCCCAGGGTCGTTCGGATGGCGCATTCCGCCAGCGGTATCCTCAATCGAGGTCGCAGAAAAACCGTGAGATCAGCTCTGCAGATCGGAATGCCTACCAAAGTACCGCAAAGACTCGCAGGCGCTTCGGAGCATGCTGGCTTGGGCGAGTGTTTCTTGCAAGGCCCAGGCCATAACGCTCCTTCTCAGTGACTCAGAAAAAGGTGCACAGCGCCACGGTCGCTGCGGCGTCGTTCTCGGGAAACTCCGAGAGCCACTTCATTGGATCTCGTATCCTCGCAATATACAACTCGGAGCGATTCGGTTGGCAGCATATCATGCGGCTCGGCCGTTTTGCACAGCGTTTGCTGCCACAGACGCGAGGCAGTGGCATCTCGTGCTTCTCGAAGTGTACGAGACTTTTGCAAAAGGAACCGCGACAGGACTCGTAGAGTAAAACGTATGATCGCAGCCGCTAAGGATATCGCCGGACTAGGAAAAGCCTCTCTGCCACTCGTGCAGATATTCGCGCGGACTTGTTCGGAATTTATCATCAGGGATGCTGCTGCTGCTGCTGCCGTCGCTCACGTGCCATCAGTTCTTCGCATGCGCGCTAGACATGCGAGACGCTCAAACCTGCCACCGCATCGAGCACAGAGGAGCTCTGTGCGATCGCTGGTGAGGTGTCTCGAAGCGTTTGTAAATTGTCGACAGTCTGCCTGCGCCCCGAATGTTAACCTGAGACCAGAGAACGCTAATCTCAACGGCGAGATGTCGAGAGCGTTCTATCGCGCTCCTGAGCGATCTTTCTTATGTGGCATCTCTCGAGGCGCCGAAGCTGAGATCCTGCCCGGGGGACGATCCCAGCGTTAAGTTCTGGCCGGCGAGTTCTGGAACTTTTCTCAAAAAGTCTACGAGTACAGTAGCGGCAACGAGTGTCGCTCCACCTTTGCGACGAGAGACGTCTATCAAAGACGCGCTCGCAAAGATGCCTCGCTGCGCACCGCGTGGGCTCGTTCTCGCCGTCTAGTCCAGAGCAGATTACGGCATCGATATCTCTCCCGAGTAAGCATAAAATTGGGTTAGTTATGCATGGAACTCTTCGTACAGGCCGGGACAGATGCTCCTTCGGCCCATGCGTTTCTCTCTTCCAGATACTGCTGTCGTACGTGCCAGCGAAAAGCACGACATCCCTCGGAGCTACTGGAATCTCGTTCGCCGCGTGCCGCTCACAATGCCGTGCAATCTGAAGACACACTTCGGTGCCTGAGCGCCCCGCATTGTCCGGGATCGAATCATGCCGATCAGGTGTCGCGGCTTCGAAAGCAGTCAGGCCTATATATTCCACGGGTTCATGTTTGACGGGTGCACCAGTCGTAGGTTCCGTGACGCGAACGGTACAGCGTTCACAGTACACGACAACTCCAATGCTGAAAAAGAATTTTAATGTTTCAGGCAGTTGACCATTGGGTGATACCGAACTACGCGAGCGATATTTGGAAGAAAAAGATCGCAGAGGCACGTACACACTTTGGGGCAGAATGGGTTTCGATGGTCTAACGAGCCAACCATGGCCGTGTTCCAGTGGCGTAGTTCGTATCGCTCCACCGGTTAACTGCTCAACTATGGCGGGCACAACAGCTGCTGCCGACTCGTTCCCTGATTCCAAAGCGCTGAGCAGAGCAGCAGCGTTTACCCGGTCGTTGACAACTTTCTGTTTGTCTCGAGTTGCAAAGCTATTAAAGAGTACAGCTAATCGCTGCGAAGGGCGAGTTTCCGCAGGTTGTTCGCGCGCACTTTCTGGTGCCTGAACCTCCATACCACAAGGAGTCTGCACAGAATCAGAACCACTCGGTTTTTATGGATACTTGCAAAGCAGTTGCGAGTTCTTACTGTACANATTGATCGCCTGCCACTAGGTTTGGCACTCGGTGATCGTCATCCAGTACAAACAGCGGACGCAACGCCCGAGCGTTTAGAGAAGCGTTGCACGCTACCCTTGCGAAGGCGGTCGCGCGCTGTGCAGCGCTTTGGCGCCAAACGCCTCCACACACGGCGCGCTGCGCCGCGCCGGGCGAGCACTCCGCTTGCTGCAATTCTAGGCGGAAAATGTCATAAATGGTAAGATATTGGTCTCATCGGAGCTGCAGCGCACTGAATGCGCGCGCTTGTGAGTCGAATGNTGGCTGGCTGGAGCAGNAACGTTTCTTCACAGAAAGGGGGGCTTTCCTTGTAGTTCTAGGCTAGGGCGGAGCTGAACAACCGCTTGGGAAGCTATTTCGGTATTCTCGGAAATACCCATAGCAGGAGCTGCTTTACTGCTCGGGTGACAGAATAGATTCCGGCGTTCCGGAGCAAGAGTGCTGCTGCTGGTATAGCACTTTTTATTTCGGTTGGTTGCCCTGCACGCACAGTTTCCGTCAGCTTCGTCGGACTTTCATTGGCTTAGTAAGCAAGATCATGAGTACTTGCACGACGCCTTTGTTCCAAGGACCATACGACTGTATGTCAAAGTACGGTCTTGCGCAGAAGATCTTCCTCGCGCCGCTGACCCGAGAAGGAAACTCCGGTAGGCCACGTCGCCTTCGTTGGTCACTTGTGCACCCGGTTCTACGCGCCTGCTCGAAAAGCACNTCAAAGTCTATCCAGCGACAGCGAAAGCCTATCTCCATACGGCGCCGGGTAAAGGGCACCGGCAAGCGGAGTGTCCGAAAACGCTCTGGAAATGTGAAGAAGAGGNTTGGCCTAAAGTAACTTGTTCGCGTAACTGAGTGCTCGGTCTAGCGACCCGCATTCCACCTTTGATACTTGACTGGCTTTCCTCGGACGCTTTGAACGGCAAGGTGCTACGATACGCGCACCAGCGCAGTTGCATCGACCAGCTGGCGGTACGATAACTGTACAGCGATCAGAGCGGCGCGTGGTGCTGGGAGGTTTCGAGCCCTACTCGCCGGGCGAACGAAGGACAACATACACTCCCTCGTTTCGCTTCAAAATATTCATTGACTCACCAGAGATGGCCTTCCGATTGCAGACAATTTTTGTGAAAGCATGTCCAGATTCACTCAATATCGGACAGAAGACCGTGTATGGATGCATTCTGACTCGAAAGATTAGTCCTCTCCCGTGCGGAGATGATTAGCTCTGACTGTGCGGCGCTCTAAAGCTTGTCGTGATCATGTTTGTGACTCAATGAGATATTCTGATGCGCGTTCGTTTCGAAACTGAAATACGAGAGGAGGCCCCGCTCGCGCGTGACCGCAGCGGTTCACGTTTCGCAGCGCTTTCGATTCCGAACTAGAGCACCGGCGCTTGTGATGCTGCCCCTTCGGTAAAACGTACCGAGACTGTTATTCTGGTATGCGTCGCTCAGCAATAGGGACGCGACACGAATTCACAAGGATGGAGCAGCAGCGCTTTTGTGCCTACAGCCTTTATCCATCCCGTGATGGTGGATGGCTTTCGTTTGAACGAAACAGATCGGAATCCACGTCGTGATGAAAGCAGTCAAGCGCGCACGGTATCGCCTCATGCACCCGCATCGTGTCATGCACAGCATTGTCTCGCTCGTTCTCTGTTCGCCCGTTCCTGGCGACTTACACGCGCCGACACATTGCATCCGTGTACACCGCCGGCATCCTCGCAGAACTTGACGCATCCATCCATGTTGCATTGCGAAGAACGAATCCTTCTCGACTGAAATTGTGAAGCCGTCATTCACGGTTCCGATCTGGCGCGGCTGTGCCGTTCATGGCTTTCGCGCCTCCGAACAGCAATTTGCCGCTGCGGACCTGTAATTGAAANTGCCATCGATGCAAATTGCGTCGAGAACTATTTGACAAAACGCCAAGCCTCTGGCCAGCATGTGCTATGACTGAAGCTTTGCCTAGCTCGTAAACTATTTGGCAAAAGGAGACCGTTCCCCGATTTTATTCCTGCAGGGCTCCATTCGTGGACGAAGGGAAAGCAGAGAAAGCCCCGCAACGTCTATGTCAACAAATTCACTGCGGGAGCTGGTTTTCTGCGGAATGCCCAGTGCGGCTATGACAGCTCTGTTGCTGGCTAAGTTATATGCAACCGTCGAGTGTGGGAGCTCATCACCGCGGAACAAGAAGTTTTCTATTGACACGCCCTGGTCTCCACTTTTCGAGAGCCGCCAAGAAAGAAATCTCGCGCTGGACGGATAGGTCATTGAATCCGGGTCATCTGTAAGGTACGGCGACGCCAGGAGAGGGAAGCACCTAGTTGACGTGTGTCGGTATCAGGCGCTTGATCCTAAAAGGTCACGCGAACAGAAGCCGTCGTCGCCGTCGCACACGGAGGCGAGACAGTGTCGCCCCTAGTGCCGCGGGTGAACACACTCCAGAAAGCAGCTGTGGATACAAGTACGCCTCAGGTCCTGTCTATATACCAACGAGGACACTCCGCAGTTCTGTGCTAATTGCCCTTTGATTAGGCGCGTTTCACATAATAGATGTTAAAAGATTGTGCTTGTGATCTTTTAGAGTGGTTCAACTCAGTTTTGTTTCACTCCAGCTGCGGTGTAGGGCTGGAGATCGAAATCACGAGGCAATGAACCGAATATGTTGCATATGAATCGCAGTGGGATATATTCTTTACTGAACATCCCATACAGGACTGCATTCCTCAATCACGTCAGTTATACCATAGTACTCAGATTGTTGAGGGATAATGAAAGAAAGAAACAAGTATATACGTTCCGCGCCCAAAACTGACGTTTTCAAAGCGTGCTTGCGGTCCATGGCAGAATGCGACCTGTTCATCACCTTATGGAAGGCGAAAGCGAAGATAGTGGCTGCCACCGGCGTCTCTGCCTCTCAACAACTTATTCGTGTGGCCCCGAGAACACTTGAATACAGTCGCTAGAAGCGAGTCTTACATCACGCACGGTTATCCTCCATCGAAATCGCAACCCCGGAGTTCCCCGAACGTCTCGATCGGTAAGAAGCACTGAAACGTCGGTTTGTTTTTTGATCCGATGAGACTTCTTTCGAACGGTACGGTCAGCGCATGTATGGATATTCGCGGTGAGGGAGCTCATCGCATATATGATCGAACTCGAAGAGAACGACTACATTATCATCTATTCTAGCTGCAGCGGATTCATTTGTCGGCCTCAATTTCGTTCGTAGAGAAGGCTCATACAACAGCACCAATCACTTTGTCGAACTATTGAAGACTTTCCCCTGACGTTTGGACACGTCGGTCTGTTAGACAACTTAGTATTTCACCATTCCCGTTGCATTCGAGATTTTGTCCCAATCAATTGGGGTGCAGGGCTGCTTCTCCTTCCTCCGTGCTCCCAGTGGTTCAATTCCGTCGAGCGAGTATTTTCAATCGTGAAACGTAACGATCGTTCCACTGGGTGAATCGCTCAGGNGTTCAGCACATGGAGACACCCAGGCACATGTCGTGTTTCTACTGCAAGTCCTTCTCGCTCCGGGAAGGTCCTCACCTAAGTGCATAGAGTTTCGTTTATGTTGAAGGAAAAATCCAAAGGATTGCATGGACATGGAAGTCGGGGATTCTAGAGGGCCTTCATCGCCGGGTTCGACAAAGAACAATAAATCCTCTTCTCTCCCAGATCTCGGGTGTAGAAGAGGTGAGATAGACGGGAAAAAGTTTGCGCGACATGACTATGAAGAGACTGTAGCGGCGCAAAGGGCACCAGTTCGAGGAATCCTTGTATACGTGGGTTCGACCAGCGTCAAACCACGCAGGGAGTTCGCGAACCTAGACTTCAACGCCGCTATCACTATCAGACAACGTGCCGTGCTCAGTACGAGACCCGAGCGGCTCCTCCTATCTAATTTCGTGATACAGCCTCGCAAGCTGGAGGGTGGAGAGAGAAACTTGAGTCGATACCGGGGTCTAGTCGAAAGAGCCTGGAGGCCAGCTGTGGGTAGAAATTTTTTACCCTATGGTCGCGGATTATTTATGTCCATTTTTGTCCCTAAACTCACGAGTCGCGTCGGCCGCACGCCCGGGACACGACGCGATGCGCTGTTTTTCCCTTCGATATGAATCGGGACACGGACACGGACCCGAAAGCGCCGCGGACACGTCCCGCCACCACCGTCACAGGATCCGAGATCTCAATGCGGACATTCTGTGCGTGCCTCTGCGCCACAGGTTCCCGGTGCATCGCGTCTGGATGGCCTGTAGAATCGTATCGAGCGGGGAAGCGAAACGTGTCTGGGCTCTGTTCAGCCAGATTTGTGGCTTATGCTCACGTGTCCCATGGGGCCGGGTGATGGGCTTGCCGGCTGATGGATTGCATGGTCACAGTAAAAACTTTATTGGTCTTGTTCCTTAGAACGTTCCTAGAGATTGGTAGCATATTATGTCGTCTAGATATTCAAGTTTTGCTCGTGTCGTGCTTCTGGTCTGGGCCTTCTGTGCCGTAACAACCGGTGTGTTTGCCTGGAACCAACAGTGCAGTACGCAGCAGCAGTGTGTTCAGTATGGCAACCAGTGCACTGGTTATCAGAAGGTATGCCTGCAGCCTATTCAGCAGTGCAAGCAGTATGCGCAGGAGTGCGTGAAGCAGGAACAGCAGTGCGTGCAGTACCAGACTGTGAAAAAGCCGGTGCAGGTCTGCGCACAATATGCACAGGAGTGCGTTGAATACACTTCTAGCTGCGAGCAGCAGCAGCAGCAGCAAATATCGGCGGTTGCTCAGCAGCAGCAGCAGCAGCAACAAAAACAACAAGTCGCACCACAGAAGCCTGCGCCTGCCCCAGCACCTCAGAAGCAGCAGGTTTCCGCGGCTGTTCAGGAGAAGAAAGGATGGAACGGCGCAATGCGCCGATGGCAGCAGACGCCGGTTTGCAAGCAGGTGTGCGCAAAGTACCAACAGAACAAGAACAAGTGTCTGAAGTATACCACGCAGTACCAAACCGAACAGGTGTGTGCGCAATACGAGAACAAGTGCACACAGTATCAACAAGGCAAATGCGAGCAATACGAGCAAGGATGCGCACAGTACGGCCAGAAGTGCACAGGGTACCAGCAGGTTTGCCAGCAGTATCAAAATGTTCAGGTTTGCCAACAGGCTCAGCAAGAGCAGGTACAGGCTACGCAGATCGTGCAACAGCAGCAGCAACAAGAACAACAGAAGCAGCAGTATGCCAAATTTCAGAAAGGACAACAACAGAAGCAGCAGTACGCCCAAGTTAAGAAAGGGCAGCAGCAGCAGCAGCAGCAGCAGTACTACACTGGTGGCAACATGCAATGGTGGGGCTGAAGGTCCTATCGAACATTATTATCGGACTGAACAGATGGCGGGACGGGTGGAGCGTAACACGACGATCGAAGGACAGGTTGCACACCGCGTGTGCAGTAGAGTTCTGGGCATTCGCCACGGAAGTTCCTGATGGGTCAGCGTTCATTCGTATGGTGGATGCGTAAGGTGTGGGCATGCCGCGTGTGCTCGTAGAAGCTGACATGCATTGAACGTGCTTTGGTAAGGGCCAAAAGTCTGCGAGCAAGTTGGGGTCTCGCAGCACAGCAGAGCCGATAGCCGTTAAGAGAGAAAGGAAACGGTGGAAAGACTCGGCGGATCTGTCTTTCGAGTATAAAATGGATGTGGTACAACGAAAACAAGCCGCTACACCCTGTCTAGGAAGGACACTCGCCATGCCCGTGATTGGGTGACTAGTCCGAAGGGGCTGTAACTCGGTCTTCTGCGTTACGCTCTTCATCATATGCCTTCGAGTTGGGCATCCAACTTTAGAGGTGGATCGCTCCGCGAATGGCGCCTTCAACGCACAAAATGAAGCAGTTCACGAGTCGTCCGGCGATGCCGCGAAACGCAGTGTCTCGCACGAGACGGCGAGGCGATGGTGTCAGACCAGAATAGAGCACTGTGGTGCTCGCTCTCTTCCTCTGTTTCGATTCTTTCGAACTGTTTTAGGCGCGCAGCCTCGATATTCGAAGTGCGGCATTAATGGGTCACGGATTGACACGTCTTTCGAGGATATTTGGACATCTTTTTGGAGCCGCCCTTTCGACCGACCGCCGCTGGAGTTCGTAAGCTCACCGGAATCGTGATAATTTGCGACGCCATCGAACAAGTATTCGTAAAATAAACGATATGATTACCCGATATACACGTATGAGGCTCTATCATTCTCATTTCCTTACGGCTTCCATGCTCCAGTCGCGCATTTTTTAGGCTACCGATCATTCTGTTCCAACACAAACGGCGGGTGCAGCGCATCGTCTCACCAGATTGACGATAAACATTATCCTCGTCGTCTCTTAAAGGCTTATGTACACGTTCATGCCGAAAGTTCACTGAACTTGTGGCGCGAGATGATCTATCCCGTTCAAAAGAAAAATCCTCCTCTCATTGTGACGATGGCGGAAAAGGCGTTTGACGGCAGCATAACGCGTCTCATGATAAATGCTCCCAGAGGCTCCCGTCTCCTCTGTTTGCATGGGAAATCGTCTTGAACTTTAGGCATCGCACCGTTCAGATCCAGTGGAAAGAGCGTTTTCGCTTTCTACGGAGTTTGTAGAAAAGGATTGGAGAATTCTCGACATCGCCTCCAGCCGGGATTCCCTTTCCGGGAAGTGTTCCATCGCGGACAACATCGCGTTCCGCAATTCCTCTATAGAATCGAGAAGTACGCGCTTGTATGCACGGCGGAAAGAGCACTCGTAGAGATGATCGCTCAGAAGAGGCACATGATCGTCGAGCACGACACCAGGTGCGGAAACGGAGAAGAGCATCGGCGAGAGCGATATGTGCCGGTCACGTGCTTTCATCTTGGGATGAAGCGAGTGTTCGCGCGCCACAGGGCGACCCTCGGAAACGTAGATGCTGCGGTCTCATGAAAACACCTGACCACGGCCGAGTGTCACCGCTGCGAATTGCGTACCAGGCCTGTGTAAAAAGGATATGAAACCGGCAAGCGAAGCATGCATCGCAGCTTCCACCTGTCCATGAAACGCGTTGTCAACAATCGAAAGAAGCGACTGTCCTTGATAGACGACGGTATCGACAACCTTCGATACCTGTTAAAGCAGGTGGAGGGAGACGAGAGACCGACGCATGTAAAGCCGGGGTAAAAGAAAGGCAGAGGAAGCAGTCGCAGAAAAAGTCCACAAAAACTGGTGTTCATAACAGCTGGAAGGGACCTAAACTTTAGTGCGTCCGCCCGATTTACGGGGACTCGTTCCATTTCGCTCATACACGAATGTACACAAATATGATGCCAGAACAAAAGAGCCGCGCACGCACGCACG
>JGI24721J44947_10006320_pt1 | contig 15974 bp, 13 predicted proteins | sample YelNatPaOPGAMG01_FD_44947 | JGI IMG/M metagenome (IMG submission 44947)
AATCTTGGGTAGAGAAATTCGCGTTCGTGATGGTCGCAAAGAGCATTCGAGTGACATAGAAGGCATCGTCTTCGCTGTAAAAGCCAAGAGGAAGGGCTTTGCTCGCCCAGTAGCCTATCCCTTTGCATACATGCAGTACGAGGTCTTGCAGGTTCGCGGTCTCGGCCGGTTTGCCGCAGACTCCCTTGGCAAGGGTGCAGGCGGTGTTCTTCATCGTTTCCTGACACTGATTGCAGTACATATGGTTCTCCTCCAAAATAGTGATTTTCAGAAACTCCGCGCGATGGCGGCGATTGTGGTTGTTTCGAGTGCCGAGCGAAGGCGCTTTTCCGTATCTGCGCAAAAGGTGCGAAGAGCACAGGTACCTGTGCGGCAGACTGCCTTTGCAAAGAGGCATTCACGGCGGGGCAGGTCTCCCTCAAGGAGGGTGAGCACATCAAGGCAGGAAATCTGCTCTGCCGGCCTGGTGAGGGCATAACCGCCGCCAAGCCCGCGGGTGGGGGTCATGAGCCCTCCTGCAGCCAGCTTCTGCATTATTTTCGCGAGGTACGAGGGGGAAACGCCGAGGCGCTCGGCAGCTTCACGCGCCGATATGCTTGCGCCATTCGCCTCTGCGAGGGCGAGGGCGTGTATGCCTGCGTTGACCGTGTCCGAAACAGCAACAATTCTATCCATGGTAGTCTCTGGAATTCCTGTAAATTAGGATATCTATATCCTATTATAATGCATTTGAGAAAAAAATCAAGACCTTAATATCCGATTTTATGCATCAATTTCGCCCGGCTGTCTGAAAGCCGAATGAGCCCGCATAGCCAAAACCGCTCGGTGGCGGCGCTTTTGGTGTTTCGGCAAGCTTTGGGATGGCTGGCAGGCGGCGAAGGGCGGCGATGGTCACGGTAATCGCGCCATGGCTTTCTTCGACTCTGCCATCGACGACAAAGGCTCCGCCTTCGAGGAGGGCTGGGCGGAATTGTCTGTAGGCGGCAGGAAAGAGCACTGTTTCGAAGCTTGTGGTTTCGTCCTCGAAGGTGAGGAATTCCATGGGCTCCTCGTGCATGGTGAGCACTTCCTTGGCGGTGATGAGCCAGCCGACAAGGCGTACATGTTCGCCGATGTGCCGATCGAGCGCGGCGGCACGGAGGCGCGGTATCTGGAGGGCGCCCGGTACAAGACTCAAGGGGTGACAGCTCAAGGTAGTACCGAGCCATTGCATCTGGGAAAGAGCAATGCGGCGCTCGCTCGTTTTTGGCCCAGGCGGCAGGGCGCTCGCGGGAATGGACGACTGTACGGCCGTGCCGCGCATCTGGTGCAAGGGGGAAGGCGTACTTCCGTAAAGGCCGCCTGTCTCGGCGGCGCTCTCAAAAAGCTCGGGTCCTGTGCGTGCAGCCCGAGCTGTACAAGCTTTCAGCAGTGTCATGAGCAGTGCGGGTCTGCCTCTGCCTTGCGCGATGCTGTCGAGGGCTCCCGAGCCGACAAGGGCTTCCGCTTCTTCACGCGAAAAGCGTACACGCGCAGCGAAATCTTCGACTGACAGAAAGGGACGGAATCTGGGCAAGCGGCTGGCTTGTGCAGGGGTGATATCAGGAGCTGGAGAATGTGTCTGCATGGCTGCAACCGGCCTATCCCCGCCGCGCGCTTCGAGAATCGATTTCAGCGTGTTTTCGCTCAGTCCCGCAATCATGCCGAGGCCCCAGCGGATGGTCCTGCCCCTGCCCTTGCAGCGCAGTGCGCTTTCGTTCACATCGGGAGGAAGGAGTTCAAGGCCCATGCGCCGCGCTTCGCTTGCATAGGCGAGGGTCGAATAGAAGCCACCATGGTTCGAGAGCACCGCTGCCATGAATTCGGCTGGATAATGCGCTCTCAACCATGCAGACTGGAAAGAGAGCATTGCGTAGCTTGCCGAATGGGCTTTTACGAACGAATAGCCCGAAAAGGACAGAATCATGTCCCAGATGGCATCGATGACATCGGGAGCAGCACCGCGTGCCGCGGCGCCCTCGTAAAAGCGCTGTTTCCACATCTCGAGGCGGTGCCCCCGATCCTTTTTGGTGAGCACTTTGCGGATAGCGTCGGCATCTGAGGAAGAAAAACCCGCGAGCGCAACTGCAACCTTCGATACATCTTCCTGGTAACACATAATGCCGTAGGTCTCCGAGAAGAGTTCGGCCAGGACGGGGTGAAGGGGCTTCCAGGGTTTGCCCTTGAGGCGTTCGATGTACTCTTCGATGTAGCGGTTGGCCGCAGGTCTGATTATCGACGAATGGATGACAAGATGCGCAAAATCCCCGACGCCGGTTTTTTTCTGGAGCAGGCGCATGGCGGGGCTTTCGACATAGAAGACGCCCATCGTGTCGCCGCGCGCGATCATCGCGATGGTGTCAGGATCTTGTTCGGGATGCCAATACACAAGGTTGAGAACAGTACCATTCTCATGCAGATTCTGGATCGCATCCCGTACCACGGCAAGCGAGCGATTGCCGAGGAGGTCTATTTTGACAAGACCAGCATCTTCCACACCATCCTTATCCCACGCAGTGACAAGAATGCCGGAACCTGTCCGTTCGACCGGCACATGGTCAGCGATATTCCCCGGCACGATGATGATCCCGCCCGAGTGCGTTCCGAGGTTGCGCGGAAGACCAGTAATGCGCATGGCGAGCGAGACGATGTCTTTCCATACTGGGTCGGCTCCTGCCAATGCCGCCTCGCGATCGTGTTCGATGCGGCGTTCCATGACGCTTGTCTCTTCATCTGGCATGCCGAAGGCTCGGGCTGTGTCGCGCAGTGCACCCCTAAAGCGGAAGCAATTGTGGTTCGCGACGCGTGCACAGTGTTCCGCACCGAACAGCTGCATGGTTGCTTCGAGAACGCTGTCGCGCTCGTCCCATGCAAAATCGACATCGATATCGGGAGGGTCCTTTCGGCCTGGGTTGAGGAAGCGGTCAAAAAAGAGATTGTGAGCTATCGGGTCTACATCGGTAATACCGAGCGCGTAGGAGACAATGCTCGCCGCAGCACTCCCACGGCCACAGATTCGTTGTGCTTTTTTAATTATTTCATTGACAACAAGAAAATAATCGCAGAAACCCTTTTCTTCGATAATGCCGAGCTCATATTCGAGCCTGTTGCGCACTGTCAGAGAAAGACTGCCATAGCGGCGCACAGCTCCTTCGTACGCAAGCCTGCGAAGCATTGCGGGGGCTGATGGACAAGCGGCGGTATCATTATTTGGAGCACCGGTGCCCGGCCCCCCGCCGCCTGCCGCATGGGCGTGCCATTTTGGAAATACGAACTCGCCAAAAGGTTCCGAAAGCGCTTCTTCGGTGATGCGCCGGTTGGCGGCGGCAGCTTCGGCAAGGCTGTGTTCCACATCGCACATGCGCAATTCGAAATTTGCGCCCACAGAAAAGCCTGCTGAGCCACTACTGCCGGCCTCAGGGCCGAGGCCAGCCTTCTCGCCGCTTGTGGCTGCTTGCGCATACTCGAATGCTGCAGTTTCCGGTGCGAGCATCGAGTCCGGCACTTCACGGACAGTCACTCCGAGACCGATGGCCACAAGTAGGCGCTGCACTTCGCGCTGGTCGGGCTCGAGAAAGGTGATTTCAGGGCTCAGTACTGGCTTGTGGCCGGTCTTCAGGAGACTGCGCCACCGTGATCTATGCGCGGTCGAGAGCAGGACAAAAAGCCATGGAGAGCATGGTGCACCGTGCAAAAATGAGGGGCTGTCGGAAAGAAGAAAGAGCCCTGAGTCGGACATGGATGCCATCGCGGAAAGTTCGGACATCAAGAAGGTGTCAGCTTTTGCCACTGCCTCGCTCTGTGGGGGGCTGCCTCTCTCTAGTGCTCTCAACCTTGTGTAAACTGGCAGGCCTGCCTCATTCAGGATAGCCGCCCTTGCGCTCAGAAGCCTGGTAAGCCGTGAAAAGCCCTCTTTTGTTCGTGCAATCGCTACCACCCTGCCCCAGCCGCCTGCGAACTCGACTCCGACGATGGGGCGCAGATTTTTTCCCCTGCAGGCATCGACGAAGGCCGGAAGTCCATACATTCCATTGCAGTCCGTGAGCGCAAGCGCATTCCAGCCTGCCGAAACTGCCGCCTCGACAAGCTGTCGGGGTGTCAGCACTCCCCACAGCAGCGAATACGCCGAATGCGTCACAAGGGGCGTCAGCATACAAGACTTCCTTCTCTATATAGAAAGGCTTTTGCCGGCACGATGGATGACTGACCGTATTTGTCATGAACGCGATCGAGCGTGCTCTGCAGGCGCATGTGCATGGCAATGCGCCTCGTCCGAAGGCCTGTGGAGTCGATTTCGGGCTTCGCCCTGAAAAATGGCGGCGGTTCGAACAAATCTAGTTCAGGCCCTTCCGGCTCGAATCCTCCAAGTTCGATCTGAAGCTTGCGTACCCTCACCCTGCGCTCCCAGGCCTGCCGCACCACCCGCTCTGCCGCTTCGCAAAGCTGAATGTCGGCTACAAAACTGGCGCCCTGCCCAGCCCGAACGCTCCTCGATACAGTCGAACCGTCAGTATAGACAAGCTTTGCCGTCACTACACGCGCCCCGAAGCCCTCTTTTCTCATCCGAAAACCGAGCTCGGCCGCCATTTCCCCCGCCCGCCACGCGAGCAACTCAGGATCTGCACAATCGGGCTCGAACACGGTTTCGCCTGCCAGCATGCGCCTTGAGGGAGGCTCCGGATTTACGGGCGAATCGTCGATACACCGGGCGCGGAGCACCAATTCCGGCCCGCGGGCGCTTATCGCCTGCGCTTCTTCCATGGAAAGCGAAGCGAGTGTTCCGATTTCGCCAATTTCGAGCGCAATGAGGCGCGGCAAAAGCTTGACCCCCACACCCGGAAGCAATTCGACCGGCTGGCGCGCCACCAGCTCCCATTCGTCGTTGACGGAAAGCGGCGCAAACCCGAAAGGCCTGAATACGCGGCTCGCTACCTTTGCGGCTGTTTTTGTCGACGCAAGCGCCACGGTGGGAACAAGTCCTGTCTGATCGGCGATTTCCCCGAGAAGCCGCCGTGCCGCGTCCTCCGGCGCACCGAAAAGCCTGCGAGTCCCGTTCACATCGAGAAAGAGATGCCCCCGCCCCGCCCGCTCGACAAGCGGCGTAAAACGAAAGGCGGCCTTCAGAAGTGCCTGGTCGACTTTTTCGTAGCGCTCGGGGTGCGGCGGCACAATCTTGAGCGCACGCACCCGGGCACACGCTGTCTGTACCAGCATGCCCCGCCGTACTCCTTCACGATATGCTTCCGGCGAAAGATCGAGGACGATGGCCCGCGGTATGTCGGGCCGCGCAACGATAAACGGCCGGCCGCGCACCGCATGGTCGACTGCTTCTTCGACCGCTGCCATGAGGCCGATCACATTGACATGGATAATGGTGCCGCTGGTCATGGCCCGCCTCCTTCCGGAAGCTCTATCCCGACATGGACCGACAGCAATCGATCCATCAGCGCGGCACTTTCCGCCGCCCAGCGCCCGTTGGCAAACACCACAGCGACCACTTCAGCCTCGCGCCGCCACATCGACAGGCGAGGCACAACAGTTGCAAGTTCTTTTTTTGTATAGCGATAGTCGAATACATGTCTGAATTGCCCGCTCTTCCACGCCATCTCGTTGCGGCCAAGAAACCTGGCGTACACTCTGTCCGCCGTCAGTACTTCCACTGCCGGAGGCAGTCCCGGCACGCGCGGTGCATCGTAGAGACAAAGGGCGGCATTACGCTGTTTGAGTCCTTCGATGAGCCGCGAGGTATACCATTCGTCCGACCAGAAACCGACTACAAGGGGCAGGCCCTCAAGTTCGCCCAGTACCCGGTCGAGCCACAAGCGGTTTTCTACAGTGTAGGCAAATGAATGCGGAAATTCGGCCAGAAGAAACACGACACACCCTGTACGCACCTCTGCTTCGACGGTATTTCGAAGCGCTTTGAGCGAGCGGCGCAAGTCGGCCGTACCCGGCTTTGCGGCACTGCCTCTGCGCACCCAACGGGGCAGACGTACGCATGATGCCTGCGTCGTTGTTGCATTGTTCGGCGTCTCCCTTCGCCTGCTCCGATCCGAGAGCCACTCATCCCAGCCGAATTCGACAAGCCATCTCGCCGAATGCACAGCCGGGGTATTGTTCGTGTGCCTCCCCATGCCGACATACAGCCCTTCATCGCTCATGTCATAGATATACTACACATCTGTGTAGTAATCAAGAGAAAAAATGAAAAAACCTCCCGACAAGGCGGCGCCCGGCGTCAGTCCTGCCGCATCACGGATCCTCTCCACGCTGGTGCGCGCCGCTTCGATCTCCTGCGCTTGTTACTTCGGATTCACCATGCTCAACGGCTGTTGGGTCGCCTCGATTGCATCACGCCACAGGCTGCCTTCGGGATTCACCTGCTTGCGCTTCGAAGTCGCTGCACGAATCGGGATATGCACAAATTCATTGTTGACAAGTCCGATGATGAGCTTTGTCTTGCCGGCCATCGCGGCATGTACGGCGTTGTTGCCCAGACGCTCGCAGTACATCGAGTCGACAGGCTCGGCAATCGCCGAGCGGATCATGTAGCTCGGATCGATGTATTTCAGATTGATTTCCATATTCTTCGCTTTGAAATATGCTTCGATCCTTTCTTTCAGAAAGAGCCCGATGTCGCCAAGCTTGCGGTTGCCGGAAGCGTCGAATTTCACTTCCTGAGTGAAGAAATGCTGTCCAGCTCCCTCCGCGACCACGATAACCGCATGCCCCCTCCGGGAAAGTCTCTTTTCCAGCATAGGAAGAAAGCCCTGCGGCCCTTCGAGATCGAACGGCACTTCCGGAATCAGCACGAAGTTCGCCTCGTGCACCGCGAGTACGGTATGGACTGCGATAAATCCCGAATCCCTGCCCATGAGCTTCACTAGCCCAATACCATTGATCTGGGAGTGCGCTTCCATGTGCGCCGCCGCTACTGCCTCGGAAGCCTTGACCACAGCGGTGTCGAATCCGAAAGTCTTTTCCACGAACTCAATGTCGTTGTCGACGGTTTTCGGAATTCCAACGACTGCAATCTTGAGCTTTCTGCGCTCGATTTCCTCTGCAATCGCGAGCGCACCTTTCTGCGTGCCATCGCCACCAATCGCGAACAACACATTCAAATTGAGCTGTTCTATCGTATCGACGATTTCCGAGGTACGATCCCCACCGCCGCGGGAAGTTCCCAGGATAGTCCCGCCGATTTTGTGAATGTCATCGACGATATCAGGATCGAGGGGGACAACTTCAAGCCCATATTCCGGCAGAAATCCCTTGTATCCATAGCGGATCCCGGAAATCCTGCGTACGCCATAGAGATGCCACAGGCTTCGCACTATCGCGCGAATGACGTCATTGAGCCCAGGACAAAGTCCTCCACAGGTGACAATACCGGCATGCACATGAGACGGACTGAAATAGATTTTCTGCCTTGGCCCTGCGACTTCGAGCAGTTGGTCGCGTTTCAGAAACGGCCGCTCGCCCGGCTGTGCTTCAATGTTATAGCAAATGAATTGATCATCGCGCACAAAAACCGGGTCGCCCGTACCAGTCAAACTGGCCAGCCCCAGAGGTGAGTCAATTGAGCACTTTCCAAGCGTTTCGATACTAAAATCGGGCATGATGGTTTCCTTGGTATTTTACCTAGAATAGCAGCAAAAGGATAGTGCTCTCAACCTTGTGTAAGGAAAGCACCTAAGCAGCACACACCGCAGCTATCCGCCATACGCTGTTCAGGCAAGCGCCAGCTTCGGAAGATACTCAGCCTTCTCTTTCCCCGGTGTCCGCCAGCCCTTCTTCCAGCTCCTCGCCATCGTGGGTCTCAAAGAGCTCCGGCTCAGAAACGCCCGTGCTTCAAAGAAGCTTCTATCGACGTGCTCGAGTGCGGCTGCCTCGATGCCGCTCGCCTCGGCATGGGTCGCAGGTCTTCGCCCCTTGGGCCAGCGGATGCGGTAGGGCTTTAGGTAATTGTGCCACATGAGGTAGGCCCAAAGCCTGAGCATGCCGTTTGCTACGTTGCGGTTATAGCAGACACTCTCGCGATGGTGGTTTGCCATATCCTTTCTGAGCTCCCGGTCGATGTAGTTCGACGCAAAGAGTGGATTGTGGATGGTCCGCGGCAGGTGGAGGAAATCCTCAGGTGCACAAGCCACATCCCATGCCCTCCCCAGAAGGCTCTAAGATGCCGCACAACGCGCGCATAGTCGGGCTTCTCATCGGTGATCAGCACGAAGGGCCGCTGCAGACGACCAGGCTCAAGCGCGAGGCTCGTCGCCAACACCTCCCTAAAGGAGCGGCCGATTCCTCCCCGTTCGAGCCGAACCTTCGCATAGAGCGCCTGTGCCTTCGCCTTCTGCTCCTTGCGCATGCTCCCTGAGCGTTTTCGGTTGCAGTGACTGACATCGACTACAAACCCGCTCGTCCGTCCCACCGCAATGGGGATTTCGCTCGGAAAGTACTGTGAACAATCGAAAGAGACAAAGCCATCGATACAGATGTCCTCCCTGAACTGCCGCTGCCTGAGCATCCCCGCGTGCAGCGCAATACCCTGCCGCCCCAGCCGCTCAAGACGATTCGTAAGCAGCGACAGCGAACAGCCCAGCGCTCGTCCCATCCCCCGCAGACTCTCCCCGCCTGCCAGCCTCTGCAGCACATCCCGATATGAGACTATACGCTTCAGATAGTAGTGCGTCGAAAAAGTCTGTGTGGAAAAGCTCCTGCCGCAGTGCGTACAGCGAAACCGCCGCACCTTCCCAAAGGCCTTGGTCACATACCAGCCAATCGCGTAGGCCCAGGGCGTACTCGGTGCCTCCTGATGGTAGGCACACTGCGGGTTGGGACAAAAGGCAAACCAGTGCATGAATGACCTCCTTGACCGTAGAGCCGGTCATAGAGGTAGTCGCACAAATTCACCCTCTTTGCTTCAATCCTTTACACAAGGTTGAGAGCACTAATCATCCTGTCCTGAAATTCGTCCCACCACGCCGCAGCCTGAGCTTCGAGGAGCATCTCCATAGGCAGAGGCGAAAAGTGCCGCGGCTGGCATNTTCGCCCCTCGGCATCGTTGGTGGAAAGACTTGCATTTCCTATGCAGGCTGAAATGTTTTCAGCCCCTGGCATTTCCCAGGTACAGGCGATCGCCTCTGCCGCATTCTGCACTGCTGAATCGAAAAGCTCGCGCACCGAGGAGTGCAAAACGCCCTCTCCCTCGCAGGGATGAAGCCAGGGCGCGCCCTGTGTGTTGAGCACATCGACATCGTGCGGCAGTGCCGAGGGATAGAGTATTGCGGCGAGATATCGAGCTCTGGCTAGGCTCATTCCACCGGATTCAGCCGAGCTGACTTGAGCGCGAGCCCGGCGCGGGTCGGTATGCTCGAAAAAATACGCCGCATCGGAAAAGGCGTTTCCGAGGCGCTGTTCCAGAAGTCGATCGCGGCCGGCACGCTCAGGATAGGCAGACACCAGAGCCCTGCTGAACAGCGGTACCAGCAATCCAGCCAATGCCCTGGCAGGCTCGGCCAGAATTTCGGCCTGCCGGATACTGCAAGCGAGAAGCTTGCTCTCATCGGCGCGCTCAAACCATGAGCCAAGCGGCTGGAACCAGGACTCGGCTCTACACTCCTCGAGAAATGCCGCATCGAGAAGACGCTCCAAAAAGATGTGATATAGCGCGCGGGCCGCGGTTTCCGCTGCGTTTCCCCCTGAACCCGAGCGCGAAATGATGTAAGGATGGAGGGCTCTGTCAAGAAAGGCATGCATGGCAAAACCAAGGGCGTAGGCAAGCTCGCGATCAGCCCCACCGCCTATTCTGAAGCGCTCGAGTGCCTCGCCGAGCAGGACTGCGGTCACTGCCCCGTATCCCCTGCGATGCATAAGCGAACCGTATTCAAGCCCGACAGGACGAGTCCTCTGGTTGTGGTAGAAGATGTCCGGCCCCTGACAGCCAAGGCAGAACGAGGGCAGGAAGGACGGCTCGCGCAGAATTCTTGCCGCTTCGCCCAGGGATAAGAGCCCGCGCACTGAGAGTCCCCGCATTTCGGGTCCTGCACGCGGCTCTGAGCTCTCCATAGTGGGTCCTGCACGCAGCAGTTGGTTTTTTGCTACAAGCGCCTCGGCCCCCTTAATCGCGGACCCCTCACGGAGCTTTCGGCCCCTTATCGAATGCGCCTTGGTCCCCTCAATCGCGGACCCCCCACGTAGCCCTCTGCTCCTTGCATCGAGCGCTTCGAGTACAGCAAGCCCATGGAGCACGTGGAGCAGTTGAGACGGCATGGCTCGATGATATTCCAGCTCGATGCCTTGTGCCAACCATCATTGTCAACCCTTGGACAGGCGCTGCATTCCGATTGATTTTCTGCGCCGCCCGGTTCAAGATTGTTTCATGAAGCCAGCCATATCCGAAACCGAAGACAGAAAAACATTGCATTATATCTGCTCTCGCTGTGGACACCGCGAAGACGCCGCCACGCGCAAGCCCAGATGCGACTGCGGCGGGCTCTGGAAGCTCGATTTCAAGCCGCCCGTCTTCGATCCAGCGCTTATCGACAAGCATGAATGGAGCATATTCCGGTATCGGGCCTTCCTGCCCCTGGAAGGTGAAGAGGTGACAGGCCGGACAGATTTTGGCAAGACCGAGTCTTGTGCGACCGCAGCTGGCGGGACCGCTTCGAGCGCCTTCTGGCGCTCAGTCTCGCTCGGTGAGGGTCTGACCCCCGTCATCCGCCTGGACGAGGATGTCCTTCTCAAAATGGACTATTTCATGCCTACCCTCTCGTTCAAAGATCGCGGCGCTGCAATCCTCATCGCGCACTGTAGGGCAATCGGCATCGATTCGGTAGTCCAGGACTCGAGCGGGAATGCAGGCAACAGCATTGCTGCGTACAGCGCCCGCGCGGGCATCAGGTGTGAAATTTTCGTGCCAGAAGGTACTTCACCCACAAAAATCGCCATGATCCGCTCACACGGAGCTCAGGTCACCATCGTACCCGGCTCGCGCGATCACTGCGCCGAAGTCTGCCGTGCAAAAGTCGAGAAGGAGCACATCTACTACGCCAGCCACGTTTACAATCCTTTCTTTTACGAAGGAACAAAAACGTACATTTATGAAGTCTGGGAACAGCTCGGACGGATTCCGGCTCACATTTTCGTGCCTCTCGGCAATGGAACGCTCTTTCTCGGCGTGGTAAAAGGCCTCGAAGAGCTGCTTGCGGCGGACATCATCACAAGAATGCCACAGATCATCGCCGTCCAAAGCGAGCGCTGCGATCCCATCGCGAGGGCCTACGAAGACGGCGCCTCAATGCCTGCGCATATCACGCCCCTTCCAACAATCGCCGAAGGTATCGCCATCGGCGTACCGGCCCGCGGAGAAGAAATTCTTGGATATATCTATAAATACGGAATAAAGGTGATCACAGCTCCGGAGGACCGCATCATCGAAGCGCGCCTGTACCTCGCCTCCAGAGGCATCTATGTCGAGCACACCAGCGCCGCGACCTACGCCGCCTATCTTCGCTATTGCGAGCAGCACGGCCGCACCCGCGACAGTCTCATCCCCATGTGCGGCGCGGGGCTGAAATCGCACCAAGGGGTCTGACCCCTTTTTTATTTGCTCCACTGTTCGCGGATGGTTTTGATGGTGTCGAGGAAGGTATCTTCGGGTTCGGCGGTCTGGCGGAGGTAGGTTTCGGCGCTGTCGAGGTCTTCGAAGGAGCGTTGGATGGTGGTTTCTTTGGTTTTGGATGGAGGGTCTTCTTGCACAGTGTAGTATCGGTAGAGGGCGCGGTAGAGGTAGAAGATGCCGAGGTCTCGGGGTTTGTTTTTGGTGGTGAGGATAGTGCTGTCCAGGAAGCTGAGCCCGGCTGCGGGGCCTGCAGGATCCTGCAGCCAGTTGGTGAGGATGCTTTCGAGTGCATCGGTGCTCACGGAGGGAGGAAAGCGCGTGACGATATCCTTGGCGATTTTCTGGGCACGGGGGCTGTCGCCTGTATTGACTGCAAGACGATGGCGCATTGCTGGCGCGTACCAGTCATCGGGGTAGTCTTTCTCGAATGCAGCCAGATAGCGTTCGAGCGGTTCTTTCTTGTTGTTCTGGTAGGCAAGGTCGATAGCTTTTTTGTAGTACTCCAGCGCTTCTTCTTTCGAGCTCGCTTTTGAGATGAGGATGTCGTACTGTCCGAGCGCTTCATCGATCATCGACGTCGCGGCAAGCGCATCGGCATAGGTCTGCCTAAGATAGCTATCGTCCGGCTCCCATTCGACCTGGTCACTCAGGATGGTCACTGCCTCCTCGCTGCGCCCTGCGTTCATGAGAAGCTCGGCATAGTGAATGACGCTCGTGGTATCGACCACGATGTACTGTTCGTTCGCCAGGTCGAACCAGCGAAGGCCCTCTGCGAGGATCTCGTCCGAAGTAAGGCTCCAGCCATCAGGGTTGTAATTGTAGACATTGTAATAAAAATCACCAAGGGCGAGGGCGAGTATGGGCGGAATGTCCACACCGCGATCGAGCAGGCGCTTGGACAGCGGCATGGGGGTCGAAATCGAAATATTCTTCGTCGATGGTTCCGTCGGCGCGCGCCTTGTCGACATCGCCGTCGGACGGAGCATCGTAGAAGGAAAAACCCTTGTAATTGTCGGTGTACGAATTTCCATCGAGTGCGGTGCGGATTTTTTCAGCAAGGATGTAGGGATCGCGGTTATTGGGGTCGGTTTTCTGAAGGAGACGCCAAGCCGAGAGCCATTTTTCATCCCAGGTGAGCTCCTCGGCCTTTGCAATAATGAGCTTGGTGTTTTGCGGCGCTTCGTCGAAAAAGGCGGGGAGGTAGTCGAGGGTGGCATCGGCAGGGCCGGACTGGGGGCTGGTCTGGGGGCCGGACTGAGGGCTCCCATACATTGTACCTTGCGCACCGCCCTGGGCAAAACCACCGCCCTGGGCAAAACCACCGCCCTCGCCCTCGCCCGCGAGCTTCAGAAAACCGAAAAACTGGCTGTAGATGGCGGGAATCTGCGCACCATCGGTTTTGGCTTGGACCCCTTCGCCCGTCCTGCGCAAGACTTCAGTAATATCGAGCCCTGGTGTTGACAAATGCTTCAGAAGCTCTTCAGTGAACATGCCATTGCGGCCAGTTCCGTCCTGCGCGACTTTTCCTGCGCTCGTCGAGTAGACCACGATGCTCGCAGGCGGAAGCTGTCCGACGACCGCAAGCCCCCGCGCGCTCGACCGCGCCCACGAGAATGGATTGTCTCTACAGGCGTCGAGGACAATGATATTGAGCTTGTTGTGCGCTTCGGAGAGGCTGTCGAGCACGAACTGCAGGGGGATCGCGCGGGTTCTCAGCATTGATTCTGAATTGAGCCGTGCGTCCACTGGAATGAGGTAGTTTTCGCCGGCTGACTGCACGCCGTGACCGGCATAATAGAAAAACCCGACGGAATTCGGGGAGGCGGCGAGTTTGTCGCGGAAGCGCAGCACCGAATCTTCCATTGAGTAGAGGTCTGCGTCGGTAAGGATCTCCGCGTCGAAGCCGAGGGATGAAAGCGCAGCGCCGATATCTTGGGCGTCGTTCACAGGGTTTTTGAGTTTTGCGGTGCCTTCGTAATTGCTGTTGCCAATGACAAGCGCGATGCGATTGAGACGGCTCGTTCTGCTGGGCGCAGAGCGGGAGAGCGAGTCCTGCAATGAGTATGAAAATGGCGGCGACTCGAAGGGCGGCGGAGTAATGAAAAGCTGAACGAAAAGCAGCGGAGTGAGGAGTGCCCTGACGAAGGGCCACGAAGCGATTGACGTCGTGCCGGATAACAGCCCAATAAAAAGCGGCGAACCTCTTGACGACATGCCGGATGGCGATGAGGCGGCGCATTGCATTACCTCGCTGATTCAAGTATAGCCTTTCGCACCAAGAGTGCAAGAGCGCGCAAAGCAAAAGGGGTCTGACCCCTTTTGCTTTTTCAGCAATTTTGCATTTTTATTCTAAATTTGTGCAAAGCCTCTTGACGTAGCTTTGCTGCTTCTTTATAAAGAAACTTTAATTTTTGGGGAATGCTGAGCCTGATTTATGCCTAAACAATAAGGAGGAGGGTGTGGGCAGGTATATAGGCAAGAGGATAGTGCAGATGTTCCTTTTGCTTGTGGCGCTGACGTTTATCGTTTTTGCAAGCCTCTATCTGGCGCCGGGGGATCCAGCGCAGATGGTGGCAGGCCCTAGTGCGACTGAAGAGGATATCGCGCATGTACGTACCGCTCTTGGTTTGGATCAGCCTTTTATTGTCCAGTACGCCATTTACCTCAAGAATCTTCTTACCTTCAATCTCGGAACCTCATATTCCACTCATCAACCCATTGCCACGGAAATCGCCATCCGGCTGCCGAACACACTCAATCTCGCGCTCGCGAGCATGATTCTTTCGATTCTCGTGGGGGTTCCCGCAGGTATCATCGCTGCGCTGCGCAAGGATAAGCTGATAGACAATGCATTAACGACGACTTCGCTGGCCGGTATTTCTATCCCGAATTTCTGGCTCGGTACCATGCTGATCTATTTGTTCTCGGTAAAACTGCGATGGTTCCCTTCGGGTGGAATGAACGCTCCATTCTGGACAGCCCAGGGATTCAAGCAGATTGTCTTGCCAGCTATCGCACTTTCGACCGCGACCATTGCAAGCTTTACACGGATCGGCCGCTCCTCGATGCTCGAAGTGATGCAATCCGACTATATCCGCACCGCAAAATCGAAAGGTCTCAGCAGCTGGCTCATCGTTGTCGTGCACGCGTTGCGGAACGCCCTTATTCCTCTGGTGACACAATTTGGTACGAGTTTTGGGGGCTTGCTCGGCGGTGCCATCATCACGGAACAGGTATTCGTGGTGAACGGCATCGGTACGTATTTGATAAATGCAATCAATACAAGAAATTATCCTGTCGTGCAGAGTACGGTGCTCATCATCGCTGCTATGTTCATTCTTATCAACCTCGGCGTCGATATAATGTATAGTTTTATCGATCCGCGCATTCGGTACGATTGAGGGTGCATCCATGAAAAACACTATCAGCAATCCGATGCGCACGGCGCTGCAGAAACTCCTGAAAAACAAGCTGGCCACGGCATGCTTTGTCTTTCTTGTCATTGAAATAATCGTATTGGCGTTCGCGCCTTGGATCGCACCCTATGACCCCGAAGAGACAAATGTCACCATTAAGTTCGCGCCCGGAATNTGGGCNAAACTATCCACCGATACCGAATATTCATCCAAATATGTGCCCGGCCACATCTTCGGCACGGATCATCTCGGACGCGATGTGTTTTCAAGGCTCATTCTGGGCGGCAGAGTCTCGCTGATGGTCGGTTTTGTTTCCACCGCCATGGGGCTCGTCATCGGTACATTATTGGGGCTTCTTGCCGGATTCTATAAAAGGCTCGATAACCCCATCATGCGCATCATGGATATTCTCTTCACCTTCCCCGGCATTCTCCTCGCCATGCTAATCGTCGCACTAATGGGTGTGAGTACGTTCAATGCAATGCTCGCAATCAGCATCTGGTCCATTCCGAATTTTGCTAGGATGGTTCGTGGAAAAGTCCTGCAAATTAAGGAAGAAGATTACATTATGGCGATCCGCGCCACCGGCGCGAAAAATGGCCGCATTATTTTTGTGCATATTCTCAAAAATGCCCTGCCGCTCATTATCGTCATCGCCACAATGCGCATGGCAACATCCATTATTTCCATTTCCACCTTGAGCTATCTGGGCATGGGTGTGCCTCCTCCCGCCCCGGAATGGGGAAGCATGATCGCCCAGGCAAAAGAATACATGTGGAAACGAGCCAGTCTCATTTTCGTGCCGGGCATAGCTGTCATGCTCACGGTTATTTGTTTCAACATTTTGGGAGACAAGCTGAGGGATATTCTCGACCCCAGCCTGAAGGATTAATGCCGGCACCACAGCCGTACTGGAATTC
>JGI24721J44947_10006322_pt1 | contig 15971 bp, 20 predicted proteins | sample YelNatPaOPGAMG01_FD_44947 | JGI IMG/M metagenome (IMG submission 44947)
AAATTCCTGGGCTCCAGCGGCTGAAAACTCCTCCCGCAGACCGGACAGCTCAGTTTGCTGGAAAAATAGTGTTCGCCTCATCCTGGTCAAGAAGCAAAAGCCCGCCGTCAGCCATTTCCAGGCATCTGCTGAGTGCTTCCCGAAACCTGTTCCAGGAACTATCATTCAGCCTGAGCTCATCCACCAGGATTTCAATGTTATGTTTCTTGTTTTTGTCCAGAGTGACTTTCTCTTCCAGCTCCTGCCAGCGACCATCAACTCTGGCCCGCAGAAAACCCTTCTTGCGGAATTTTTCCAGCAAATCCCGGTATTCGCCTTTCCGCCCTCTAACCACCGGAGCCATAACTCTCACCTTCTGACCAGAAAGCCGGGCTCTTACCTGCTGAACAATCTGCTCTTCGGAACTGGCGCTGACTTCCACCTGACATTCCGGGCAGTAAATCGTCCCCACCCGGGCATAAAGCAGGCGCAGAAAATCATATATTTCCGTTATAGTCCCCACCGTAGAGCGCGGGTTGTAGCTTATGGTCTTCTGGTCAACAGAGATGGCTGGTGATAGCCCTTCTATTGATTCAACTTCTGGTTTCTCCAGCTGCTCCAGAAATTGCCGGGCATAAGCTGAAAGGCACTCCAGATACCTTCTCTGTCCCTCCGCAAAAAGGGTGTCAAAAGCCAGGGAAGACTTGCCCGAGCCACTCGGCCCGGTGATGATCACCAGCCTGTTCCGCGGCAAGGTCACATCTACCTTCTTCAGGTTGTGCTGAGCCGCTTTTCTTACTCTGATTTCCTGCAGCATGCTTATATTTTAGCACGTCCGACCCTGATTTCGGCTGGAGCCAGCAAAAAAAACATTTCACAAACTTACCTTATAATCTATAATAAATAACAACCATGGACGCCTTTGAAAAAGAAGAAAAACTGGTCACGGCCATCAACCAGCTGCGCCGGATGGCTGAGCCTTATGGAAGTATTACAACCATAAAATACCTGCCGCCCCAGGCCGGTCTTTTTGCCGATTACCCGGAAGAAGCCCATCCGGCTCTGGTGGAAGCTCTGAAGAAAAAAGGCTTTGCCTCGCTTTTTTCCCACCAGCGCCAGGCCTGGGAAAAAGTTAACCAGGGAAAAAACGTGGTAGTAGTCACCCCCACCGCTTCAGGAAAAACTCTCTGCTACAACCTGCCGGTTCTTGACTGCATCTTAAAAGAGCCTTCAGCCCGGGCCATTTACCTTTTCCCCACCAAGGCTCTGTCTCAGGACCAGATGGCTGAACTCAACAACATCATAGAGCTTCTGGGCGAAGACATTCGCATTTTCACCTACGATGGCGACACTCCCCAGGATGCCCGCAAAGCTATCCGGGCCCAGGGACACATCATCATCACCAACCCGGATATGCTGCATACCGGCATCCTGCCCCATCATACCAAGTGGATAAAACTTTTTGAAAACCTCAAGTACGTGGTCATGGATGAGCTACACAACTACCGCGGAGTCTTTGGCAGCCACGTGGCCAACGTCATCAGAAGACTTAAAAGAATAGCTGCCTTCTACGGCTCCCAACCCCAGTTCATTCTTTCCACCGCCACCATCGCTAACCCGGTAGACATGGCCGAGAAGATGATTGAAGAGCCAGTGGAGTTAATAGACCAGAACGGCGCCCCGCGGGGGGAAAAATACTTTGTCTTCTACACCCCACCCGTAGTAAACCCGCAACTGGGCATCAGAAGGTCATACATCAACGAAGCCAGGAGAATTGCCACCATCTTCCTAAAAAACAACCTGCAGACCATTGTCTTTGCCCAGAGCCGTTTGCTGACTGAAGTGCTGGTGACTTACTTAAAAGAAGACATAGAAAAAAGCCTGAAGGATGAAGGGCTTATTCGCGGTTACCGGGGCGGTTATCTGCCGCTCAAGCGCCGGGAAATAGAAAAGGGCCTGAGAGAGGGAAAAATACTCGGGGTGGTTTCCACCAACGCCCTGGAGCTGGGCATAGACATCGGCACGCTTGACGTAGCTGTGCTGGCCGGTTATCCGGGCACCATTGCCAGCACCTGGCAGAGAGCTGGAAGAGCCGGACGCAAGACCGGAAAATCTGCGGCTGTGCTGGTGGCTTCTTCTTCTCCGCTTGACCAGTTTATTGTCAACCATCCCGATTATTTCTTTTCCAGTCCGCCGGAAATGGCTCTTATCAACCCGGACAACCTTTCCATCCTGGTCAGCCATATCCAGTGCGCGGCTTTTGAGCTGCCGTTTGAAGACGGAGAAAAGTTCGGCCGGATGGAAATCGGCGAAATACTCAAGGTCCTGGAAGAAGAACACCTGCTGCATCACACCCAGAATAAATGGTTCTGGACCTCTGAAGCTTACCCGGCTGACGCCATTTCCCTGCGGAGCATCAGCTCCGACAACTTTGTGGTCGTGGATATCACCGAAAAACCGCGGGTCATTGCCGAAGTGGATTTTTCTTCCGCCCTGACCACTCTCCACCCGAAAGCCATTTACATCTGCGAAGGTGAACAGTATTTCGTGGAAAAGTTTGATTACGAAGAGCGCAAAGCTTACGTCCGCAAGACTGACGTTGATTATTTTACCGATGCCATAGATTACACCAACGTGAAAATCCTGGACGTTTTTGACCGCCGTGATTTGCCCCAGGGCTGGACCTCTCACGGTGAAGTGCACGTGGCCACGCAGGTGGTAGGTTTCAAAAAGATTAAATTCCACACCATGGAAAACGTCGGCGCCGGAGACCTGCAGCTGCCGCAGAATGAGATGAGCACTACCGGTTTCTGGCTGACCATTCCGGCGGAAATCTACCAGACTCTTCCGTTTACCGCAGAGCAGCGAATCAACGGCCTTTTTGGTCTTTCCTACCTGTTGCACCACGTGGCCCCGCTATTTCTCATGTGCGACCTTCACGACCTGGGTGTGGCCATTGGCGACAACCTGACCGGCCAATCCATCCCGCCGCGGGAACTGCCAAGCCGCAAAGTGCCTTTCACAGAAAGGTTTCAGCAGGCTTTAACCCCGGATTTTTCCCCGAACATTTTCCTTTATGATAATTTTCCGGGCGGCATCGGATTGAGCCCGGCTCTCTTTGAGCTTCACCGCACTCTGCTTCAGGCCTGTCTGGAAACCATCAAGGCCTGCCCCTGTGAGGAAGGTTGTCCGTCTTGCGTTGGGCCGGTCAGGGAAACAGGAGAAAAAGCCAAGCAGGTGGCCAGAGAAATTATCCAGAAATTACTTCTTGCAGGCACATAATTCAGCGATGTTACTTTCTTCACCCAGGACCACCAGCACATCGCTGTCTTTGATGACAAAATCAGCGCCCGGGATAAAAATTAGTTTTTCCGGTACCAGCTGCCTTACGGCAATCACCTGAACCCGGTATTTGTTGGTCAGGTCCAGGTCTTTTAATTTTTTGCCGATAAAAGCTTCCGGCGGGACAATTTCCTGGATGCTGATGTTTTCCGCCAGGGGTAGGTACTCCAGCACATTCCGTGAGCTTAACCTTTGAGCCAGACGGATGGCCATATCCCTTTCCGGGTAAATAACTTCAGTGGCGCCGATAGCCTCCAGAATTTTTCCGTGGTCAGCACTTAAAGCCTTAGCCAGAATTTTATTTACCCCCAGCTCATGGAGGTAGAGCACCGTCAGGATGGATGGTTCCATCTCCGGACCCAGGCTGACCACCACCACGTCCATGTCCTGGACACCCAGGGCCTGAAGGCTGTCTTTATCCGCCGAGTCCATCCAGACAGCTTGGGTAGAAAAATCTTTGGCTTCTTCAACTTTGTCTTTATCCTTATCTATGACCAGAACATCATGCCCTTTTTCATAAAGAGTCCTGGCTAAATAGCTGCCAAAACTGCCAAGCCCGATGACTGCAAACTTCATCTCTTTTCTCCCTCAGATGCGCAAAAATTCAGGATTCATGGGTAATTTTAACCCACCATGACGTTTTCTTCAACAAACTGGTAGGTCCCGGCTGGCTTAACCCGGCTAAAAGCATAAAGCATGGTCAAAGGCCCGATCCGTCCGGTGTACATAACAATTATCAGCACCAGCTTGCTCAGAGGATGAAGCTGGGAAGTTATGCCCAGCGACAACCCCACCGTGCCAAAGGCCGAGACTACTTCAAACAGCGCGGCCTTGATGGATAACTCGGGCTGGATAAGGAGCAGAGCAAAGGTGGCAGCAAAAATCAAGCTCACGGCCAGGGAAATTAGAGTATAGGCCTTGATGATATCCTCGTTTTTGAGACCGCGGGAAAATATGCTGGGAACTTCGTAACCCTTTATTCTTGACCTGATAAAAGCAAAAATAACACCAAAAGTCGTCGTTTTCACACCGCCGCCAGTAGAGCCGGGTGAAGCTCCAATAAACATGACCAGAATAATAACCAGGATGGAAGCAACTGATAATTGATTGAGGTCAATAGTGTTGAAACCAGCTGTCCTGGCGGAAATGGTATGGAAAAGCGGCACCAGCACCTTTTCTTTCCAGGGCAAGCCGGCCAACCCGAGCCTGTAGTCGGAAAGAAAGACCAGGAGCGCACCCCCAAAAATCACGCCCGCTGTTACCGAAGCTACTAACTTGGTATGCAGAGAAAATTTAACCCTATCTCCATGAAAAGAATTCTTCAGAGCCAGCTTAATTTCCTGCAGCACAAAAAAACCCAGCCCGCCAAGCACAATAAGAAACATCATTACCAGGTTAACCAGCACATCTCCCCGGAAGCCTATCAGGTTCTCAGAAAATAGAGAAAAACCGGCGTTACAAAAAGCCGAGATGGAATGAAAAACAGATAGAGCCAGAGCCCGGGGAAAAGGCCACTTCTGTCCGAACCTGGCCAACAACAACAAGGCTCCCAGAAATTCAAAGCCAAAGGTGAAGACAAAAACATCCCTGACCAGTTCTTGAAAACTCGAAATGGCTGATGGCCGGAACGAACCTTCTACCACTAACTTATCAGTCAGGCTTACTCTTCGCCCGGCGGTAACCAGGATAAAACTGGAAAAAGTCATAATCCCGAGGCCCCCTAGCTGAATCAGGATTATGATGATGGTCTGTCCCAGAGGGCTAAAATAAGTGGCTGTATCCACGACCGTCAGCCCGGTCACACAAATCGCTGAGGTAGAAGTAAAAAGGGCGTCTATTATTTTTATCTGACCGCTGGCGGTAGAGGCAGGCAGAAGGAGAAGCAAACTTCCAGCGATGATAGCTACCAGAAAACTCAGAGCCAGCAGCCGGGGTGGATGAATGGGTTTCTTCTTGAAGGTATTCAAGCCCGCCTCGTATTCAGCTAATAATTAAAACCTTTTTCCCCTGAGCAGTCAAGCCAGGCACTTTGATTGACATCATCGTGGTCGTGTGTTAATTTGAAAAAGCCATGAACGTATTTGCCTTAATTTCTCAGGCTACCATTGTCGTTAAGTTTATTCTTCTGGTCTTAATTCTTTTCTCTGTCTTTTCCTGGGCCATTATCATCTACAAACACAGAACTATCAAAGCCGCGGAAGTCTCCTCCAGAAATTTTCTGGAAGTTTTCCGCCGCAGTAAATCTCTCAACGAAGTAAACGAAGCCGCCAGGAAATACCGGCAGAGCCCGCTATCCAGTCTTTTCCAGGCTGGCTTCAAGGAACTGGCTCATCTGACCCGTTCTAACCCACAACCTCAGGGTGCTTTAGACAGGGATAAGCTGGAAATGATCAACCGGGCCCTGCTCCGGGCCTCCAACGCGGAAATCACCCGGCTGGAAAAATTAATGAGTTTTCTGGCTACCTGCGGCAGCGTTACTCCTTTTATCGGTCTCTTTGGCACGGTCTGGGGCATCATGGATTCCTTCCATAAAATTGGAGTGGTCCGTTCAGCCAGTCTGGTGACCGTGGCTCCTGGTATTGCTGAAGCCCTCATCGCCACAGCCATCGGACTTTTTGCTGCTATACCCGCGGTTATTGCCTACAATTTTTACCTTGGCCGCATAAAAGAGCTAATAACCATGATGGATGATTTTAGCCTGGAATTTTTAAACATCGTGGAAAAAGCCTATGGGAGTTAACCTCAACCCTGTTCCTTCAGCCAACGGTCGGAGAAGACTGGGGACTTCTATGTCCGAGATAAACGTTACTCCGCTGGTGGATGTCATGCTGGTACTGCTGATTATTTTCATGGTCACTGCACCCATGATGCAATCTGGCATCGGGATAAACCTGCCTCAGGCAGAAACCGAATCCGCGCCGGCTGAAGAAGGTCTGACCCTGACCATAACGGCTGACGGCTACATTCACTTTGGCGAATCCGTCATCAACATCAACCTGTTGGAAAGAAGACTGCAGGAATATTTTTTCAATAAAACCAAGAAAATAGTTTACCTCCGGGCTGACCGCAACCTGAATTACGGCCAGCTCATTCAGGTACTGGATATCATTAAAAAATCCGGCATCGAAGTTGTCGGCCTGGTGACCGAACCACTGGAAAAACCGGCAACCAAGAAACGGACAGGCTGATGAAATCTTCTCTGCTCGGCAGCAGACCCTTTAAAAGGGCCCTGATTTTATCTTTATTCCTGCACATCATCATTTTTGCCCTGGTGGGTTTTTCTAATTATTTAACCGCTCCGAGCAAAAAAGGTATGGTTCATTACGTTAACCTGAATTTTGTTGGCCTACCTGGCGGTGGCGGTGGTGGGAGCGGCTCTGGAAGCAGCGGAACACCGGGAGGAAGCCCGGGTGAACCAGGAGGTCAGCCGTCGGCTTCTCCTAAAAAAGAAACCATGAAAGAACTGACTGTGCCGCAGAAAGCTGGTCAGCCAGCCAGCAGTTCTTTAAGACATCCAGTGGAAAAGCCGAAAAGCTCAAAAACCAAAGAAACGCCGAAAAAAACAGAAATTTCTGCGCCCCTGCCCGGTGCCACTTCGGGAGGAACTCAGACCAGCGGACAGGCCGGAGGGGGCAGCGGAACAGGAGGTGGTGGCTCCGGGCTCAGGATAGGCGTGGGAGAAGGTGGCGGCGGTGGGTTTGGTTATGGTTATGGCGACCCGCTCGGCACCAGTTCTTTCCCTTACACCTACTACCTCCAGATTATCATTGACCGGGTATCCTCTAACTGGTTTACCGCGGTCAACAACATAGATTTTACCGGCGAATACCAGGCTGTCATCTACTTCAAGATTCTGCGTAACGGCCAGATTGCTGACCTGAAGATAGAACAGCCCTCAAACCTGCCAGCCCTGGACCTGACCGCCAGAAGAGCCGTGGAACTGGCCGCACCTTTTCCACCTCTGCCAAGAGATTATGAAAATGACTACCTGGCTATACATTTAATTTTCGAGCGGAGCAAATGAAAAACAAGCTTTTAATTTCCTGTTTAACGGTTGCCTTTCTGATTTCGTTAACCAATTTCCTGCCCTCCCAGCAGGAAATCGTCCTGACTATCAGGGAAGGGGTTCCGGCTATCTCCGTGGCCCTGCCGCCGTTTGTGGCTGAGACCACCTCGGCCACAGCCCGGCAAGCCGCGGAAACCATCCACCAGGTGTTATCTGATGACCTGAAGTACAGCCGGGTCTTTACCCTTATTCCCAGGGAACATCTCAGCTACATCCGTCCCCTGGACCCCAAGCAAATTTTTTTCAAGGACTGGGAATCAATCCAGGCCAGAATTCTGGTAGTCGGCGAGATAACAGAATCCGCAGGGAAAATAGTTCTTGAAGCCCGGGTCTTTGATGTAAAGAGCGAAAAATTAATCCTGGGCAAAAGATACCAGGCCGAACCTGCTGTCTACCGCCTGGTAGCTCACCGACTGGCTGATGAGCTGATGAAAATCTACGGCGAAAAACCCTTTTTTACCAGCAAAATAGTTTTTGTCTCCAACCGTGACGGAAACGATGAACTCTACATGATGGACTATGACGGAGCTAACCAGACTCGCCTGACTTTCAACAAATGGCGTGATTACATGCCAGCCTGGTCCCCGGACCAGAGAGTTATTGTCTTTACGTCTTACCGGGCGGGTAATCCAGACCTTTACCTTCTTTATCCCTACGAAGGCAAGCTGGTTCCGGTCTCCACTAAAGGCACCAATTTTTCCGGTGCTTTCTCACCTGATGGAAAAAAACTGGCCTTCTGTTCCACCCGTGACGGTAACGCAGAAATCTACGTGGCCAACGCTGACGGCAGCAACATAAGAAGAATTACTTTTAACTCCGCCATTGACACCGCCCCCTCCTGGTCTCCCACCGGCCGGGAAATTGCTTTTACCTCTGACCGAACCGGCACTCCACAGATTTACATCATGGATGCTGAAGGCGGGAACGTGCGCAAGGTGAGTTTCGGCGGGGATTATCTGGATTCTCCAGTCTGGTCGCCTGATGGCGAGAGAATTGTTTTTGTTTCCCGGGTCAACAATTTCTTTGACCTCTATATTTTGAACCTGAAAACCAACAAAATCACCAAGTTAACCGAATCCAACGCCCGGAATGAATCACCTTCCTGGTCGCCGGACGGTCGGCATATCGTTTTTTCTTCCAACATGTCTGGTACTATCCAGATTTATTCTATAGATTACGACGGGACCAACCTGAAATGTCTGACCTCGGCCGGAGAAAACAAATTACCTAACTGGACAAACTGAAATTTAGCTACTTTTTATTGACAGAAGACAGGCTAAATTGTATAAATTGAATGGCCATAACCATAACGTAGAAACTTTAATGTTGAGGAGGTAGTTTTATTATGAAAAAAGCAATCATCATCGCTCTTTCTCTGTTGCTCATCATTTCCTTTACCGCTTCCTGCAAGAAAAAAGCCAAGGAAGTTCCTCCACCACCACCGCAGGCTCAGGAACAACCTAAAGTGGAAAAAGTGGAAGAACCCCCGGTCAAAGAACCGGTGTTGAGTGAAGAAGAAATTTTCATGAAGAAAACCCTGGAAGAACTCAACCAGGAAAAGCCCCTGGCCATGATTTTCTTTGATTATGATAAGTACAACATCAGGCCAGATGCCGTGCCGGTGCTGGAAAAGAATGCTGAATGGCTAAAAAAACATCCCACAGTCAAGATTCTGATTGAAGGCCACTGCGACGAAAGAGGCACCGAAGAATACAACCTGGCTCTGGGTGAAAAAAGAGCTAAAAGCACCATGGAATACCTTGTTTCCCTGGGCATCCCGGCCGAAAGAATGAAAATTATTTCTTACGGCAAGAGCCAGCCTCTGGACCCGGGTCATGACGAAACAGCCTGGGCCAAGAACAGACGGGCTCAATTTTTAATAATCGAGAAATAAGTTGAAAACAGGGAAAAAATATCCGGTAGCTTTTCTCCTCTTGCTATCAGTTAGCCTGCTTTTTTTACGCGCTGACCCTCAGCAAAACAAAAAAGCTTATGAATTAATGTACGAAGACATCCAGGCTCTGAAGCTCCAGGTGCAGGAACTGACCAACGCCATGAGAAAGGTAACCGGAGACCTGCAGGACATCAAAGAACAGGTCAGGCTTTTAGGCGAACTGGTCAGGAAAAATCAGACTGAGCAGAGCAGTTTCCAGGATGAGCTCCGCAACAGCCTGCCGGTTCAGTACCAGCAGCTGCAGGGTAAACTGGAAGAAATCCAGTTTCAGCTGACTGGACTGCAGGAGGCCCTGCAGCGGCTGGAAAATTTAGCTTCTCAGCCCCGGCCGGAAGAAAAGGCAAAATCTTCAACCAAAAAAACACCCGCCAAAACCGAAGAAGCCAAAGCGGAAACAGCCACGCCTCAGGTAGTTACCATTCCGGCTCAGGAAATGTACAACAACGCCTACGGTGATTACCTCAAGGGGAATTTTGACCTGGCTATTGACAGCTTCAAGCTTTTTCTCCAGCAATACCCNAANACCCCGCTTTCTGATAACGCTATGTACTGGATTGGCGAGTGTTATTACAGCCAGGGCAAATACAATGAGGCCATAGAAGCTTTCAACGAACTTCTGCTGAGCTATCCCTCCGGGGATAAAGTGCCGGCTGCTTACCTGAAAAAAGGTATGAGTTTGCTCAACCTCGGGAAAAAAGAGGAAGCTCTGGCCACCTTTAAACTGCTGGTCAGCAAATACCCCTCCCAGGAAGAAAGCCGCCTGGCCCAGCAAAAAATAAATGAACTGGTGGGAAAATGAGAGAAAGAAATAGTCTGAACCGGGTGATTCTTATCGGACATCTGGTAAAAAAACCGGAAATCAGGTACCTGCCTGAATCAGGCCGGCCAGTGGCNCGTTTTCAGGTAGCCACCAACGAACAGCTCTATTACCAGGATACGAAAAAAACCGTTGACCGGACTGAATACCACCGCATCGTAGCCTGGGGCAAGCTNGCTGAATTCTGCGAAAAATTTCTGGAACAGGGCCGGCAGATACTGGTGGAAGGAAAGCTGNGGTGGCGCTCCTGGGAAGACCGGGACGGCAACCGCAGAAATTCCACCGAGGTGGAAGCCATCAACGTGGTGCCGCTGGGCAAAAAAATAACCGGTCAGCCAGAGCAGCAGGTGGACACCGGCTACGGCGAGCAACCGGCCGTGGATGAATTCCCCGACCTGGCTGAACCGGTGGAAGATTTTCCGGGCTCTGAGCCGGGCTCCGGCGGTGATGATGAGGTGCCTTTTTAAGCCCTAAATTGGTCAGGCAGAATTTTCTGCCTGTTTAAACCCGCCGGACCTCACAGGTAAAAAGAAGAAATTAGAATAAAACTAAAAAATTAACATGAATGACTGGAATGAAAAAATAACTCAGGAATCCATTCTTAAGCTTATTTATGAAGAAGAGCGGCCCTGGGGTAAGTTTCGCACCTACCCCCATCAGCTGGCTTCCAGCCTGAAAATCATCACCGTCAACCCGGTCACCTGCTTTCTCTGCAGTACCACCGGAAAAGAAGTGAGTACTGGGTAGTGCTGGACCCCGGCCTGGAAATGACGCTGGGCGAGCGCATCTGGCAGACCATTCCGGGAGAAGAAATATTCATCCCGGCTGGTACCCCTCACCGGCTGAAAAACGTTGGCTCCTCGCCCGCCCGGATAATGGAGCTCTGGCTGGGGCCTTCCAGTGAAGATGACATCGTCAGGTTAGAAGATGTTTACGGCCGGGTTAAGTAAGCCGGCAGAGGCCTCAGGCGGTTATCTGACTCATTAGAAAAGCTTCCGGGTGTTTTCTCAATATTGCTTCTATCATAAATTCTTCTACTTCCGTGGCCGTTTTCAGTTTGATAGCCTCTACCACAGCTTCTTCGGCTGTCCTGGCTTCCACGGCGCGCAGGGCTTTTTTTATTTTGGGAATAAAAATGGGGTTCATGCTGAAATTCCGGAGACCCAGACCCAGCAGGATAATAGCTGATAATGGGTCTGCCGCCATCTCCCCACAGACGGCCACCTCTTTACCAGCCTGGTTAACGGTTTGATAACCTTGGCTAAAAGCCGCAGCACAGCCGGATGATGGGGCTTGAAGAGGTAAGAAACTGACTCATTTCCCCGGTCCACAGCCAGATGATACTGAATCAGGTCGTTGGTCCCGATGCTGACGAAATCAAGTTCCTGAATCAGCTCTTCAATCAACACCGCCGCTCCTGGGACCTCAATCATGGCTCCCACCGGAATGTTTTCATCAAAAGGAACTCCGGCTGACCGAAGTTCAGCCTTTACTTCTTCCAGGATGTTTTTTAATTCCACTACTTCTTCCAGCTCTGTAATCATGGGCACCAGCAGGCGGACGTTTTTCTTGACGCTGGCTTTTAAAATAGCCCGGAGCTGAATTTTGAACAACTCCCGGTTTTTCAGAGAAAACCTGATGGCCCTCAACCCCAGAGCCGGGTTCGGTTCTTTTTCAATGTTCAGGTGAGGCAGGCTTTTCTCGCCCCCGATGTCAATGGTCCTGATGTAAACCGGTTTTGGATAAGTAGAACGAGCCATCTGCTGGTATACCAACAGATGGTCTTCTTCCGAAGGCATGGTCGGCCGCTGCAGGTAGATGAATTCTGAACGGAACAGGCCAATCCCTTCCGCTCCGTAAGAAAAAGCGGCCTGGACTTCATCAGGCAGCTCAATGTTCGCCAGCGGTGTGAACCTCACCCCATCCAGAGTTTCTGGCTTCAGCCGGGCAATTTTTTTCAGTTCACGCTGATAGGCTTCATATTTTTCTTTCTTGCTCTGAAATTCCCGGCGCACGGCGGGCGTGGGGTTGATAATCACCTCTCCATCCGTGCCGTCTATGATGAGAAAATCTCCGTTTTTCACCCGCAGGCTGAGATCATGCAGACCAACCACCGCCGGGATGCCCAGGGAGCGAGCCAGAATGGCGGTGTGAGAAGTTTTTCCGCCCATATCCAGAGCGACACCCATGACCTTTCTCCGGCTGAGGTTGTGAGCCGCCTCCGAAGGCAGCAATTCGTGGGCCACCAGAATTATCGGCTTGTCTGATTCTTCTTTTTTCTCTCTTTTCCTCTCCAGGTTCCGGTACACCCGGGCCAGGACATCAGAAATGTCAGTTTTTCTCTGTTTGAAGTACTCATCTTCCAGAGAATCAAAGAGCCCGGTAAAATAATTGTTAACCTGCGAGATGGCCCATTCGGCTTTCACTTTCTCTTCAGTTATTACTTTTTCCAGGTTGGAAAGCAGCATCTGGTCGTCCAGAATCAGCAGATGCGCGTCAAAAATAAAAGCCTGCTGTTCCCCCACCTGGCTCTGAATGCTGTCTTTGAGGATTTTAAGTTCAGCTTTGGTTCTTTCCACCGCCCGGCGCAGCCGGCGCAATTCTTCCTCTACCTGGTCTTCAGGAATGATCTCTCTTCTGGAAGTAAACACCACGCTTTCCGCCAGCATGGCCTTCACCCATGGCAATACCAGGTGAGACGCCAATGCCCCGCAGCCTGATGACTTCCATGCTACTCTTCCTCTCCAAATTTATTGTTGATCAGCTCGCACAGCGCTTGCATGGCCTGAGCTTCATCCCGGCCGTTGACTACCAGCTTGATGGGTGTGCCCTGGGAGGCAGCCAGGGTCAGTATTCCCAGTATACTCTTGCCGTCAACTTCTGTGCTGTCTTTGATGATCTTAACCGAAGAACTGAACCGGTTGGCTAAATTGACAAACTTAACCGCCGCCCGAGCGTGTAAGCCAAGTTTGTTTTTGATAACAATTTTTTTTTCCAGCATGGGTCATTTATTTGCTTCTTGAATTCAACAGGGCGCTTACCAGGTGGATGTTTTTTTTGCCCTGCTCTACAACTTTTTTCGCTACCTCTTTAAGGTTGTTATTTCTTTGCAAGGAAACAAATTTTATCAACATGGGGAGGTTAACCCCGGTAATGATTTCTACTTTATTCTCGGCAAAAAAACTAAAGCTGAGGTTGGAAGGCGTACCCCCGAACATGTCGGTAAAAATAATCACTCCATTTTTCTGGTCCACCCTCTTAATACTCTGGCTTATTTTTTTCTTGGATTCATCCACATCATCATACCAGCCGATAGAAATAGCCTCTATGTTTGGCGCTTCGCCCAGGATAATAGTCAGAGCATTTAGCAGCTCTTCCGCCAGTTTACCATGGGAAACGATTACGCCACCTATCATCTGACCTGTCCAAATTTTATTTTTTGATATTTTAGCTGATTCTGCCTCATTTATAAATATCACGGTGAATTATTTTAACTTTTAGCTTTTTCTTCTCCAGGTAATCCGCCAGCACCTCTGCTATCACCACCGAGCGATGCCGTCCACCGGTGCAGCCTACGGAGATAGTCAGGGTGCTCTTGCCTTCTTTAATAAATTCGGGAACCAGGAACTCCACAAACCGGCTAAGCTGGTCAATGAATTTTTGGGTTATTTCTGAATCCAGGACAAAATCGCGAACCTTTTTCGACAGACCATTCAATTCGCGCAATTCGTCCACATAATAAGGGTTAGGCAGAAACCTGGTGTCAAAGACCAGGTCCGAATCTAACGGCAGACCATATTTATAACCGAAGCTGACCACGTTAATCTGCAGCTGCCTTTGCTGTTTGAGAACCCGTTTGCTTATCTGCTCTTTCAGCTGGGAAAGATTCAGACCGGTGGTATCGATGACCTCATCGGCCATGGCTTTAATCCTGGCCAGCTTTTTTCTTTCCAGCCTGACTCCTTCCAGAACGGATTTTTTCGGAGCCAGTGGATGGGGACGACGGCTTTCACTGAACCTCTTGACCAGAGTTTCATCGGAAGCTTCCAGGAAAAGCACGAACGGTTTTATTTTCAGCCGTTTCAGGACCGAGGGGAATTCTTTCAAAAAATTTGGCTCCCGGATATCCACCACCAGAGCGATTTTATCTATCTCCACTTTTCTTCTCTGCCAGAGGTTTACCAGTTCGGGAATGAGCTTGGCCGGTAGATTATCAACACAGTAATACCCCATATCTTCCAGATAACGGCTGACCACCGTTTTCCCCGAACCTGATAAACCCGTTACCACAATGAAATCAGCCGGCTTTTGCTTTTTCATTTTTCATTTTCTCTTGGTCAGTTTTTTTTCCAGGCGGTTAACGATATCCTGAGCCGCCTGATAACCCTTCTGACGCAGAAGATAAACCCGGCAGGCCACTTCAATCAGGGTAGCAATATTCCGGCCTGGAGCCACGGGTATGTGAAGTTGTGGGATGCGGACGCCGGCCAGGACATAATCTTCCGGGAACTGAAGCCCGAGGCGGTCTATCTCCATTTTTTTGCTCCACTTCTTTAGCCTGATGACCAGGTCTACTCCCGTCTCCTCCAGGATGGAGGAAGCCCCAAAAATCTCTTTGATGTTAATGATACCGAGTCCCCGAATTTCCATAAAATTCCGGGTCAGCCGGGGAGAACGACCGTGCAACCGTCCCTGTTCGTCCCGGAAAATTTCCACCACATCATCAGAGACGAATTTATGCCCGCGGGCGATAAGTTCCAGGGCGCTCTCGCTTTTGCCAATGCCACTATCACCGATGATCAGAGTGCCCACCCCAAAAATTTTTAACAGTCCGGCAGAGATTACGACCTGAGAAACAGGTTCTGCTTTTTCTAAGGTAGAAGCTTTGGTGGGGGCGGGCTGGTTCTGGCCCAAACTCTTTTCCTTTTTCCCTTTGGCTGGCATTAAACCTTTTCTTCCAGTTCTTTGATGACCTCCAGCACTTCCTGGGCACTTCCGGCCCGCAAAAGCTGGTCTTTGAGCTGCGGTGATTTTCTGACCAGCTGAGCAATGAGGGCCAGGATTTGTAGGTTCAGGCTGGGGTCTTCGGGTGAGGTAATCAAAAGAAAAAAGACCTTAACCGGCTTCCCGTCAGGTGCGCCAAAATCAACTCCAGCCGGAGCAATTCCTACTAATAAAATAGGATTTTTTACATTTTTAACCTTGCAGTGCGGGATGGCTATGCTATCTCCCAGAGCCGTGCTGCCCAGAGCCTCGCGCTGGTTCAATTTTTCCACCACTTCCCTGTCGCTAGACAGGATTTTATTCTTTTTTAAAAAGCTGACCATTTCTTCCAGTGCTGCTTGCTTCTCCTTGGCTTTCATGTCCAGCAGGATGGCCTTCTCCTTGATTAGGTTTGATAACCTCACGGCTTTTCTACTCCTTCAGTCGGCTTAATTCTTTCTCCAGCCTCAAAATCAGGCAATATATAAGTTAGCTTAATCAGGCTTCCGGGTCAACCAGCCCGATGTTCCCATCCCTTCTCCGGAAAACTACGGCCCAGCCTTCACCCTCTTCTTTTTTGAAGAGAAAAACTTCTTTTTTGCCCTCTTCCAGCTGCATCAGGGCTTCCTGCACAGAGATTGGTTTATCCGAATAGTAGGGGAAATTAACCAGCTGGGGGGCAGAAGGGCGGGCTTCAGCGGTTATCATCGTTTCTTCCCGGCTGGCTCTTCTTCTGCGCTTTTGGATAAGTTTTCTTCTTTCTTTAACTATTTTCTTTTCCAAACTGTCAAAAACTTTATTCAGGGAATTGAAAATATCTGTGGTCTCTT
>JGI24721J44947_10006325_pt1 | contig 15968 bp, 20 predicted proteins | sample YelNatPaOPGAMG01_FD_44947 | JGI IMG/M metagenome (IMG submission 44947)
CATTAGAAATAAATATAGGGCCTGTAGTCTAACGGCAGGACGTGGCGCTTACAACGCCGAGAACCAGGTTCAATTCCTGGCAGGCCCATATTTTACGTTCAATAGCATATAAATTTTAATTTCAAATTAGTATTGATAGATAACATGAAGTACGGCGGAAGAGGAAAGCCATATCAGTTTGTAGCAAATGGGTATATTGTGCATAATCAAAAAGTGTTGTTNATANACCATAATGAATTGAATAGATGGCTTCCTCCTGGTGGACATATTAAACAGGACAAAAAAGGTTATTTTATAGAAACCCCCGAAGAGACAGTAATAAGAGANNTAAGAGAAGAAACTGGTTTGGATGTAGAAATCATTGGAAGAAAAGTCACAGTAGAAAACTCCAGAATAAAAGCATTGTTTCTACCAGAGAATATGCATATCCATGAAATCGACAAAAAGCATGATCATCTAGCTTTCGATTATTTTTGCAGGCCAATAAGTAATACAAAATTTAAAGACAGTAAAGAAGGAAAATTGAGATGGTTTTCTGTAGAAGAACTCAAAAATTATCCAAACAATTCTGATATGTCGGAAGAAGTAAGAATTCGTGGTATAGAAGCAATAGAAAAGTTAAGTGGTAAATAACATGGAGAAAAAGTACGAGTTTTGGATTGACAAGATTGCTAAGCAAATAGTTGAAAGAGAAAAAAAACTGAAGAGAGGAATAAAGGTTTTTAGAACAGAGTCTGGCTTAGGGGCTTCAGGTTTTCCTCACTTAGGAAGTTTTGGTGACGTTCTTAGACAGTATGGAATAACTTTAGCCTTAAGGGATTTAGGTTTTAAGTCAGAGTTTATCGCTTATTCTGATGATAGAGATGGTTTAAGAAAAGTTCCTTTAACCTTGCCAAACTGGTTGGAAAAATATATAGGAGTACCTGTTACAGATATTCCAGATCCTTTTAATTGCCATTCAAGCTATGGCGAGCATATGAGTTCGTTGCTTATAGAAGCTATAGAAAAGGCAGGAATAGATTTTGTTTTCAACTCAGGAACAGAAAACTATAGAAAAGGGGTTTTGGACAAGCAAATTGAAGAAATACTTTTGAACGCAGATAAAATTGGAAAAATAGTAAAGGAATTGCTTGGTCAAGAAAAATTTGTTGAAATGCTTCCTTACTTTCCTGTTTGTGAAAAGTGTGGGAAAATTTATACAACAAGAGCCTATCAGCTAATTCCAGAAGAACATAAAGTTCTTTATGTTTGTGATCAAGAGTTTGTTGGAAAAAATCTAAATACTGGTAAAGAGATTATAGTGAAAGGTTGCGGTTATAAAGGTGAAGCAAGTTATTTCAAAGGAAATGGCAAGCTAAGTTGGAAGGGTGAGTTTGCAGCTAGATGGAAGGCTCTGGGGATAGTTTTTGAGGCTTGTGGAAAGGATATCCAAGATTCTGTTAAAGTTAACGATAGGATTTGCAAAGAAATTTTAGGGTTTGAGCCGCCGCTTCACATAATTTATGAGATGTTTCTTGAAAAAGGTGGGAAGAAAATTTCAAAGTCCTATGGGAATGTTTTTACACCTCAAGTTTGGTTTAAGTATGGGAGTATTCAGAGTTTGGTTCTTCTTATGTTCAAAAGATTTGAAGGAACTAGGGAGCTTGATATAACAGATATACCAAAATATATGGACGAGCTAAACAAACTTGAAAGAATTTATTTTGATATTGAAAAGATTGAGAACGAAAGAGATTTGCTCAATGCAAAAAGGCTTTTTGAATACGTTTACTTTCTTAAACCACCTAAAAGACCTTCCTTGCAAATTCCTTATTTTAGGTTAGTGGAAATCGTAAGAATGTTGCCAGAAAAAAATCAACTAGAGTTTGCAGTTGAAAAATTGAAAGAAATGGGGTTAGTTAAAGGTGAATTAAAAAAGGAACTAATAGAGGATTTGAAAATAAAGTTGGAATTTGCTAAAAATTGGATAGAAGAAGAAAAAGTAGAAGTTAAAATTTCTGAGGAAGAAAAGGAAGCTATAAAAGAGCTTATTGAAAAATTGGAAAAGGAAAAAGATGGTGAAAAATTACAGGCAGAAATATTCGAGATTTCAAGGGCTCATGGTATAAAGCCAGCAGAGTTTTTCAAGCTTCTTTATAAAATCCTTTTGAAAACAGAAAGAGGGCCAAGACTTGGTCCTTATATGGTTGAAATAAAAGATGAGGTTATTAAAAAATTAAAGGAAGTTTTATGACAAATTTCTTTTCAGAAATTCATGAATCAAAAATTTTTAAAAATGAAGAAGTTTTATCTCCAGATTATCTACCAGATTTTTTGCCACATAGAGAAGATAAAATTAAACAAATAGCAAGAAACTTGATGCCTGCAGCAAAAGGAGGAATAGCTCAAAACACTTTTATATTCGGACCTCCCGGAATCGGGAAAACTCATGTAATTAAGTTTGTCTTTCGTGAGTTAGAAGAATTTAGTGAGAATGTTAAGACAATATACATAAACTGTTGGAACTATAACACACCTATTTCAATCCTTTCTAAAATTGCTACAGATTTAGGGGTATTTGTTCAAAGAAGAGGAATAGGAAAAGATGAAGTTTTTGAAAGAGTTATTGAGTTTTTAGGAAAAACTAAAAAAGGTTTGGTTGTGTGTTTGGATGAAGTAGACCAATTAATTTTTAAAAGCGAAGAGGTTCTTTATGATTTGTTAAGAATAAACCAGTACGTTAAAAATCCAGTTTGTCTTGTTTTTATTTCAAACTTTANAGATGTTTTTGTTNATCTTGACGCGAGAATTAAAAGTAGCTTGAGAATAGAAGAGATCGAATTCAAACCATACTCTGTTCAAGAAATGAAGGATATACTTGAAGAAAGAGTAAAGAATGCTTTNCATTCTGTTGAAGAAGGNGTAACAATTCTGGTTGCGAATTTTGCAGTTCAAAAAGGAAGTGATGTTAGGGTTGGATTAGAATGCCTATTAAAAGCTGGAAGGTTGGCTGAGGTTGAAAATTCAGATATGGTAAAAGTTTTTCATGTTAAAAAAGTTTTGCCAGAAATAAAGCCTGTAAAGCCGAAGATTTTGGAGGAAAATATAAGCGAAAATGAAAGAACTATTCTTGAAATTTTGAAAGAAAGAAGTTTTTACTCTGGCGAATTGTACAAAGAGTATTGTAAAAGAGTTGAGAATCCTGTGAGTGAAAGGGCCTTTAGAGATTTTATAAATCATCTTCTTCAAATTAAGATGATTAAGGTTAAAGAAGTCAAGAAAGGTATGAAAGGGAAGACTAGAATCATTTCAAGGGCTAAATCTGCCTAAATTCAAAGGTTTGGCAACTTTCCATAAAGTTTTTGCATAATTATCAAAAAGTTTAACTAATGATTTGTTTCTAGACCAAACAAATTGAAAATAGAAATTCTTTTTTGAAAAATTATTTTCAAGTCTTATAGCAGCTTCTTTTCCGTCTATTATTAAGACTCTTGGGTGGTTTTCTGTTTCGAAAACTTTAATTTTTAGACCATTGTCATAAAACCATTTCACTCTATAAAAATTTTCTTTATCGAATTTAATCGTGCTTATTGACATCATTTTTACTCCGTTTCTTACGCACTTTCTTATAGATTCTTTTAGAGGTTGTGTTAAAGAGAAATCTCTTGTGATATCAAAAGCATATTTTTCGCAGTTATTCAACATTTCTGAAAATCTGTTCANGACTTCCCAGTTTTTTTCGTTTTTTTGTACCCAAATTCCTTCAAAAAAATCCTCGTCTCTTTCTAATGGTTTAAGAGCTTTTGTTATAAAATCNATCCTACTTTTCAAAATTTTCAAGTCTTCCTCTTTTTTCTGTAAAAGATTTTTAAAGGCTAATTTTGGCAGAACAGCTTTAAATTCTTTTGGCCTTCCGTCAAAAACTTCAACCAATTGTTTTTGTACTAATTCTTCTAAAACACCATAAATTTTTGATTGTGGAACTTTTGAAGCTTTACTTATTTTTCCAACTTTTGAAGGGCCAAGAAAGATTAAAGCATTATAAACTCTTGTCTCATACTCACTTAAACCGAAATCCTTGAAGGCGTCAAGAATTTCTTCTCTTTTAATTATGTCATCAGTTTTTGATTCAGTTGTTATCGAATCCATTGCTTCACCTAAAAATTTTTTTCAGAAAAGAGAGAGTAGATCTTTCTATCCTTCTTGCTAAGAATAAACCAGCAATTCCTCCGACAAAAGCTATTTTTCCAGCACCATCCCANTAGTTTGAATAAAGAAAAACACTTAAGTTGCCAGTTTGGATTGCTTGTGGTAACTTATTTGTTATTATATCATAAAGGGAAATTGCGGTCAAAGAACCCCAATAACCTACNGCTGTTCCAGCAGCACCTCCTAACAAAGATGGTAAGGTAAAATAACTTTTCACGTAATTTTTTGCTCTTTTTAAAATGCTTTCTTCTTTATACATAAACTCACAAGAAAAAGGTGAAATTTTTCTAAATAATTAAGTTTGTAACTTTCCAAGTAAGAAAAGAATTAGAAAATACCACTTTTAAAGTAAAAATATATAAATAACTCTTTAAAATCAAAATTATATACTTGGAAAAGCGGGGTAGAGCATAGTCTTGGGGTAACTTCCAGGACTCTCGAAGCCTGGAGTGCTCGTCGGGCTCATAACCCGAAGGTCGCACGTTCAAATCGTGCCCCCGCTATTAATCGTTAAATGGCTTAAGAAATTCTTCATAAATTTCTTTTAATTTCATTTTTTTAATGTTGTAAGTTACTTCCATCTTTCCTTGAAGAAGCCATAATTTTTCAGCAAATTCTTTATAGCCTAAAATTTCTGAGCTTTTTCTTGCGTCATCCAAATATCTTATGACTTTGTTTTCCTTCCCCAATTTTAAATTTTTAATAGCTCCATAAAGATTTTCAACAATTTCGTTAGCTATTTTCATTTTTTCATAATTTTTGTTACTTTCTTTAAATTCAACATCTTTCTTTATTTGATGGTAAAGAATTTCAGCTTCGTTCATGCTATTTCTCAGTTCTTCTAAATATTTTGATAAACTATACTGGTTCATTGCTTCCTTTAATTTTTTGTTCATTTCTTCATCTCTGATTTTCTTTAAAATTCCTACTTTTTCTGCAAGTTNTCTTTCATTCATACCTAAGAGTATTAGAAGAAAGAATAAAAATANTATCGAAACAGAAAGAGGAAACCAAAAATTAGGATTAACCTGAGAAACGCTCATAGCAGTAGGATTGNTAAGAAACAAATAAGAGAGAAAAGAGAATAAAAATATTGCAAAAATTACTAAAAATTTCTTAAGCATAATTTAAGATTATCCTCAGAAATATTTAAAATCAAACTTATAATTATGAAGATTTTCTTAACAGGAAAACCTGGCTCTGGTAAATCTTTTATTGTTGAAAAGGTAGCAGAAAAGCTAAAACAAAAAGGGAGAAAAGTAGGAGGTTTTATAACTCCTGAAATTAGAGAAGGAGGAAAAAGAGTTGGTTTCTGTGTTAAGGACATTTATTCAAACGAAGTTGGAATTTTAGCAAGTAAGGATATAAAAATTGGCCCAAGGTTTGGAAATTATGGTATAAACCTAGAAGATTTTGAGAGAGTTGCACTTAAGGCTATAGACTTTGCTTTGAAAGAGTGTGACGTAATTATTATAGATGAAATAGGAAAAATAGAATTCTTTAGTAAAAATTTCAGGGAAAAACTTACTCAACTTCTTCTTTCTGAAAAACCTTTAGTAGCAGTCTTGCATAGAAGTTTTGTGGAGAAATTCAAAGATTTTGGTGAAATAATAGAAGTTACAATCAAAAATAGGAATGAATTGCCAGATTTAATTCTCGAAACTTTAGGTAANAGCCTTAGATAATTACCTGTTAATTTCAAGTTTTAAGTTAAATATAACCAGTATGCGTTCTTTTTTTGTTATTTTCAACAATTTTTTTAAGAACTTCTTCACTATTTACGCCAAGCATNTCACATAAACCTAAACAATAAATCATCAAATCTCCAATTGCGTCAATTATCTCATCTTTATTGTTTATTTCTCTGGCAGTTTTTTTGTTACTTTTTTTATACGCTTTTGCTAATTCTCCTAGTTCTTCAGTCATTAGGATGATTTCTTTTCCAATATCAGTAACATTAAAACCTCTCTTTACCTTGTTTTGAAAAATCTCTTTTTGTAATTTTTCTAAATCTATCATGCTCTCTAAAACATGTTTATTTTCTTAAATATTTTTCTTTTAATTAGTACTTCTAGAAATTCTATAGAAAGTTATACAGACTATTTATGTTGAATAATTGCCCTAACCAATTCAGAACTAGAAACTCCAAAAGCACCAAGTCTTATTTCAAAATCTTTTTTTAAGATTTTTGTAGTTCCCAAAAGAATAACCATAGACTTAAACTCAGAATTTTTCTTAACACTTTCCAACAGCTTTTTGCTCCATTTTTTTGGAGTTAGGTAAAGAACAATTTGGTTCGAATCAGGCTTATAATCTATTATTATATCGAAATTTTTTTCTTGAAGCAAGAATTTTTTATTTTTTATATTTTTCTCTATTTTTTCTTTGCTCAAGTTTAAAGTTTCAAGTGATTTTTCCAGGCTTTTGTGAGAAAGGTTTACAGCTTTCCCAAAAATTTCTTTTATTTCCATACTTTCTTTTTATTTTTTCAATTTTAATTAATTTAAGAAAACTTGTTAAATTAAGTGGGCCCGGAGGGATTTGAACCCTCGACCTATCGCTTTCTCACGAAAGCGAGCCATATAAGGCGATTGCTCTAACCAGGCTGAGCTTCCCGGATACCTTACGGGCCCAGTCCTGGCATTACTTACTATAATTTTATCCTTATTATTTTTTAGTTTATCGGATGTTTTTATGAAGTTTCTTTTCCTGTTCTTTTAATTTAATTGTGCCTAAGGTATAAGTTTCTCTTAACTTTGAAGCAAGAGTTCCTAATTTTTCTCTCAAGTCAGAATAAGGTAAATTTTCTGAAGTTCGCCAAGCATCTTCTACATCAGTAACACAATGATAATTTTTTCCTTCTTTAAGGTAACGCAAAGCACTGTATAATAAATTCAGAATTTTTCCAGTCCTTCTTAAATTTTTTTCCAATTTCTTCTTTTTCAANAGATTCTAAATAACCAACTTTATCGAATTCACTTTTCATCTTTCCGTAAAGTTTACCAACATAATCTATGTTATTTCTCAAATCTTCAAGGTATCTTCTCATATCGTATTCTTGAAGCAGTTTTTCCCTTTCTACGCTTCCTTTAACACCGCTTTTTTCCAAAATNTTTTCCTCTTTCTTTCTGCCAAAAAATAGAAGAATTATCAAGAAAATAAAAAGGAATATTAAAATCAACCCAAACCCAGTTTTTGCAGAAGAAGAAACAAAGCTTGTGTAAGAATAGTTAGATATCGAGTAAATAAAAAAGAAGATTGCCATCAAGCTAGCAATTATAGCTATCTTTTTAATCATATTCTTTATTGAAACTTCTGAAATATTTAAAACAGCTTGGAGAAAGGAAATATACCTACATACACATTTATTAACCTTTTCTACATCAATAATTATTTGATAAAAATGTTTGATAAGTCTCTCTTGACTAAAAGAATAGTTGATTCTTTACTTTCTCACGAGTTTCAAGTTTTAATTAGTGAAGGGGCTTTTGACATAGCAGCAAAAAGAGATTTTCTGATGCTTATAAAGGCTTTGGTTAACATCGATGGTTTAACTCAAGAGCAGGCTTTAAGTCTAAAGGCAATTTCCTACTTCCTTTCTGCTTACCCTTTGGTCATTTCTCTAAAGACAAACAGAGAATTTTTAAGAAAAGAGATGGTTTATTCAAGGTTTCAGTTGCCAGTAATCACTCCTTATTTTTTTGAAAGATTTNTAGAAGAAAAAGTTCCAGAAATTGAATCTGCTAAAGGAAAATATACAATTTCAATAAACACAGAAGTTTTGAAAAATAGAAGAAAAGAATTGGGTTTTAGTTTAGAAGAACTTTCAAAATTGGTTGGAATAACAAAAAAAGCTTTGTATGAAATAGANAATAAAAGAGTAAACCCCTCTATAGAAACTGTAAAAAGTTTAGAGTCTGTTCTTAAAGTTGATTTGAAAAATTCCTTCAGACTTAAGTCTTCTGAACCAACTTATCTTAAGCCAAAAGATGAATTTCAGAAAAAAATTTCAAAAGAATTTTCAAGAATAGGCTTAAGTAATACTCCAACCTACTCTTCACCCTTTGAAATAGTAGGAAAAGAGAAATTTTCTATGATAGTTAGTCTTTCAAAAAATACTAAAAAAATTGAAAGGGAAGCATTAAGCATAAAAAACATGTCTTTCATTTTTTCTTCAAAGTGTGCTTTTGTGGCAAAAAAATGTGAAAAAAAGGCTGTAGAAGAGGTTCCAGTAATTCTAGAGTCAGAAATTCCTGGAATAGAAAACGTTAAAGAGTTAGAAAAATTGATGGAAGAAAAGATAGAGTAAAGCTTAAATATTTGTATACCTACATACACATTAATATCTTCTTGTTTAGGAGGGATGATATGCCGAATGGAAAAGCTATGATTGGTCAATTGGGAGGCCAACCAGTTTTAATATTGCCAGAAGGGACTCTTCGCACAGTTGGAAGGGATGCTCAAAGAAATAACATAGCTGCTGCTAAAGCAGTAGCAGATGCTGTCAGAACTACTTTAGGACCAAAAGGAATGGACAAGATGTTAGTTGATTCTGTTGGAGATATAGTAATAACAAATGATGGCGTGACCATTCTTGAAGAAATGGAAATAGAACATCCTTCAGCAAAGATGATGGTAGAAGTTGCTAAAACCCAGAACGAAGAAGTTGGGGACGGTACAACAACTTCAGTAGTTATCGCTGGTGAGCTTCTAAAAAAAGCAGAAGAACTTTTAGAGCAAGAGATTCATCCTACTATAATNACAAAAGGTTTTAGGATTGCTAAGGATGAAGCTTTAAGAATTCTTGAAGAAATAGCAAAGCCAGTTTCTTTAGAAGATAAAGAAATTCTTAAGAAAATTGCATTGACAGCAATGTCAGGAAAGTCTATGGAAAAAGCTTCGCCAAAACTTGCTGATATTGTTGTAGAAGCAGTAAGAGTAATAGCAACAAAAGAAAATGGAAAGATAGTAGTTAACAGGGACAATATAAAAAGAGAAAAGAAGCATGGTGGCTCTGCNGATGATACAGAGCTGATAAAAGGTATTGTCATAGATAAAGAGGTAGTTCATCCAGGAATGCCAAAAGNTGTTAAAAATGCTAAGATTGCTTTGCTAGATGCTGCTCTAGAAATAAAGGAAACAGAAACTGATGCTGAGATAAGGATTACTTCACCAGAGCAGATGCAGGCTTTTATAGAGCAAGAGCAAAAAATGCTTAAGGATATGGTTAAGAAAATTGTTGCAAGCGGTGCAAACGTTGTTCTTTGTCAGAAAGGCATAGATGATTTGGCTCAGCATTATCTTGCAAAAGAAGGGATTCTTGCTTGCAGAAGAGTTAAACGTTCAGACATGGAAGCTTTAGCTAAAGCTACAGGAGGAAGAATAGTTACAAACCTTGATGATTTAACTTCAGAAGACTTAGGTTTTGCAAAAGTTGTTGAAGAGAAAAAGATTGCAGGAGAGGCCATGACTTTTATTCGCGAGTGCAAAGATCCAAAGGCAGTAACAATTCTAGTAAGAGGAAGTACTGAGCATGTTGTTGACGAGGTTGACAGAAGTGTTGAAGATGCTGTAGGAGCAGTAGCTTCTGCTCTTGAGCTTGGGAAAATAATTCCAGGAGCAGGTGCACCTGAAGCAGAGGTTGCAAGAAGGTTAAGAAAATTTGCAGAGAAGTTTTCTGGAAGAGAACAACTTGCAATTCTTGCNTTTGCAGATGCTATGGAAGTAGTACCAAGAAGTCTTGCAGAAAATGCTGGACTTGACCCAATAGATATGCTTGTTGAATTAAGAGCAGCTCATGAGCAAGGAAAAACCTATTATGGCTTAGATATATTCAACGGGAAAATAAGGGATGCAGAAGAAATGGANGTTATCGAGCCATTAAAAGTGAAATTACAAGCAATAAAATCAGCAGCAGAAGCTGCAGAGATGATACTAAGAATAGATGATGTTATTTCAGCAAGCAAGCTTGAAAAAAGTGCGCCTCCAGCACCATCAACAGGCGAGGAAGAAGCTTAATTAAGTAACTTTTATTAATTTCTAAAAGAAATATTAGTTAGGTGGAATAATGGTTAGTGAGGAGGCTCAAGAAGAAGTTGAAATAGTTCCTTTATCTCCCTTAAGAAGATTGGAAAAAAGAATTGAACAACTAGAGGCTTCTACCGGCTCTTTTGACAGTAAAGCAATTTTTAAGGAAGTTATAGAAATTGTTAGANTCAATCAACAGCTTGTGGANGAACTTGCGAAAGCCAATGATGCCTTAAGGATAGAAATATCTAAACTACCAGCAAGGATGGACGAGCTTATAGAAAACTTAAACGAGCTTTTGAATTACATAAAAGCTTCTGCTCCAGAAGAATCTCAACCATCGTTTAAACCTNTAACTGAAAAAATAGAAAGACTTATAGAGCAAAACCAAAAAATAATAGAAAACAACCAATCAGTTTTGAATGTATTAAGTGAGATAAGTGAAAAATTAAGAAAACCAGTAATAAGTAGGCCTGTCTTATACCCAAAGCAAGTGAAAGTGTAGATAATTATGGGATTTAAAGCTCAGGCAGATGTTATTACTGCTGTTATTATTATTCTTTTAGCAGCGGCTTTAACAACTTCAGCTTATTTATGGGGTATGCCTCTTGTTCAAAAAAGGCAAGAGGTTGCTATGGTTGAAAAAGCTAGTAGCTATTTTGATAGGGACAATTCAAATTCTTTGGTTAAAAAAATTGAATATATAGCAAAAAATGGTGGAGAAGATACTTTTACTTCTGAAGTTAATGGGATATGGGAGTTTTATCCTTCTGATTTTCAAGGTTCTCAAAACAATTCTATCGAGTTTATGTTCAGAAGTAAAGCAACAAATATAGCCCCTGATATGGGATGGATACCTTTCAAAACTTCTAGCATTTCTTCTCCTGGTTATGTTGGAATGGACGAGCAAAGTGTTGTTTTAGCTAAAGCTGAAACTTCTAAAGACGCCTTTATAATCAGATACAGAATATGGTTAAGAGATTTAATTTCAAGTGATGGAAAAACTTACGAAGTAAGGCTTGTACCAAGGAATCCTTCACTTCCAAATGCGTCAACAGGCAATACGATAAGGATTTCAAGAGAAGGAGCTCCGCAAGCAGACCCAAGCAACAATAACTTGATTATTACAAAAATACAAATACTTCTTGGGTAGAAATGAAAAAAGCCCAGTCTTATATAATCCAATTCATAATTTTTTTCGCAGTAGGATTTATAGTGTTTTTAAGTATAGGTAGCTTCTTTAGAATGCAGTCAGATTATTTTATTAAAGAGCTATCGTACAAGAATTCAAAAATTGCAGGAGGTTACATTTCTTCTTTAGCAATAAGCTTGGTAGACTCATGCAAACAATGTGATTATTCAAAAGTTCATTTTAATCTTAACCCAAATTACGAGTATATAATTAACGCAGGAGGAACTTGGGAATTTCTTTTACCTCAAGAAAGGAAATATTCTTTTTCCTTGCACAATTTGAATTCTTCAATTAGCTCAGAAGGGAGTGTTTTATCCACAAAAACAATAACTTTAACATTTGATAAAACAAAAAATAAATTAAGGGTAGAGTAAGTATGGTTGAAATACTGAGAGATTTTTTAAGAAGAGCTAAGCTAGGTTATAAAAAATATGTAAGCAAGCAAGGAATTCAAGCTTTTGGGCCCCAAGTTAGCTTGCAAGGTTTAGCACCAATAACTATACCGATAAAAATAGAAAGAGTTGTAGAAGAGAAAAAAGAGGAAAAAGAAGAAATAAAACCTGTAGAAAAGCCGAAAGTTTTAGAAGGTATAGAAATACCAGAATTTTTGCCAGAAAAGGTTGAAATTGGCGAAATACCATTAACAGAAGAGGAAAGAAGGAAAATTACTTTAGCTTATCCTCTTATTCCTAGAAAACCACAAAAAGATGAGCTTGTTTTTGCGTACGCAAAGATCTTTTGGGACAGCTCATTTAACAAATATGTTTATCAAGTTATTGAGCCAGAACTAACAGAAAAAATGAAAGAAATTATTTCTAAGCTCAAAGAACTNATACAAGAAAAACTTGATGTAGAATTTGGAAAGTTGAAAAAATTTGAGTTGAAGAATTACCTTTTCAAAACTATTGACGATTTATTGAATTATTATAAGATTGAAGTAAGTGAAAAGGAAAAACTTATTCTTAGATACTACATAGAGAGAGATTTTATCGGTTTAGGAAGAATAGAACCCTTAATGGCAGATGAAAACATAGAAGATATAAGCTGTGACGGTGTTGGTATACCTATATTTGTTTTTCATAGAAACCCAAGATTAGGTTCAATAGTTACCAATATTGTTTTTAACGATGCTGATGAGCTTGATTCTTTTATTCATAGACTTGCTCAGCTTTGTGGAAAATCGATTTCAGTAGNTACTCCATTAGTTGGTGGTTCGCTTCCTGATGGAAGTAGAGTTCAGGCTGCTTTAGCTACTGACATAGCTAGAAGAGGTTCAAACTTTACTATAAGAAAGTTTACTGTTGAACCCCTAACACCAATTCACTTACTTAAGTATAATACACTTGATATTCCAACCTTAGCTTTTCTTTGGCTTGCAGTAGACTATGGAAGAAGTGTTTTAGTTGCAGGCGGAACTGCCTCCGGAAAGACAACTTTGNTAAACGTTCTTTCACTTTTCGTTAGACCAGAAAAAAGAATTGTTTCGATAGAAGATACGCCAGAACTTAAGTTACCNCATCCCCACTGGGTTCCTTATGTTGCAAGAACTGCTATAGGAACAGAAGATAGAAAGTTAAGAGGTGAGATAGATTTGTTTGATTTACTTAAGGAAAGCCTAAGACAAAGGCCTGACTATATAGTTGTAGGAGAAGTAAGAGGAAGAGAAGCATATGTTCTTTTCCAGGAGATGGCTACAGGTCATCCTTCTTTAGCAACAATACATGCAGAAAACATAAACAAGCTTATAGATAGATTAACAACCCCACCGATTTCTTTACCTGTAAGCTTGATTGGAAGTTTGGATTTGGTTGTTTTTCTTTTGAGAGTAAGGTATAGAGAAAAGCATGTGAGAAAAGTTAATCAAATTATCGAAATAAGTGGAATTGACCCAGAAACTAAAGAACCTATAACTAATGAAGTTTTCAAATGGGATGCGATGAAGGATAAAATTGTGGTTGTTAACAAAAGTATAACTTTGAAAAAAATCGCTGAGTTTATGGGTTTGACTGAGCAACAGATAAAAGAAGAATTGGAAAGAAGAATGGTTGTTTTAAACTGGATGATGGAAAAGGATATAACTAGATACAAGGACGTCTTTAACATCTTTAACATGTATTACACTTCCCCTGAAAAAGTTTTAGCTTCTATAATGGGTGGAAAATAGTGGGATTTTATACTAGAATAGCTATGAAATATTTTGGTGAATGGGGAGAAAAGTTACTTCCTTACTATAATGAAGTAAAGATGGATTTAAAAAGAGCACGAATGGGTTATTCTCTTCAAGAATACATAAGCGTTGCAATTCTTACCGGTTTGATGGTTTTTTGTGTGGAATTTCCTTTGTTATGCGTAATCTTTGTTATTCTTTCTCAAAATCCTTTATTTAGCTTTATTTTTTCTTTTACTATCTCGATTTTTCTTTCCCTAACCTTTTTTTATTCTATGATGAGCTATCCAAAAATCGTTATAATGGAAAGAGCAAAAGAAATAGATAAAGTTCTTCCGTTTGCTTCTGTTTATCTTTCTACCATAGCAGGCTCAAAAATTCCNTTGCATCAAGTCTTTAAAATTTTTTCAAAGTATAGCGAATATGGCCAGTTTACAGAGGAAATTTCTTCGATAGTTAATGATACAGAAACTTTTGGGATGGATGTGAATACTGCCTTAGAAAGAGCTGTTGAAAGGTCACCATCAAAAAATTTAAGAGAACTATTCTGGGGTTTGTTATCGATGAGTAGAACTGGAGGAGATATCAATTCATTCCTAAGAGAAAAGGCAAAAACTTTTATGACAGAGTATAGAAGAAAGTTGTATGAATTTTCCCATCAACTAACAATGTTTATAGAGATTTATATAACAGCCATAATTCTTGGTGCTGTTTTCTTCACGATTCTTTCAGCAATTTTTAGTGGTTTAGCTGGAATTGGAAGCAACATAATTTTTCTGCAATTTTTGATAATCTTTCTATTCTTACCAATAGTTTCTACAGCTTTCATCATTTTTATTAAAAGTATAGCTCCAGGTGGAGAANAATGAAANTAAAAGATATGAAAAAAATTACTGGNAAAATTGANGGAAAAAAGGCTAAANCTTATGCTAAAAAGTTTGAACTTAGNACAAACAAAAAGATTTTGTTAGTCTCGATAGCAACTTCTATTTTTTTCTTGATTATTGGTATACTNAGTAATGATAGGGCAGTATTAGGAAATTCTATAATTCTTTCAGCGTTTGCTATAGCAGGTCCAATCTTTTTCTTCAAGTATATGAAAACAAAGGAAATAAAAGAAATGGAAGAGAAATTTCCATTTTTCTTGAGGGACGTTATAGAAGCTTTAAGGTCTGGTTCACCGCTTCACACTGCTGTAACTATGGTTAGCAAGTATGAGTACGGAAAACTTAGCCCAGAGATTAAAAAGATGGCGTCCCAAATCTCTTGGGGAATGTCTTTTGATAAGGTTATAGACCAATTTGCAGAAAGAGTTAAAGTAAGTAAAAGGCTTACTGTAGTTTCAAAAATAATTAAGGAAGCATACCTTTCTGGTGGTGATATAATTTCTACTTTTGAAACTGTGGCAGATAATATGACAGTTCTAGATGATTATGAAAAAGAGAGGAGAAGCTTACTAAGTCAGTATATAATTCTCATGTATATTATAAACTTCTTGTTTATAGGAATAGTAGTAGGAATAAACAGGTTAATGGTCCCTATATTTAAAGTTGAGGCTGTAGGACAGCTTGAGATGATTGGTTTGCAAAACCCTTGTACCTTTTGTTCCCAGTTTTCTTGTGTTTTTTGCGATATTTTGCAAGGCATTTCTACAATTTTCAATCTTGGTGATATTAGAGTTTTAGAAAATATGGGCTCTTATTATACTTCCTTATTCTTTTTGATGGCAATAATTGAATCAATATTTTGTGGTTTGGTTGCAGGAGAAATTAGTGAAGGTTCTGCTATAGCAGGAATTAAACATAGTATNATAATGGTCATAATCACTTTTGGTTCATTCTTCATATTAGTAAACTTTGGGATAATGGGAGTATGATGAAAGGCGAACTAAGTTTTGTTGAATACATAGCTTCTATAGGAGTTTTTATAAGTTTTGTAGCTTACATTTTCTTTCTTCTTTTAAGATATTACCCACTTTATGTTCAAGAAATGGAAAACGAGAGGAAAAGATTAGAAGCATACCAAATTTCTGAACTCTTAATAAATGACCCAGGAGATCCGGCAAATTGGAATAGTCTTGACTCAGTAAAAAGACTTGGTTTTTCTGATGAAACAAATAACAAGACAAATCTCATTTCTTTTGCTAAAATAAGTAAAATGAGAGATTTGCAAAGTAATGATCTTTGTGCCCCAAACCATGGTTATGAATGGGTTAAGAGTAAAATTGATTCTGAGTTCGATTTTTCTTTAATTTTGTTAAATTTAACTAATCAGCAACTTTTGATAAATTGTTTTCCTTCTAAGGTTATCGTTACTCCTTCAAACATAACTGTAAGAAGAATAGTGGCATTCGATACAGGAGGTTATGGTGAACTAATAGTTCAAATGTGGTGA
>JGI24721J44947_10006330_pt1 | contig 15967 bp, 14 predicted proteins | sample YelNatPaOPGAMG01_FD_44947 | JGI IMG/M metagenome (IMG submission 44947)
CACCCGAAGTTCTGCAAACGTTTTCCGCGTTCAGAGTTTACCGTAAAGCGGGAAAGAAAATGTTACCAATTGGCTAGTAAGTGGTTGCTATCTGTTATTTTTTCGATAAAGCGCGTTCGATACGCACACCTCCGTATCTGGCAAGCATGAGATACGGCGCGCATCTCGAAGTTGACCGGAAACGCAATCCTGATCGTTAGCGTTTTGCTCTGACGGACAAGATGTAACGCAGCTAAAGTCGTAGCATCGTCTTTTAATTCAATGGCGTTCCATACTCAGATTAGGGTCTTCAAGTGCTTTTTCACAGTTTATAGCAGACGTGTTCAAAGCGGATTCGTTTTCAAACGAAAAAAGGAGTGTTACGGAAAAAGAAGTGGAGGGTCCTAGTGGGCAGATGTCGCCGGCTGTCGGAAAAAAAACGGAAAACAGTGCCAAGCAAAGAGGAGCATGAGAAGACGAAGGAGCAAAAGAGGCAGGCCCTGAATTAGGCGCTGCAATTAAGACGATAGTACCGCGAGATATTGGTGAAAGCCCGTCTTCTTGGACATATCAAGGATGCGTATGAGCTAAAGTTGCGAGAGGCAGTCAGAAACCGTGTCGCGTCCCACTCCAAGAGTGCTTGTCACGCTTCTCTAGGACTAATGCATATGGCGAGGGAGATGTATAACGACATAATGCACATGGAAACAGTCGAGATTCGGGAGGAATTTTTCAACTAGACACTTATTCCTTGCCTGATGCTTGGCACAGGGGAAACGCCGAGGAGAAATGAGCGAGTGCACGCCATCCACGAAAATCACCCCCAATGCTGCTTCAACGGTTCTAGATACAGGGTGGCACTGATATTGATACTTACGGGGCAATCAAATGCCTCACGAACATGAAGAATCATAGGATCGTGAGCCTCAAAAGCTTCATGATATGCTCTATCTCTGCGCTGTACCCGGGCCTCTCTCGCAAAGAGGACATGGGCCGTCATCGACGGCATCACGAACAATCGCCAGCATGAACAGGAGATCGAATTCGTCGACAAGAAGACATCACACGCGAGAAAGAATGAAGCTTCTGTGATCCATGCGGCTATTCGAAAGCACCCTGCGGTGCTGGGGCTTGTCAACCCAGCATAAAACATATCAGATTCGAAAAAAAAGATGGAAAAGATGGTATCCCCTCATCCTGCACTATTTCGTGTATTTGGACCGAGAACTCGAACGCATGGCCGAACAGGAGCTGCTTGGCGGAAGCAAATGAAGAGTAGTTGAAACGGAAGGGTTCCCTACCGGANCAGTGCTCCAATGTTGTTCCATTATGCAACATCAAGTCACCCTTCGTGACAATCGATCCCAGAGTCCTTTACGGCGTCATGAAGGAGATCTGTCCGGAGTTCGATGTAAGCAAGAAGAAGTTCACCCGTGAAATCCGGGAGACGCACTGGAAGAATACCTTCGATTTCGAGCGTCTCAAAGCGAGCAAGCAAAAGATATTCACTGGGATGATCGAAACTGATGGAGAAGCCATATTTGTCGACTATCGGCGCTCGAAGGCGGATCGTCCTGTTCTGTCCTCGGCTTCGCCCTTGACGTAACACGAAGAAGACAAGGAGGCGGGCCCTGCGACCCCGGATGTGCAGCAGAACAACTTTATCGTCGGCGCGGTCCCCGGGAACATGATTATCATGACCATCGCAGCACCCAAGCATGTAGAAGATGNTATCGACGGCAACTTGCGCCAAAAAGACATACGTATTCTGAGATTCTCACGAGCGAGATNTTAGCGAGAGTCAGGGATAATGAATGCAAGGAAGAAAATTGAGAAGTGGAGTACAGGAGTGAAGGAGCATTTGGAAGCGATCAGCCAGGCATCGAGCCGCGGAGCGGACTTGGAAGCTTTTCTGGAATTCATGCAAGTTCGTGTTGGTCATGACGAGGCGCTGTGGAAAGAATATACAAAGCCACGTTGGGCTCGTCTGCGTGTGAATCTGCTCTGTGGGAAGCAGCGTGCCTTTGCCAACTTTATCATTCCGTTGAGTGCCCTCGAGGAAGTCAAGAGTCAAAGACTCGTAGTAGCGTATGGAGCAGGGCGCTGGGTACCCGGAAAAGAAAGCATACCTGCTCCGTCGACAAGTGCGCACAAAGAGTGCGCACACTGTTTCGTCACAATAGCGATAGATGCGTTTCGAACGTCACACATGCAACATGAGCTGGGATGTGCAATTCAGAGGGTCGAGTTGGAAAAGTGCCAGCCGAGCCCTGAGGATACAGAAAAGTACGGAGCTCTGATATAATAGGAAATGTAAACGAGGGCGAAAGTTCGAGGACGACTCGCTCTTGTGAGTTCAACCAGCGGCGGCAGGAAACACACGGACTCCGCGAACCGAGACTTTCACGCCGCCATCAATATGAGACGATGTGCGGTGCTGAAGACGAGACCTCCGGAGTTGACGAGATCTAGCATTGTGGAGCAATCTCCCACGGTCGACGTATACAAGGAGAAGTCGAAACCGATAGCAAGCGCCCTGTCAAAAAAAGGCTGTGAGGCGTCTCTGAGTGCATACCCATGTGCCGTATCGTCGCGGACACATCTTCGGTGCGTCCAGCATAGGTGTCGCTGCTCCTCACTGCGTACACCAAGGGCAGCTGCAGGTCGATGCTCCGTGGCGCCTCGGCGCTGCAGCATCTGCAACCTGGTGCCGACTGCATCTGCCGGTGTCTACCAGACGCCGATATCCGTTGATTGGTGGGCATCGTATGTCAGTCACGCGAGCCCTAAAGCAAAAATCCTCGCTCTCGAATGCAAATGAGCGAAGGTACCCCCCGGGGAAGCTGGCCAAGCTGCACGCGAGCTAGCAGATAGGTGAGCGTCCATAACGCTCATAGGCGCTGCCTTGCCACGACATCATAGCCTATTCGTAACGACAGTTTGTCTTTGGCACAAGCAGCGCGCTCTGTACACCAACATGATTCCCCCGGGTATCGTCATTGCAGGCCGGTTGAATATTCGCATGAAACGAACATTCCATTACATATCCATCGCCCATGACGCTGTACATGGAGCATATCCATGAGAGAGCCCCGGATCGAGAGACCCGCTGCATGAACAGCTCGAATTGGCGATCTGCACTCGTCCGAGAGGTGCATACCACCGTCCGGAGCGTACCTCAAAGGCCGCGGGGCGTCCGTTTCCGCATGCTTGCACATCAAAGTGGCGTCATGGAGACGTCGGTTTCGAAGGAGACGTCTCTCTGGGTGGACGCGAATGTCCGTTCGCCTCGGTCGACGGTCCGTGCATTCGCTTCTGGAACCATAGAATGAGGCCTGAGCGACGTGCCCTGTTCGCAACCCTCTGAAGCCAGGTCATCGTCCCGGTATCCACAGCACCAGTCGCCGCTGGTTCGATGCTCCGGATCCCTGAACGCCCAGCATCCTCGAAAGTCTCCGTCGTCATCGATGCATACCAGTTCCGCAGCGAACGCCCGAGAGACCCCTCTTCAAGGCTGCGTCGCAAGCGCTTTGGCATGCTGTTTGGCTGCTTCAGCGCTGTAGCGAAGTTTTCCAGGTCGTTGGTGCCTGTGTACCAGAGCAGCAACCGCCAACCGATGTAGCCGAAAGACGCACATAACAAAGTGCCGCTTAGGAGCGCAAGTGACGCTGTCCGTACAGCTGCCGCTTGGACTGCTGCGGTATCGCCAACCAACGTACCGCGCTCGGTCCAAGCGTCTACGGTTTTCGGTAGCGGCTGGAGCCCCGAAGACGACTCTGGGCTCGACGCCAGCTCCCGCCGTTGTAGTCTGTAAACGAGATACCCGCTCGTCAGCGTAGTCGTCGCAAACACACCGAACGAAATGCCTGCTGCTTGGGTGGCGTTCAAGACAGGCTCCTGGTGGCGCTCGGGGGAGTCCTCGTTTGCTGGTGCACCAACGGGCACCTGGGTTTCGGGCCCCGACGAGTGTGGGGGTCCGGCGAGGTTCCGCGCCTCGGAACCGGGCATCGCTGGAGACACTGTCCACTAGTTCGGTAACACTGGACTATCTTGCGGGGGCTGGTTCCAGTTCACGGCGCTTTTGAGAAGCGCTCCCTCTCTCGCGACTCTCTTGCCACGATGAAGCGTTACGCGACCCCAGTGTCTATAAAGTGTACCCAATGGAGCGCCAAGCGTTGCCCCATGAACCTGGCCTCTCAACAGCGGGATACGTCAGCCGTGGATGTGCTGGATTCGAACGATGCCATGGGAATGCTCAAAACTCCCTCATTTCAGGTACACGAGATTGAGCCTAGTCCTTACTGGTTCTTTTTGGGCAGCGAACTGCGCTAAGGATGTTCTGCAGCGACTTTTGCTCAAGCCCAATGGGAACGGCTATCATATCGACGGGTACTCGACTCGATCGCAAGCAGAGAGAGCGTCGTCGTCGTCGTCGTCGTTTCCTCCACCCATGCATACGATGAACACGGGAGTATCGCTGGCGTGTGGTGGTTAGAGCAGGCCCCCGAGCTCGTCTTTGGTGCAGCGTGTAATGTCCTTGTCCATAAATAACCGGTTTCTCTGGTGTTCCCGCAAGTCTGGTGCATCGCTCCAGCGCGAAGCGTTGACACGTCACCCACATTGGTGTGCGTATCGGGATTCGCGGTGACTCTGTTCATGCCTGCATGTATATTTGTGCGGCAAGTAGGCTCCCTGGAGGCGACTTGCGATACCCGTCGGTGTGTGCCTGTCNCAAGCTGTTCACTTGTAACGATGCCAGACGTTGTTCGCAAACAAAGCTGCCGCACGCTCTACACCTCGCCCTGACGGACAAAGTTTCGCATGCCAATGCAGGACGCTCTGATTCGAGCGGGAGGTCGTATCACGCTGCGGATCTGCTTTCTAGCTGGCAGCTCATGATCCCATACCAACGCATATTGTCATGAAAATGCCCCCGGCATCCTCACCAGACTCGAGATGCATTTGAACGATGCTTTGGTGCTGCAGGAGCAATCAAACACCGCAGCAGCACCGAAAAACTGCCCGTTAGCACACCGTATACGATACTCGGTTTTCTCTGAAGCAGTGTCGCCACCTTTCACCTTCTAGTCCCAACTCTTGATACAGGCATATATTCACCAGGCAACTGCGCAACCTCGCCCGGTGCAGCCTGAGAAGTCGCGTAGGCGCGCCATTCGTCAGGGCGCCGCCGCCGCCGCCGCTGCTGCTGCTGCTGTTCCAATGTGCCTCTACTTGCTCAGCAGCAGCAGCAGCAGCAGCAGGAACGACGACAGCAGCAGCGGGCTCTTTTCTCGCCAGTGCACCGCACTCGAGACCTTCAACCCGCTGACTCGTGTCTGGACGCAAAGGATACAGCGTAGCTGGGATTGTTATACACGTAGTAACCCGCCTAAGCTCGGGGTCTCCGACGTAACTCGCACAGTGCCTGGCCTCCTCTATGGCGTCCACGTTTAAAACAACCGCCGGCACCGGTGCTGGTGAAGAGACGCACGCACGGGACTCGTCTCCGGGTCGCGATACGACGATCCGGCGTGAAGAGTTGCCAAGCGGTTTACGGGATGCGCTCCCGTACACATCTTCGAGTTGGTGGTGGCGGGCAATCGAACGAACAGAGTTACCGAACCCGGGCGCCTACGAGGAGATCAACCAAGAGGCGAACACCGTGCTGCGGCCGAACCTGTTTGATGGTACCCGCTTTGACATGAATCTTCCGCTGACGCCCACGCTTTCTACCGGGCACTCGATAGAGATGGGCTCCACGCAAACAACGCCGGGTTATGCGCTTTCTGTGAACTATATCACGAATACGTTGATCGCGGTTTCGCGGATGGACATGACCGGCCGGTTCAACGGACGTCTCTTCTACACCCATACACCACGTCTGATATCCAAGCTTTTAGTGAGTCGGCAACCAGCGGAGGATCCGGCAGCCGCTGCGGCTATGTTGGCTGCGGCTACTGGCGGAGCTGCGATACAACCGCCACCGCCGACGAGTGCCACCACCACTGTCATGTACGACTTGGACTATCGGGGAAGTGATTACTCGGCAAACCTCAAACTAGGGACAGGTGGTGTGATCTCACTAGCTTATATGCAGAGTATTGTTCCCTCGTTTTCCATGGGTGGTGAGGGCTTTTTCCAATTACGGAACAAGTTCAGTGCATTGACGGCAGCTGCAAGGTTCCTCACAACGGATGGGATATTCTCGGCAACCGTTGCCAGCTTCGGGCCCGTGGTAGCTTCATATGTTCATCGAGTGAATCCGCGAGTCTCTCTAGCCGCGGAGCTCTTCTGGGACACTCGCAGTCGGGAGTCGTACGTCACGGCCGGCTACAAGTTTGATTTGCGATCTGCAACTGTGATAGGGCAGGTGACCTCGCTAGGAAAAGTTGCCGCGTTACTGGAAGAGAAACTGAGTCCGGGGGTNAGTTTCCTTTTGTCAGGGGAGATTGACCACTGGCAACAGCAGTACAAGTTTGGTTTCGGTTTACAGGTTGGCGGCACTGCCTAGCAGCGTGGAGGCGTTTCGACGATTGGATGCGAGTTTAGTACCCGCGAAGCGCTGCGCAACGGTTGCTTCGTGCCTGACGAGCACTACAGGGACTGCCTCAGCGCTTTTCGGGAAGCTAGACTGACGTTCGCAGGATGCGGAATGTCCTTGCCCTGGTATGGCACAACACAGCTCGTATTTTTACGAACCAGTGATCTTGGATGTCGCCGAGTGCACATGTGTGGCTTCGTGTATGGTTGCGCAAGCGACATAGCCGAGTACCCACGATCTGCGTACGGTTTGGCGGGGAATTTTCCAAGCCCTGCTGCATGTCATCCATGCCACATGGATGCGTTTCCATCATCTCTCTGGTGAATGCTCAAGTTGATCACGGCAATGCCCGTGCGATTTGTGGAGTACTACGAACTGCAGCTGGCTTCCCGCACTGTGTGTTGATCAGCATTGGGCGCAGCAAACGACAGGCTTCATTCGCTCCACATCGAGGTGCGCGTGGAGCAACGCGAACCGCAGTCGGCCTCATGCACCACATGGACGTCCGCATACAACGCTGCCAAGTGCATTCTAGTTCTTCGCTGTTGGAGAGAGACTCTTGCATGCGACCTCCTCTGTGCCGTCTGCGGCTTTTGCTGGACCCGTCCTCAGCGCGGCTTCAACGGCGACCGCTCCCTCATATAGTTGCTGAACCGGAGGCGCTTTTCCCGTCTGATCCGTGAGTGTTTCGGCAGCAGCCAGACACGCAAAATACTCCCGTAAATAGAACTCGCGTTCGCGAAGCACCTCTTCCCAAGCCATGATATCGAAGCCCTCCGCCATTGTCCGCAACGTCAGCACGTCCACAATGACCTTGCTCGTGGGAGCGTCTCCCTTTCTGTCGGTCGCGTCACCGTCTGAGAGCCAGGTACCCGTAGGACCTGCACCAAGGCCGACGAAGCGCTCGTCGAAAACCCATACCGGCACACGAGCGCCCCGAAAAGTTGCATCATTCGGCTGGTGTTCGGCACCAGGCCGCCTCCGAGACACGGTGTATACGCGCCCAGTAATCTCTACCAAGCTCCCGATATAGACGTCGCTTGGAAGTTGCCCCTTAAAATATGCCAACACCCGCTTCCGTCGGTACTCTAGTACCAAGAGACCGAGTTCAGCCAACACTTGGCCCAGACGTGCTACCACACGCACCGTAGCCTCGCTCTTCGCCAGCAGATCAACTTCTGCGACAAACCGCTCGAAAGTTAGGATAAGTGCGGGTTCCAGCGTATCCGAGTTTCCCAGCATGGATACCACCGGCTTCGATCCAGAGCCGCCACTGGTCCCGCCACGAAAACCCCCGGGGTATCCTAGCGGTTGCGCTCGAGATACCGGGATTTCGGTCAGTCATTCCCCNTGTCCGATGGAAAGGGAGCACTGACCGATGGACGATTCCTGGGTTGCGATTTTCTTTCGAACTTTGTTTCGTATATAAAGGCTCGACCTTTTCAGTGCATTGGTGAGAGCAACAGTCGTCATACGTAGTNTATGGAGGTTAGGTCGCTTTTTCGTATTGGCTTCTTCGACGCTTNGTCGCTGGGATTCGTTNCGTCTCCGGATTCGAGACCATTTGCGACGATCGTGAACGCTGGATCGTAACATACCCGATATGATTGTGAAGTTCACTTGATCAAGGCTCGACGATCCTCCATGCCGTTTCGAATGGCATGCTCGAAACAAACATACTTCAAGTTTTCGATCTATGTGTTTCACGGCAACTCGTGGGTGCGGCGATTCGCGCTTCTGGATGGACGAGGAGCCACTTTCGACGTTGTTTCTGGGTGACTGCGTCGCAAGCTCTTGTCGAAATCACTCTGGCACCGTCTCTCAAGATAATCGATACTGTACGAAAACAACTCCTCATTTGTTTGTGGCTGTCGACGTGACGGTATTCGACAGCCGCATGATACCTCTCACGGGATATACGATGAGACGCTCTCGTGTCTTCTGTTTGCCGGGTAAAGAGTCCTGGACTGTTCATGCAATCATTTCAGCGATCGATGCCGGTGGAGCGCGCGTCATCGCTTTCCACCAAGCAAACGAGGACGGATCAAAATTTCTCGACTTGTTCTCCAATCTGACTTTACGTTCTGGCATTTGTTTCACACTGGAGTCCATCGCGTTCCACGAATTTCTATCGAATGGAACAGGTTGCGCTCGTGCAAGCGGCAGACAGCGTACTTTCCAAGCATATCGCCCAGAACAAGCAGCCCGTGATCGCTGTGAACGGCACCGGGCGTGGGAAACGGAGCATGGCATCGAAGGAAAGCGTTCGGTACCCGTCCAAGACATGGGTCGCACGGTGAAGCAAGCCAGTGCATACCACGTGACGGCGCTGGTGCGAGGCATTGAGGTGCCCGTACGAAGACACCTGACCACAGTCAAGTGTCACTGTTGCGACGAGCGCACCGCGGCTCTACAAAAGAAGAGCAACAGGGCAAGCGAATCGTAGACCGCAATCATCGTCTGTGTATCCAACGCGTTGCCAACAGCCGAGAGCTGCGAAATCGGGACCTGCCCGCTGCCATCAGCATCGTTAAGTTTCTGATAAGCGATCTGGAGGGACAGGAGCGACCTGCTCACTTCAAGCTCGAGATATGAAAGAGGCGAAGGAAGCAGTCACAGAAAAAGCACAGAAACGCTTCATTTAACGATAGTCGCACGCGGTCCACACGTTCGCGTGAATACCCGTGTTGGCGGACATGTTTGCTTGTATGCTGTCACGGGTGTAGCGCGCGAGCGATGCACCATTCTCCTGGAGACATCTCGCAAACCGTACTTGCTACAAAGCGTCTGTATCAAAGGCTTCCCAATGGATGCTGGTGTCTTTGAACAGGGCACCGGAAATCGATGGCAATCAGTGCGCGTGTGTTTGCTCGGTATGCACGCTACGGAGCCGGCACGCGTTCTACGCAAACTCTCATCGCTTACAGGCATCTTTCTTGACATCGTGAACAAAGTGCGGAGCTGGATGTCCATTCAGAAGCTCACAGATGACCCGAATGAGCACAGGCGCAGCATTTCGGAGCAGGCTGTCGAGGATTATTCTGTACAAGACGAGAACTCTGGACTGTGCGTCCGGCTCATCTGCTGGATGGACCGGGTTTCGCATGATGCACAGATCATACACCACCTTGAGGAGGTGTCCGGTGCGGCATGCGCTAATGGTTGGAGCCAACGCTTCCCCAGCGGAAAGCATTCGCATACTATATACAGGTTCAAACAGCGGCTTCCGCCGTCTCTGCTAGAATCTCTTACCCGCTTTACATGAAAGAATACTGGTATACGCCAGATCTCCGTCAAAATTGCTCTTGTTGTTGTTGTTGTTGTTGCTGCTGCTGCTTCTAACGCGAAGACTTGCCCTGCATGTAGATCTGCTTTCTCCGCAGCCTTGAGAGCGCATTCCATATACACTGCATTATCGATTCCTCTGAACCAGTCACGCCAATGCGGTCGTTTCTGTACGAAGCCTAGGCCCGGGTCCGTTGCGCCAGCGTCAAGTACTCTTGCTGATTTTGCTGGTATTGTTGCTGCTGGCGTACATGCCCAGACCACCGCATGCATGATAAGCGCCTGGAAATCACAACAGACAGCATCACCGGCAACACAGTTTTATCGAGTGCAAGCAGCAGCGGTGGTCTTCACGCAGACCCCTGGCACCTGTACCCGGTGCCTGACCCGCATCGACGGCGCTCTACCGACACACGCCAGCCGGCTTTCAACGAAACGAATTCCATGGGCATCGCAGCGCTGCAATGTCGATCAACATCGACAACGGTACCAGAGGAACACTGTCAAGAAGGCGCCCCATTCCGGGTACATTGGACAACTCGGTAAGGTACCCCTCGAATCGTCCCGTGATCGAGCTCGCTTGGCTCCCACGCACACCATTTCATCCAGACGCTCGGGATACCCCTACCCCTGCTACCAGGGATGCAACCCCCGACTTGCCTGCTTCTTCCGGCTGGTGCGCATAGACGCGCTCCTTTCGCTCATGCGGCGCGATACGCCTCGGACTCGACTGTGTCGCCAGAAGACTGCTTCCTTGTGTAGCTCGCCCGATCGCCTGTTGAATCACCTGCGTTACATACGATCGCGCAAAGCGTTTCGCGTGTTGCTGCATGGTCGCTTCGAGTCGCTGCAGCTCTGCTCGGCATCGATCGAACATGTCCATAAAGCGATGGAGCGTGAAGAACAGCGTTTCGGGAATGTCGTGTTCTTCGGCGAGCGACGCCACAGAGCCGGTATGCAGCGCCGGTGCCGGTACGCTCGTGGGGTGGCCCCCCAGATACGTCGTCGTTCGCTCCAGCTGTCGACGCATTCGGGCGTACGCCTGCTCAACTTGTTCGACCTTGGGCGTCTCTCGTTGTAGAAAGCCGTTCACAGCATCCGATGGATGGTCTTGCGATTCCTTCCGCACCAGGGCAAGCGCGAGGCGCAGGGCACGTATCTCAGCGTCGAGTTCCCCGAGGTCGACGCGAGCTGCCGCAGCTACCGCCGAGAGGTCACTGGTAAAGAGCGCCGCGTCTGGCATTCGACGCGACACGAACTTGACCAAATAGTGAAGCAGGGTTGTGCGGCGATCTAAAGTAGCTCGAGTCTCACTTAGTTTCAATACGCTGGAGAGGCGGAAACCCAGGGCATTGCCACGATTTGTGCCCTGGTTCAGATAGTTTCCAATGGCCAGAATCGCGCTCAACACCGATGCCAGGCGGTCGCTTTCAAAAACCTGGCGACAAGCAGTGAGCACAACCTCGATGAGGTGCTGAACCTCCTCCACCTGGTGACCCAGTTGACGTATCGCGATCGCAGCGTCGAGCTTTGCGCGCAAGCGTTGATGGAGTGTTGCCTGTTCTGCAGAATCAGGTGCGAGCACCTCGAGACTGGTGGCCATTCTGTAGACCAGTCGCTCGGCACGGCTTTTCAGGAGCTCCTCAACGTCTGACTTGGCGTCCAGACGCGGGTCTGCGTGACTTCCGGGGCCCATGCTCGCCGTTTCTGGGTGATTCTGCGGNGCCAATGCTTTGGGCTGCGCTTGCTTCGCCCAATGAAGGGCTACTTCTAGTTCTTCCTGCTTAGGCATATTCATTCTCAGAGCGAGCAGGTTCTCTGTCGTGAGTACCGGCTTCTCCGCTGCGTCCAGTGCGATGACTGCGTTCGCGATCGCTCCGACATCTACACTAAATTTGCTCAACATGATTTCAAAATTGGTGGCTCGTTTGCTCTCAAGAAAGTGGAGTTGCGTGCGATGTGCATTCGCCTTCTGGTCCGCAGTCTCATCAAGGTCGAATGCGGTTCGTTGGCTGTCCATGCGGCGTTGTTCGATTGTTGGTCGATTCATGAACATTTGATCGATTTCAGAGGATGAGTTTTCCAAGTCTGTATCAAGCATTCGATGCAACCCCCGAGAGAATATCGTTTGGGGAACCTGATGTGGTGGTATTGTGTTCCAGTGAAGCTGCTTGACGTTTCGTCGCGGCTTGCGTGCAAAACGCGCCGCTCCCAGAATACCTCCCATGTGAGCACCGTTGGCCATAGGTACAGTTGCCGGCAATGGTGGCGGTGGTGGCGGTGGTACACCCATTCCGTTCGCTTCGTTTGCAAGACCTTGACGGTCACCATGATCACGACTGTATGACTCTGTATCTCGCGGGCATACATCAAACGCGGCTGTGTCAAGAAGTGGTGGTGGTGGCGGCGGCGGCGGCGGCGCGGTTGGTGCTTGTACCTGCAGTCGATCTCGCTCGTCCTGGAGTTCGAATGGCGGTGAACTCTCGGACGCCCCTATGTGCACCGGCAAGATCACTCGTGGACTCGACCGCGTCGAAACCGGAGCCCTTGGACTGCCACGATCTTTCCAATCCTTGCGGTCCGATGACATCGAAGCAACGACTCCGGGTGCGGTCTGTGCATCTGCGTCGGTCGCGCACTTTCCGAATGCCTCAGCGCCTGCACCTGCGACTTGAAAAGCTCGCATGGCACTCGGTTCCTCAGTGGCACATGGGCCTCTGCTCAGTGAATATGCGTCCGCAGCTGTTTCGCTGCTTCGAAGCAGAGCACCATCCCCGCCTGCGATCCAGCGAGTCTTCGAAAAAGCGAAGCTCTCCTCCGTGGCGCCGGCTATCGACAAGCTGCTCTCCTGTGCTCCTTCAAGCGCAGCATCTGACACGTGAACAGTTGCTGACGCCTGATAACTCGCGGGTCCGTGTCTAGCAGCAGCAGTAGCAGCAGCCTCCTGCGCTGTCTGATGCCATGCTCGTGGCGGTGTGTGCGCAGTCTCCAAGTCCGTGTTGCTCACCGCATGTTCATCAATGAAGCTGACGCTCGTCACGAAGCTAGAGCAGTGCTCACTCTGCGTATCGCCGAGGAGTTCGCGGTGATTCTGATCCCGAGATGCACCCATAGAACGCTCTGTACTCTGTAACAGCAACTCGCGACGTTTCTGCAACGTTTCACGTGCCGTCTGGACCAGTAGACTGCGCTGAGCGGGCGAAAGTCGTTGGCTTTCTTCTCCCAACAAGAACGCGGCAACAGCGTCTTCGTCGATCTGCANATCGTGCGCCATCCTCCTTGGAGACGTTTCCCACTGCGTCTCGGATTCCAGCAGCTGCTGTCGACGTCTATCAAGTCGTCGTCGACGAGCACTCCGTTGCGCCGCTCGCTTCGCCCAGTAGGTGGAAGACGAGTCTGTAGACGACGAAGAACGAGACGAGGACGTCAACACCCCTGTGCCAGACGATGCATCGCTCGCTTCCTCGTTGGTTGATTCGACCATCGATGCCGAATCCGCCTCCAAACACCTCTGTTTCCAGTCTTGATCTGCAACCTGGTCCAAGTCATCGCTCGCACTCACGTGCCTTCTCGCAACGATTCCATCGAGTCCAGCGTCCAGAGTCGAATGCGTTGCCGGAGCACCCACAGGCTCACGCTCCGCAACGCTCTCCTGGAGCAATGCGTGGAGCGAGATCGTACCCTCGCCACCGGTCGCGAGCTTGCGTCGGCTCTGTTCATCGCGTAACTCGGAGAGAAACGGAGATGCGACATGCGGACGTGCTCGCCAGGCACCCGCACCACGTCCTCGGCGATGGGAGAGCGACCCCTGCATCGTTCGATTCCGAGCAATGTACTTGGGATCCAGTAGGGGCGCTCGAGAAAACGCTGTTTCCAGGGCAGCGATTTCGCTTTCGGCGACATGCTGCGCTTGCTCCAACTCCGTGACGGCAATCGGCTCATCTGCACAGCTTTCGCTCGTCATTTCTTCGATATACAGGTCCATCGCAAAGTCCGACGCAACATGGAGTGGAAGCTGCTCGTACCCATTGCATATATCCATATCTTCTCGTCGAATGCGACAAACCGGGGCGCGCAGCGTGCTCGTATGGCGCACGACTGCCAGCAGCGCTAGGCAGCCGTTGAGCTCCAGCAGAATCGCCACGTCGCCTACGACTACAGCCCGCAGGCGATAACTCATGATACCATCACCGGGGGCACACTCGTTTTCGAAGCGCTCATCGAGTAGCACTTCGTCGCCATCACCCACCTGGTTGCGGATTCGTAACGTCAAGTGAGCGGGTTTGTCTCCGAGGAGCACCTCGCCATTGACGATGGCCCTCCGGAGCAGCACCGGTGCGCGGTTCGGTAGTTCAGAAGGGTTCAGTTGCTGCAGGTGTTGCGGAAGGATCGTTGACATTTGAATGAGGTAACCGAAGAGCGTAGCGTATTCACAAACAGCAGCAGTGACGAGGTCCTCGCGGCGCGGNAGGGCACGTGCACGGGTCTTTCGCCGGTGGCGACGGAGACCCTTGAGCTGTCGGCGCACCGTGTANTCGATAGCATCGAGCCCACTATCGAACAGTCCAATAAAAAGCAAATAACACGCAACAAACAGTGTCGCCACGGTGTGTGGCCTNGCCAGCACGCCCCGGTGCGCTCTGCCCGACGTGGTGAGAACACAGACGCACGAGCACTCGCCAGCAGCGTGTCCGCCGAGAATCCACTTGTACACCAACTCGCACAGTTCCACCATTTGGTCGATTCCGGGGACAATCAAGTTACGAAATGGTGCAAGNGGGATCACAGTTGTCGTTGCGGAGCCCAAACTACCGGCATCGCCAGCACTGGGGAAGAAGGCAGTTCCAGCGTGCTGTGTGAGGAAGCCCGTCGGCGTCGCATCCAGGTATAACCAGTTCACTTGACCATTCTGCGCTTCGTCGCGCTCAAGTTTCCCGTTGAGTTTTCCCGCGAGATGAAAAAATGACTCTGGCGAGAGCGCATCGTAGCAGCCGCAGTACACCCGGGCTCGGCTAGCGTCCACGAGGTACGCACTCGTACTGCCCGTTCCCGTGTGCACTCGTGAAGCACCAGCCTTTGAGCGATGAATACCTATCGTCGATAGAAAGGACTCTGCTAAACTCTGTGGAAAACTGGAAGCATTCGATCGCCCACTCCACAGAAGCTTCTTCATGAAGGCGGCAATTTGCGGTGTTTGCTCCAGTCGAAGGCATAACGCATAGGTGCTGTTCGCGTCGGCGTTCCGCGCTGGGCTGCGCACACCAGCGCCTGCCGTCATCGCGTCCGGCGAGGCGCGCGCTCGACCCGCTCGCCCGATGCATCCGATCGGTGCGCGGCCTGCAGCCGGTATCGCGCTGCTGGCGTTCATGAAATCGAAACGGCGGATATGTGGATCGATGTCTCTTATGTGCCATTATTTCTAACAAGACGTTGTGTTGCGACGATCGCCAGGGACGGTCGTCTGGGCTATAAGGGGTAATGATGATCTGGGTTGGATAACGTTGTCCGTTTTCGAGCGTAGCGCCACGGTCCGCTATGGACGCGATGTACGTCGGTGGTGATGAATACTGTACAATATTGTCCCTGTTGTGTCTTCTCCCTGGTGCGGTGGCTGGGTGCAGGCAACAGCGCCCAGCGATCGACGACATGGCAGGCTTGTGCATTGCCTTGGAAGCGGTGTCGTTGCCCAAGGGGGCGTTTTCGCAGCGCTAGGGTACGCATATCCGGGGGCAACGGGCGGGCGGATGCCTCAACACTGGCCAACTGGTGCTTGGCCTATTGGCAGGACCCGTATTTCTTCGTGGTCGAAGTAGGCACCGCTGTGGCTGCATCGATTGTCGAAACACGTTTTTCGCAGCGACTTGGTGGAGCACCGGACGCCCTGGCTGGCTCTCGCACGGTCATTGCTCTGGTCAGGAATGGCACCTGTAGCGGGACTATGCGCTTGTCGACATGCGGACTGGCGCACAGTTGATGCTTTAGCGCAAATACAGCAGCTTGCCGGGCGCTGAGTGCAGTTCAATGCGCAGCAGCGCAATGCGCTCGCACGGATCGCATGCCCTTGNAGGGGCATGCTAGCGTGGGCCCCCCCACCCGCCACTCGCTACTAATTTTCGCATCGAAAATGCAGCACGCAGAGAGCATCAGTCACGGCGTTGGTGC
>JGI24721J44947_10006331_pt1 | contig 15966 bp, 17 predicted proteins | sample YelNatPaOPGAMG01_FD_44947 | JGI IMG/M metagenome (IMG submission 44947)
GGAACATTACGCATCCACCTTCTCTCACCGCGAACAACAAAACCCCCACGCGGCACACTCTCACCCGAAGGACCACCCTTACTCAGCTGCTCCGGCTTAACCCAATAAACATCAACCGTACCAAAACCCTCACGCCAACCACGCGAGAAAGCAGCAGCAAACTCTCCAGCCTCCCGCAAAGTCTGCTCACTCGGCTCTTTACCCTCAGTCTTAACAACAACAAACGGCGCACCAACAACATCCGCATGAAAAACCACATCCTCCGCCTCCGCATACTTCTTAATCAAAACCTCATTACTAACCGCATCCTTACCCGCAACAACCAAAAACCCATCAGAAGAAACAAACCACCTGAACTTCTCAAACCACTCCCTATGCCTAACCTTATGCCTAGCAATTTCCTCCAAAGCCTCAGCCGGCTTCACAGCCTCCAACATTTCAGCCTCCCTAATCTTAGCCTCAACATCCACCAGCTTTCTACGCGTCTCTTCCAAAGCCGCCTTAGCACCTTCCAACTTCTGCCTCGCACGCTTACTTCTCTCATAAAACCTCGCAGCATTACCAAACACGTTACTCCTCAAATCCAAATCAAACCGCAAACCATCCACACAAACCCACAACACCATATTCTTAGCATCAAAAGACTCAAAAAACAACCATGGACTAACCCCAGAACGCTTTCCAACCAAAGCCTGCGCAACAACCTCATTCCACTCCTTCCCACCCCTTTTAGCACCTAAAAACTCATCAATCAAACTCTGAAGCTCGCCACTACGCGCATAAATCACATCACCAACCCTCCTATCCCTCTCAGCCTTACCCTCAGCCTCAACAAGCATCTCCTCCTGACCAACAATAATCCGCTTAAGCCTCTCAGCTTCACGACGCAAAACATCAACATCAACACCAGCCGCTGCCTTCTCCACCGCCGCGACCCTAACATAAAACTCATCCAAAGCCTCATTAAAACTCCCATAAGACTCAAACCTAAAACCTTCATAACGCCTAAGCTTAACTGGCACAACATCAACCAGTTTACCTTTCTCATCCAAAACAACAGAAGGCTCCAATTTGCCACTTAGAACTTGAGAAAGCATTTCCCGCAACACATCAAAAATCAAACCAGCTTCAAAGTCGCCGAGAACATTACACGACTTAGTCTTGTCTATCCCCGCTCTAAACAAAACTTCTTCCGCATAAAGCCCACCAATGCCTAAAAGACGCGTGATTGCCCTAACAACCTCAACATCACCAAACTTCCCAAGCACATCTTTAAATTCGGTTTTACCCACTCCTAACGGGTTTTTTCCACCAGAAGGCGCAAAACGAAAAACCTCACCACGAAGAACATCACGGTCACGCATACGCTTATAACTCAAAGCATGCAAAATCACGCCCTTCTCATCCATCAAAATAACATTGCCCTCACCAAAAACCTCCAAAACAAGCCGCAACCCACCCGCTTTAGCCTTAAACGAAAAAACCACAACCCTCTCAAACTCATACTGTTCAACACCTACAAGCCAACTATTCCGCAAATACTTCCTCAAAGCCATACAAAAAGCAGGCGGCACAACAGGCTTCTCCACAACATAAGAAGTCAAATGCAAACGTTTACCAGCCTCCAAAACCAGCCGAAACACAGGCCTATCCGGCTTATGCAATTTAAGAAGCAAAGTTTTCTCGCCTAACTGATAAACATTGTTAACACGAGAATCCAGAACAGTCTCTCTTAACTCACGAACCACCGCCGCCACATCAAAGCTCGTAAACTCCCGCTTCACCAACAACACGGCACCACTCCAGAAATCTAACACCACTAAACTATAAATAGGCAACTTTAAATCATAATCCAAAATATAAAATGCAAAGACGCTGAGAAACAATGAAACCTCTAACAAAAATTTACTGGTCAAGATTCGCATTAGGCATCACAGCCGCTTTAATCTGCATAGGCTACGGCTTCGCAACAGGNTTCATCTACACAAACCTCGTCCTTAATCGCTCAGTGGAAGATGGAGAAACAGCGCCACAATACTGGTCTTCTTCAAACCAAACACTCACAGAATGGAGCACAAACTACGCACGAACAGGAACAAGAAGCCTAAGAATAAACGTTGTCAATTCAACTGCCGAATGGATTGGCACAGTCAAACAAGTTCAAGAAAAATACACGTATCACTTATTAGGGTTTTTCAAAGGAGAAGTAGTTTCAGACGAGTTTTTCTTGGCAATCAGATGGTTCTCTGACACGGAAGGACATGACTTACTAGCGCAAGACAAAATTCCAATACCAGTCGGCAATCATTCACGTTGGACACCAATTGAAAAAGAGTTTCCCGCACCGCAGGGAACAAAAAGCTGCACAATAGTGTTTGGCGCAGTGAACGCCACTGGAGACTTGTACGGAGACGATTTCGAAATTAAACAGCCAGAAACTTTACCTCAAAGCCTCGGGTTATCTTCAAAACTCTTGACTGGCGTAGCCTTAGCAATAATTGTCTACATAATGTCTTATTATGTTATAAAAATGAAGTTTCTGCATGTGGTTGAAAAAACGAGGAAACTCTTCACAATGGGGATAGGCATATACTTTCTCACATGGCTGGTTTCCTGGATTCTATTCTACACGCTAATAAGCACTTTTCTCTAGTCTAACTTTTTCCACCAAGAAACTTTTCCATAGTTACTTGACTCTTTTCAACACTCAAAACTTCAGGTTTCGCCTTCTCCGGCACTGCACTATTCGCTTTCGGATTGTTTGCAACGTCAATTCTGCTGAGCACTCGCATACAGTCAGCCCAAGCAGAGAAGAAGCCCCTATCAAAATCTCCGTGAAGTCCGCTCTTCACGTGACCTAGAAACTCACGCCGATAACTTTGCAGTGCCTCTACATCGTTGAGGTCTAATTTTGAAAAGAAAGCATAAGAGTCATTATTATTTGCCCGTCTTGCAAGCAGCATCCCATACAAGGCTCTGAAGTAGCCGCGGTTCCATTCCGTTTTGTGTATTTTCTGTTTAAGCCTTTCCAGTTCGCGTTCTGCTTCTGAAAACTGCCTGTTAACCAGAAGCTGGAAGTAACGTATGACTAAGGCTGAGGGAATAGGCATCGTTAACGCCCACGGGATTTTGTTTTTTCTTCTTCGGAAACATCTTCTATGCCGTTTTCAGTTATTTTAAATATTTCCTCTCCTTCCGGCAAATAGGGACTAGAAACTAGGCGGGCAATCCGAACGGGACCATGCGCAGCTCTTCGCAGATAAAGACGCGTGTGACTCGTGTGTCCAACAATGTGACCGCCGATGGGGTGGACTGCATCTCCGAAGAACACGTCTGGTTTAGCCATGACTTGGTTCGTGACGACAGCCACGGCGTTAAAGGCTCTTGCCAGTCCGATGAGCTTGTGCATGTGCTTGTTCAATCTCTGTTGTCTAGAAGCCAGCATCTCACGTCCGATGTATTCGCTTCTGAAATGAGCCGTTAAAGAATCAACAATTATGAGTTTCACATTGTTCTCTTTTATCACTTGGTCAGCATTTTCAAGTAGGAATATTTGGTGGTCAGAAGTGTATGCTTCAGCGTAAATTATGTTCTTAACCACTTCTGTCGGGTCCAGTCCTAAGTGCCTTGACATCTGCACGATTCGCTCTGTTCTAAACGTGTTTTCAGTGTCCACGTATAAGGCTGCACCGTTAAGTCCGCCTCGCTCAGGAGGCAACTGCACATTAACGCAGAGTTGGTGGCAGATTTGGCTTTTTCCACTGCCGTATTCGCCGTAAAATTCGGTTATTGTCTGTGTTTCCAGTCCGCCATCAAGTATTCTGTCTAAGGCTTTACTTCCCGACGTTAATCGCAGAACATTTTGGCGCATTTTAAGAAGCTCATCTGCTCGGATAAAAGAGATGCCTATAGAAGAACGTGCAGCTTCGATTATGGCGAAGGCTTTTTTCTCGCTTATGCCAACGGGCTCCAACTCGCGGGCGGTAGCCATAGCCAAAGACTCAACAGTGTGATAACCCAACTCCTTCAGTTTCTGCGCAGTAGCTGGACCGATACCTGGCAGGTCTTCTAGAAACTCGAATTTCTTCTTAGTTGTGCTTGAGTATTCGCACTCTTTCTTTTCTTCCTCAGCCATCAAGTCAATTCTCCTTTCCTGTAACTACTGAGAAAGTTACGGCTAGACATATTTAAAACAAACGAAGTGCAATAACGCTGAAACCATGGAGAGATAAGTTAAAGTGAACTTTAGAAATTCTTAAATATTTTAGAACATCACGCATGACTGTTCAAGTTCGGTGAAATCTTTGATGTCTCAACCAGTCGTCATGGTTTCTGGTCTAACCAAACGTTATGGAGAATTTAAGGCTTTAGATTCGGTTTCTTTCACGGTGGATAAAGGTTGGGTTTACGGCTGTTGGAGACGTTAAACTTGCGACTGTTATAATAGCGATTTACACCGCCATTTTTGTTGTGTTAACTTATTTCAGATTTGTTAGGTCTGATGTGACGAAAAAAGCCGCCTAGTCCACCTATAATTAATCTTCAGTTTTGCTTACAACTCAAGACAAGGTATAAGTACGTGAATTGTTCATAAAACCGAAAACGCAAGAGGAGAAAAGGCATGGAGAAAGCGAAAATTGTGGAAAATGTCGCCTTTAACATTCTAAAACAAGCCGTGATTTACTTGCCAGACGACGTTAAACAAGCGTTAAAGAAGGCTTATGCGGAAGAAACAAGCGAAACCGGCAAGACTCAACTGAAGGCAATTCTGGACAACATTGAACTCGCCGAAAAATACCAAGCACCAGTTTGCCAAGACACTGGCACAATAATATTCTATGTGAAAGCGGGCTCAAAAGCGAAAGACCTTGACAAAATCGAAGAGGCGCTAGTGAATGCTGTGCGAAAAGCCACAAAAGAAATTCCACTCCGCCCAAACGCCGTTGACCCTTTCACACAGAAAAACAGCGGAGACAACACTGGAAGGTTCATACCACATGTAAATTGGGAAATCGTGCCCGGCGACAGCGTAGAATTAACGGTTATGACGAAGGGCGGAGGCTCCGAAAACGTCTGTATAACAGGAATGCTCGTGCCCGGCGAAGGAATAAAGGGACTGAAGAAATTTGTTATAGACGCCGTGATTAAGGCTGGAGCGCAACCTTGCCCCCCAACGATTTTAGGCATTGCGATGGGAGGCGGAGCCGACATTTCCATGAAACTGGCTAAGAAGGCGCTTCTAAAACCCTTGAACGAGCCNAATCCAAACCCAGAAATTGCCAAACTTGAGAAGGAAATTTTCGAAGCTGCGAACATGACTGGANTCGGACCGATGGGACTTGGCGGCAAAACAACCGTGCTCGGCGTGCACATAGACTACGCTTTTAGGCATCCGGCATCGTTTCCTGCAGCNGTTGCTTTCAACTGCTGGGCTGCAAGACGAGCTTCTGCAAGAATTAGTNCAGACGGAACCGTAGAATATCTAACTCATAAGATGAAATGGTGAGGTGAAAAAACATGGCTGTTTACCATCTTAAAACGCCAATATCAGAAGAGGAAGTTCGCAAACTCAAAGTGAACGACGTAATATACATAACTGGCACAATAGTGACCGCACGTGACCAAGCGCACAGAAGAGCCCTCGAATATCATAGCCAAGGCAAACCTTTGCCACTTAACCTTGAAGGACTAGCCGTTTTCCATTGTGGTCCNGTCGTGAGCAAGGAAGGCGAAAAATGGATTGCCGTTGCTGCTGGACCAACAACAAGCACAAGAATGGACATTTTTGAAGACGAGTTCATCAAAAACTTCAAAGTNCGAGTTGTGATAGGCAAGGGTGGAATGGGCAAGAAAACAACAGATGCAATGGCAAAGTATGGCGCTGTTTANGGCGCTTTCACCGGAGGAGCCGCAATACTTGCTGCAAAAGCCATAAAAAACGTCAAAAGCGCCGAGTGGCTTGATTTAGGCACGCCAGAAGCTTTATGGATTTTTGAGGTTGAAGATTTTGGACCATTGGCTGTGGCTATCGACTCTCATGGAAACAACATTTTCATGGATGTTGCAAAGAAGGTTGAAGAGAACAAGCAGAAGATTTATCAGAAACTTGGATTGCTGCCTTAATCTCTACGCATTTTTTCTTAATTTCTGTTTTTGATTTTTGATAGATAGTTATGATTTTGTTTAGTGTATCAGAAGATTTAATATGTTTTTCAACAATCACGTAAACGGGGCCAGAGTCATGCTCAAGAACTTTAAAGAAAAGATGACCCTTTCCGGAATAATCGTGCTAATGATTGGCGTAGTCTTGCTAATAGCTACTTTCATAAGCGCCTATGGATTCCTAACGCAAAGCCTTTCAATTTTAACTTCCAGCGACTTGGTTGGAGTTTTCGGTGAAGCACTAGCTCCTCTGATTGCGACGTGCATAAGAATAATGTATCTTGGAGTGATGGGCTGGATAGGTTCACTGCTCACAATAAGAGGCGTAACATTACTAGTCAACGCGCCAAAAGCCGAAGCTGTCGCGCCTCAAAAGCCAGCCATAACTACGCCACAGCCAAAACCAACACCTCAGAAAGGAAAAGTTGAGCCGCAAAAAGAGCAGAAACCAGAAGCTAAACCCCCAGAAGCTAAGCTGCAAGAGCCAGAGTTTGTCGTTATACCACCAGAACAAGTAAGCCAACCGCAACCGCAATCACAGCCACAAGCTGAACAAAAGGAACAGCAGAAAAACAATTCTTCTCCCCAACAATCCAGTCAATAAGAGCCTTTGCAAAAGCGCCGGAAAAAGGAATAACTATGCAAATACCAATTCGGATGATAGGCATAGCCACAACAATTTTCTGGATTTTTCTAATCATATTTGCAATGACCGCAGTTTACTCTATTAAAGATGTAAATTTCGAATTCGGCGAACCACAGATGAACATTGCCGAAGATGGCGAAATGGTCTTTTCTCTACCCATAAACATCACAAATAGGAGCTTTTACAACATCGGTTTCTTCAATGTGACAACCAAAGTTTCAGACGAAAATGGGCATGTAATTGCTGAAGGCTCCTCATCTGTGCCATTCGTCAGAAGTGGTGAAAAAGTAACCGCAACCCATAACATGACAGTTAATTTTAGCGACTTAATGCAGAACAACCAAAACTACCTTTTCAATGACACAGAACTAAAAATCTTCACAACGCTAGGCATGGGTGTCGCAGAAGTAATTCCAGTTCAAGCCTCAACAAACATGTCTGTTCCATGGGGCGCACCATTTTATAATTTCATGTTAGGAACACCCGAGCATATAGCGTTTAACTCAACACACGCCATGGTTACAGTACCCGTGAGCTTTGAGAACCACGCATTCTTCGACATCACTGGAACAATGCAAGTTCAAATGTACAATGACGCCGACTTGCTCGCAGGTGAAAGTCAAACCGCTATTGACGCTTTGCATTACTCTTTCTACAATGGCTATGTGGAGTTTTACGTGCCAATAACAAGGCTGACTCGCACTGGGCATTTTGAAGTTTACTTTCTAACTCCGCTTTTCAGTTATGGACCCCTGGTGATTCCATATGGTTGAGACCGCTGACAACCTAAAGACAAAACTTAGAAAGTTCACATTCAAAGCCTTAAAAGCAACTGTGAAAGGCGTCATTTTTTATGTAATATATTTTGTGTTGTGGACGATGTTTTTGGCGCATGCAGCCGCTTTGGTTCCAGGCTTGCAACAGATTATTGAAACTTTCGTCATGGTGTACATTGTTTTGATGGTTGTTGGTGAGCTTACTTCTGGAACAATCTACAGATTCTTTTTTGATGCTGCTAAAGCCTTGTTTGTCATAGGCTACTTGATTTTCTCTTTAAAAGGCGGCGTGATTGATGTTTCTTTCGAAAATGTAAACTTGCTTGTCGACCTCCGCATATTCTTGTCAATCGCCATACTTCTCAGCCTTTTGGGATTGGCAAAGTCTGTGCTTGGCGCCATTAACTTCATGAGTGAAAAAGCAGAATACGCATACGTCTAGCGTTACTCGTTTTTCTCGGGTTTAAGTTCTCGACTCATTAGGTAAGCATCTTCTCCATCAGCATAGTAACCGTGAATTGTGCGGGTCACTTGAAATCCAAGCTTCTTGTAAAGACTTATCGCTTGAGTGTTAGTTACTCTTACTTCTAGAAAACACTGTTTCGCATTGTATAATCGCATGCCCTCCATGGCTTTGCTGACTAAGGCTTCTCCGATGCCCTTGCGTCTGTATTGAGGCAGAACAGCCACTGAAACAATGTGTCCCTTCTTTACTAAACCCTTAAAACCAAAATTTGACAAGCCCAACTCCATGCGGCACATTATGTAGCCAACTACTTCGCCGTTNTCTTCTGCAACAATGAAAGTTTCGGGGAATCTNTGGTGCAAATCGANGAAGAAGAAGTCCGTGTAGTTTTCTGGCAGACAAACCATGTTAATGTGCACTACGCTTCGAAGGTCGTTCATTGTGAATTTGCGCAGTTTGAAGGTTTGCTGCAAGTTTTCGTCTCCCAATTGTCCTATTGCATAAATTCAGGAAAGGTTAATCAATTTTCCGTTTTTAACTGCTTGCTGGAATGGTTTGTTCTTCGGTTATTTTGACTTCGGGTAAGGTGAAGTTTCCATAGGGCATGACCCAAACTCTCGCGTTTTTTCCAGCAATGTTGAAAGCATCATTTAAAGCATCATTCACCGCTCTGGCGGTTTTCAATTTGAAAATGTTCGTGGCATAATAGTCTGGCATCGCAGAAACCAAAATTATCTGAACCTTTTGCAAAGCTTTCATAAGATAGTAGGCTTTGTGTCCGCCCAAAACAAAATTGCGTTTAATCTCCTTCTCAACAGCCTTCAAATCCTTAAACTTAACCATCCAATCATAAAACACTTGGTTTCCATGCCCTTCAGGGCATTCGGCAACCAAAATTATCACGCCGCCGCGTTTAACGATTTCCAAAGCGCTGTCAACGCCCTTGTAAGCTTGGAAAAGATTCAAGTCTGCTGGTTCCCCGCCTGGACTGACCACAACTATGTCTGCTTTGCGGTCCACGGTTACGCGATACATTTCGTCAACAACTTTGACCCCTTCATAAAAGGCTTGTTCCAAGTCGCCTGCGAAAGCTTTGACAATTTCGCCTTTACTGTTTGCTACAACATTTAAAATGAAGTCCACTTTGGCTAATCTTGCGGCTTCAACCATGTCCTCATGAATTGGATTTCCCTTCAGAACTCCCGTTTTTGCGTCTGGATGCAGAATCATGGCGTGATTGTTCTTTATTGTTTCTTCGCCTGAGACTCCGGGCAAGACGCTTTTTCTTCCACCACCATAACCGGCATAATAATGAAAACCTACGTCGCCAGTCAGTATTCTCACNTTTGCCTCGGCGAAAACACGGTTCAAATACACTTTAGTNCCATATTTCGNTGTTGTGCCAACATAAACTAAATCTTGAGCTCTACAATTGTGGCTTATGGCTTTCACGCGGTTAAGAANCNCTTCACCTAACAATCTGACAGCTTCTTCTTGAGTTACAGCCCTGTGGGTTCCACAAGCAAAAATCACCGTTACATTTTCATCCTTAACTCCAGCCGCGTTCAATTCATCAAGTATTGGTGGAACCATGAGATGGCTCGGCGCGGGTCTGGTTGCGTCATCAACAACTATCGCAACTTTATGCTCTGGCTTAACGATTTCGCTTAATCTCTTGGAGCCAACAGGCTCTTTTAAAGCTCTTTCAATTTCAGCCTTAGCGTCTGGCACACCGGGCTTTTCATGTGGTTCTATCGAGCCCAGAAAGTTCCGCGTTGGAATTCTTATGCAGACTTCTGTTTTTCCGTAGGGAAGCCAAACGTCAACCATAACTGTACCACCATGAATATTGAAACACGCAAACAGCAACTATTAAGCCTTTATCAGCAGCACAAGTTCTTTAAAACATAAACACGCTAATTATATGAGTGTGAGGAATCACGCATGTCAATTGAAAAATCTCCCGCAAAAAACGAAGTCCTATTCGTATGGTTTAATCGCTACGCTGGAGTAACCCTAAAAACCCCATCCAAAACATTCGTAATAGATCCTGTGGACGTTAAAGCTCGAAACTTCCAAAATGTAGACGCAATATTAATAACACATGAGCATTATGACCACCTCGACCAGCCCTTAATCTCAGAAATTCACAAACTAACACAATGCATGGTCGTGGCAGACCCAACATCCACAAGAAAACTGCGAAACACCATTCCTTCAGAAAAACTGCAAGAGGTTCAGCCCGGTTCAGAAGTCAAAATTGGCGAAGTCTCAGTAAAAGCAGAAAAATGCAACCACCCACCGGCAGCCACACCAACAACTTTCATAATAACAAGCGAGGACGGCGTCAAAGTTTTTCACACAGCAGACAGCCTACCCTTCCCAGAAATGGCAACCATGAGCGAAAAAGAAAAATTTGATGTAGTCTTCTGCACCGTTGGAATTGCTCCCGGCGCATCACCCGAAACTGGCGTAGAAATTGCAAGGTTAACAAAGCCCAAAGTAGCTGTTCCCTATCACGCGGGCTCCGTTGCAGACCAGAAAAGATTTGCCGAACTTTTAAAGAAAGAAATGCCGAAAGTCACGTGCTTAATCCCTGAAGTCAACAAAATCTACCAAGTTTCCAAGAGGACGTGAAACTTTGCCTGCAACAAAAAGCAGTGAAACTGTCAAAATTGAAATTTGCAAAATTCTGAACAAGATAGGTGCTTTGCAGTTCGGAGCCTTTAAACTTACAAGCGGAAAAATGAGCCCCTACTACATAGACCTACGTGTAGTGCCCAGTTTTCCAGACGCTTTCCAGAAAATCTGCAACTTCTTTGTGAACTTCATAGAAACCGAAATAGGCCTAAGAAATTTTGAAAGGATAGCGGGTATTCCAGTCGCTGGCATTCCATTTGCCTCAATAGTCTCTTATAATTTGCAGAAACCATTCATTTACGTCCGTAAGGGTGCACGTCTTCACGGGAGACAGAGAAGAATTGAAGGAATTCTTGCTCCCGGGGACCGTGTACTATTAGTTGACGACCTGATTACGACTGGCTTATCTTTAAAGAAAGCAGCGAAAGCTATAATGGCTGAAGGCGGTGTCGTAGGTGACGCTGTTGTACTCCTTGACCGAGAAGAAGGCGGAAAAGAAAAACTTGAAAAAAGCGGAATAAAGCTACATTCGCTTATTAACATTGGCGAAATAGCCAATAAACTATGTGAGACAGGCGCCATAGATGAAGAACAACTGAAAACCATTTTGAAGCAGATCAAAAAGAGATAAAAAGGCCGAAAAACGTAGGTTTAAATGGTTTATTCGTAGAATATGAGTTGTTGCTCTTCCAGTATATTATGGAGTTTATGCACTGCGTCATAAACGTCCTGTTCTTTCTTCGCTCCGGTGCAAACCAGCTTCCCACTTGCAAACAATAATATGACAACTTTGGGTCCATCCATTCTGTAAATTAATCCGGGAAACTGTTCAGGCTCATACATCGTTTTTCCAAGCGTGTACGCTGATTTTTCCAAGTCAATCATTCCGCCTAAACTTGCAGAAGCAACAATGTTCTGTATCTTCAACTCGGGTTTGCTAATAATTATTATTCCGCCCTTTTTCAACTCCTTAATGACTTTCATTACTGCCCGACGAGCTTCTTTTTCAGATTTTGCGCCTGTGCAAACCATCTTTCCCGAGTTGAAAATCAAAGTAGCCGTCTTCGGTCGCTTAAGTCTAAAAACTAACCCTGGAAACTGTTCTGGACGATATTCCACACCCGGATAGCCCTTCACAACAGCGTTCAAGTCAACCTTCTGGTTCAATGTTGCAGATGCAACTACATTTTCTATGTTTATTTGAGCTTTAACTTTCGGCATGAACATCACTTCTTATAGTGAATGCTTAAATACCCTTTATAAAGCATTAGGTTTCAGAAGCTTTTTCCGAATCACTTTTGCGCGTATTTTCAGTTTTTTTGTTCTTGAGTTTTGGAATGCCGAACTTGAAAATTATGAGAACGATTATCAAAAATATTACTGTCAGCATACCCGAATAACTAGATACAAAAAATACTAAATGCCCAATCCAGGGAATTCGAAAAATAACTTTGCCGACTAGAAGCTTTTCTGAAATCATGCCGTTTAGTGTGTAATTTTCTCGGTAATCATACCAATTGTCGTATTCTCTTTCGCCCAGCGGTTCAGGCCATTTATGTGTTCCTTTTCCGTCGCTTTTCGTCTGGAAATAGATTATGCCGTCTACTTCTGTTTTGGCTACACTCCGTGTTATGACCAATACACTTTCTTGAGAAGGATTCTGTTGGGGCACGTGAAAAACTACGACGTCGCTGTTAGGATATTCAGAGTTAACGTTTTCAGCGTCTACTCCTTGAACCACTATTAAGTCTCCTCTATGTAGTGTATGTTCAAAGGGATGCGTAAAACCATCACAAGAAACTTGAACAGTGCACATGTCGCTTGAAGAAACAAGAAGTAGGGGGGACTCCGTATTTAACGCAAATCTCAAAATAACCCAAAAACCAAAAAGCCCAACCGCCAAAACTGTTAGGAGTATAACAATTTTTAGAAGTCTTTTTTTGCGGTTTCCTTTGAGTTTTGCAAAACCTAGTTTGTGCGGCTTTGACTGCATATTTTAAAGTGTACTATTCTGTTAATATAGGCTTTTGAATCTCAATAGCGGTTTCCGCCTTTTTCTTCAGTCTCAAAAATTTCAACAGCTCCCAAACGTCTACAACTATCAAGAGAATGATTGCGGCTTGAGCCCACGAGAAAGTTGGAACGCCCAATCTTACTCCCTCATGTGAACCGTCACTTACATTAGCATTAATTGTGTAGGTTAGGAAGCTGGAAATGAGATAAACTTCATGAACGTTGCTGAAGCTGCCGTGAAACTCTACGTCAGGATACATACCATGAATTGGAACGTTTTGTGCTGGGTTGGCTCCAGGTTGCCAAAAAGCGAAGGCGCCCCACAAACTGAACGCTATGAAACTTACGATTAGTATGTTTACGATGAGAAGATAAATCATGTTAAAGCTGATTTTTCCAATCAATTTCTTTTCTTTCCATTTTTCCGTCTTTTCGCTTTGCTTCTCCTCTTTTTCGCTTTCGAAGGGGAACATCAAAAACAGCACGATTAAAACGATGATTACAATTATGAACATGTACATGTTTGCTTTCGATTGCATGAGTAGAGCTAAATTGCCAATCCATGGGATTTTTCCCAGAACTTTTCCGACAAGTAAGGATGCAGGCCAAGGAGAAAATTGGTCTCTTTCTCCTGGAACATTGTCTCCTTTTGTGTAGATGACATAGCCACTGCTAGTGTTTTCTATTCTGACAGCTCTGTGAACAATAAGCTCTTCAGGGTTAGATTTATTTCTGAAGACGACGATGTCTCCGTCAAGGTAATTGGCGTGGATTTGGTCTGGCGGTACGCCTTGGACTATTATTAAGTCGCCTACTTTTAGCGTTGGCAGCATGCTTGTGGAGGCTACTGCCAATGCGGGGTGTTCAGTGTTAAGCGCAAACTGTACGCCATACCANAACCCGAANACTATGCTTAAAATTAAGAGAATTGTTACAGCAGTTTGAAAATATTCGTTTTTCCACAGTTTCTTNAANGNTGCTACTGCCAATTTCGCGCCTTCTTTGGATTAAGAGTTCTTGTTGTTTTAGGCTTCTATGCTTTAAAACTTACCGCTTTTTAAGAATTGAAAAATAGGGGGAGGAGAGGATGAGTTTAAAGCGCCAGCGAGTGGAGTTTAAACTTTCTTCTTGCTTAGTACTTCTCGGAATGGTTTCTTGCATTTCGGGCAGTCGAAAAGTCCGATTTCCAACTGCATTCTCTTTCCTGATTTGTCTGGTCGTCCAGCCATTGTCCACTTCTTCTTTGGCGATGAAACTACGGTTCCGCATTTTGGACATTTAGCCATTTAATTTCCTCCAATATTCTCAGTATCCATGGTTTCATATGATGGTAGATAAAAAACTTTCCATTGTTTTCGGATAGAAAAGCGCCAATTGGACATCATATTTATACATTTTTATTGTAAAAGCATGGTGATGTATCTGCAAAGACTTTTAAATTAAAACCTAAAAATGCATACGTGAGCGGTTGGAATCGTTTATGGAAGAGGATTTGGCACTGTTTGCTGTTGGTTATGCGGCTAAACTGGGCGCGGATTACGTGGATGTGAGGCTTGAAGACCATTATAATGAGCTTATAACTGTTGCTGATGGCAAAGTTCAACGTGGAATAATCAATCGGAAGCGTGGGATGGGCGTTAGAACGTTGGTTGATGGTGCATGGGGTTTCCAGTCCACGACAGATTTAACTAAAAAAGGCATAAGGCAAGCGGCGGAAATTGCATTCAAAATAGCAAAAGCATCAAGCCGACATGTCCATGCACCAGTCAAGCTTGCGCCTACAAAAGCGTACAAGGCTTCTTACAAGATTAAGGTGAAAGTTGACTTGGAAGATGTAGCCTTCGAGGACAAGCTGAAAGAAATTATGGCTTGGGAGAAAAAGCTGCACACTTCTAAAAAGATTGTTCGTGGGACGGTTGACTACACGGGAATAAAAATTGGCAAAGTTTTCGTGAATAGTGAAGGTGCGAATATTCGCTTTTCTAACTCTGTAACGTGGGCTGGGTTGAAGGCTGACGCTAAGAAGGGAGTTGTGACGCAGTTTTATGAGAAAATGGTTGGGCATTCTGGTGGCTACGAGATATTTCAGAAGAATGACATGGAAGAAATAAGTGCAGAGACCGGACAGAAAGCGGAGAGTCTGTTAGAAGCTAAGGCAGTCAAGACGGAGAAGGATGCGGTGGTTGTTCTCGACAGCAATTATGTTGCTTTGCTTACACATGAAATTGTTGGACACCCAAGCGAAGCAGACAGAGTTCTTGGACGAGAGGCTGCTTGGGCTGGGACAACATGGTGGGCTGGCAGGATTGGCGAGAAGATAGGCTCAGACTATTTCACGGCATATGATGACCCTACAGTTGCGGGCACTTTGGGGTATTTCTTGTATGATGATGAAGGCGTGAAAGCCAAGCGGAAAGTGCTCATTGAAAAGGGCGTTTTGAAAGGGCACATGCACAGTCGCGAGACTGCTGCCATTTTTGGTGTTGAGCCGAATGCTGGGATGCGTGCGATAACGTTTGAGTATATTCCGTTAATTCGTATGTCGAACACTTTTTTGGGTGAGGGCGACTGGAAAAGAGAGGAATTAATTGAGGAAACGAAACATGGATATTTAGTATCGTGCATGCGGCATCCTTCGATAGATGATAAGCGGTATAACTGGACGATTAGTGCTCAAGAGGCTTATGAAATAAAGAACGGGGAGTTAACGACACATTTGCGGGATGTAGCCTTAACTTCTACTGCGCCTAAATTCTTCCAAAGCATAAACGCTGTTAGTGAGAAAATCGAGCTTGTGCCGTTGCCCGGATGCGGTAAAGGCGACCCCATGCAGTCATTGTACGTGGGAAACGGTGGTCCATACCTTCGTGGCGTAGCCACGTTTTTGGGGGTGCAATAAGTATGAGTTCTGCGTTGGCAAATTTGAGGGAAGCTGGAGAAACTGTTTTGAGGATTGCTGAGAAACGAGGAGTAAGCGAAGCGGAGGCTTTTCTTGTTTCGAATAAGGTGTTAACGGTTAGGCTTGTGAACAACGCGGTTTTTGAATCTAAGGGTGTGCATGATGTTGGTGTTGGTTTACGCGTTCTCAAAGGCAGCATGCTAGGGTTCAGTTCAACAGCAGACTTATCAAAAGGGTCTCTGGAGAAACTTGTTGACGCGGCTGTGGCTACCGCGAAAGCCAGAAAATTACCGTTCAAATACTCTTTTCCGAAGCCGGACAAAGTTCCGAAGGTTTCTGGAGTTTATGATAAGCGTTTGGCTGA
>JGI24721J44947_10006337_pt1 | contig 15950 bp, 17 predicted proteins | sample YelNatPaOPGAMG01_FD_44947 | JGI IMG/M metagenome (IMG submission 44947)
GCCTTGAGGCGGTCGCCGGCCCCGGCGAGGGCTTGGGCCAGGCTCTGGCGGGTGGCCGAGAGCGGCTGGCGGCGCGCCGCCAGCCGCGCCTCCAGATCCTGGAACGCGGCCTGGTCCTTGCCCGCCAGCCCCAGGGCCAATTCCATCTGCTCCCGCAGTCCCCGGGCCACCATCTCCACCTGGGAGAGGCTTGCTCCTGCCAGGCGCTTCTGCCGCAGATGCTCCAGGCCGGCTGTTAATGCCGATGAAAAGCGNTNGGTTTCCTGGCCGCTGTATGCAGAGGCCTCGGGGTCCGCCTCCCAGACAGAGAACAGGGCGGCCTCCCGGGCCTCCAGGGCTTCTCCCCGCTCCCGACGGCGCCTGAGCAGAAGCTCCAGGGCCGACAGGGCATACAAGGGAGAGTCCGCCCCCAAGGGGGCAAGCTCCTGGCGCAACCGTTCCCTCAAGGCCATAATTTCTTTGATGCCCTTCAGTTCGGCCAGATCCAGGTTCAACAGAAACCAGGTGTGGGGCAGGAGCCCCATGCGTTTGATTTCCGTAATGAATTGAAAGTCCCCCTGCCGGAGGCCCACCCGGGAGCTGATGACGTAGAGGACCAGGTCGCTTTTTAAGAGGTAAGCCAGAACCTGAGCCAAGTGCTGGGGAATGGGGGAGTCGCTTCCCTGGCAGTCCCCCAGTTCCACGCCGTGGGGCAGCCAGGGGACGGGAACCGTAAGCAGCACATCTTTCAGATAAACGGCCGTGGCCTCCCGGGTCACCAGGTCGCCGTGGCGGGCCAAGTCTTCCCCGGACAGGACCAGTGAGCCCTTGTCGACATACTCCGCGGCCTGGTCATAGCCCTCCAGATAGGATTTAAGGAGGAGCCACTCCTGATTCAGGCTGCTGCCGGCCCAGAAATCGGCCTGTTCGCCTGCGGCCAGGTCCTGGGCCAGCAGCCCGCGGTCCTCGGCCTGGCGCAGGTTAAAGGGGCCGCCGAGGGTTTCGAGGGCCCCGCCGGGAAAGAGGGCCAGGGCCCGCCGGATTTCTTCGGCAATCTCCGTCCAGTCTTTGAACCGGAGGACCGCGGTGGCAGGATCCCCCGGCTGCACCCGGGTGATCATGGCCGTGAGGATGCCCGCCCCCCGGCGGAGCAGATCCTGCCCCACCAGGGCGTTGATGAAGGTGCTTTTCCCGGATTTGACCGTGCCCACCACCGCGACCCTGAGACAGTCTTCCGCCAGGTGGGTCCGAACCTGGCTGAGCACTTTCAGCCAGTGCTCGGCCTGGGAAGGGGCCAGCGGGAACAGGCGCTGCCAGCCCCGCACCAGGTCCTCGAGATCGTCCAGGGACCGGAGAAAGGGGGCNAGGGTGTGGTCTTCAGGCACAGCAATCTTCCTGGGGTAATGTCGAGGTCATGACAGACTGGAAACCAAAAACAGTATTATTTCTTGGGGGCGAAACCGGCGACGTAGCCGCGGCCCACTTCCACCCGCACCTTGTCGGCAATCTCCACGATCAACGACTGGTCGGCGATGGAAATGATTTCGCCGACAAGGCCGCCGGCGGTAATAATCCGGTCGCCCCGCTTCAAATTCTCTAAAAAGGCCTTGTGCTCTTTGGCTTTCTTCTGCTGGGGCCGAATCAGCAAAAAATAAAAAATCACAAAAATGGAGAGCATCATGAGCAGAGGAAACATGTTGCCCCACTCCCCTCCGGCTGCTGCTCCATTGGCGGCGTGTGCCCAATTAACCACGAGGTGTACCTCCTTCGTTTCGTTGAGTGTAGAAGTCCCGGCGAAAGGCCGCAAACCGGCCGGCGGCCAGCGCCTGGCGCATTCGAGCCATGAGGTTGAAATAATAATATAAATTATGCCAGGTTAAAAGGCGATAGGCGAGAATCTCCCGGCAGACAAAAAGATGCCGCAGATAGGCCCGGGAATAATTTCGGCAGGTATAACAGCCGCAGTTCTGGTCCAAAGGATCCGGGTCCTGCGCGTAGGCGGCGTTCTTGATAACAACCCGGCCCGCATCGGTAAAGGCCATGCCATTTCTGGCATTGCGGGTGGGGAGCACGCAGTCGAACATGTCTACCCCCCGGGCCACTCCCTCGACCAGGTCCTCCGGGGTGCCGAGGCCCATGAGGTAGCGGGGTTTGTCCTCCGGGAGTTCCGGGGTGGTGGCCTCGATCATGGCCTGGGTAGTCTCTTTGTCCTCTCCCACCGAAAGGCCCCCCAGGGCGTAGCCGGGAAAGTCAAGCTGCCCCAGGGCCTGGGCCTGCTCCCGGCGCCATGCCGCCTTCATGCCGCCCTGAACAATGGCAAAGAGAGCCCCCCCTTGCCGTCTCCAGACTTCATGGGACCTCTTAGCCCACAGCAACGTGAGATCCATGGCCCGGCGGGCTTGCTTTTCCTCGCAGGGAAACGGCGGGCATTCGTCCAGGCACATCATGATGTCCACCCCGAGCGTCTCCTGGAGTTCCACCACTTTTTCCGGAGTCAAAAAGTGCTGATCGCCGTTCAGGTGGGAGCGAAACAGCACCCCCTCCTCACTCAGGGTGCGGAAGGGGGCCAGGCTGAACACCTGAAAACCGCCAGAGTCGGTGAGGATGGGACCGGGCCAATTCATGAAGCGGTGCAGGCCGCCCAATTTGCGGATCAGCTCTACTCCGGGCCTCAGATACAGGTGATACACATTGCTGAGGATGATCATGGCTCCCAACTCCGCCACCTCTTCGGGAGTCAGGGTCTTCACCGTGCCATAGGTGGCCACGGGCATGAAGACCGGAGTTTCCACCACCCCGTGATCGGTGCGTATTTCCCCGAGCCGCGGCCCGGCCGGGCCGGTTGCTTTTTTCAGCTGAAATTCAAACATTGGGATCGCATTTTGGGAGGGCAGGAAGCCTGTGGCACAGGCGTCTCGCCTGTGGGGCTCCCTGATCCTTCCCCCATAATTCTATTTCAATCCTGACAGGTAATGCACCACTGCCTCCAGTTCCTCGGGTTTAAGGTAGGCGAAGTTCGGCATGCCGCCATGAGGGTGAACAAGAATTTTTTTTATGGCCTCAGAGGTAAGATGTTGCCCTGCCTTATCCAGGTTCGGCCCCAGCTTGCCGCCCTTGCCGGCGAGGGTGTGGCAGGCCTGGCAGTTGAGCCGTTTCACCAGATCCTGGCCGGACGGTCCCTGGGCCAGGGAGCCATGTACCCAGGCAGCCAACATGAATCCCAGGATTACTATAACCCACCTGGTCAAGACTTGTTTCCGCCCTCCTGCGTCATTTTTTCGCGATGAGCCTGGGTAAGGCTCCGGGCCTTCTTGACCGCGCTCCACGCCTGGATGTTTTTCATGAATTCCGCCTCGCTGCGGGATTACGGAATGGCTGGTGAAAAATCCAAAAGTTTTTGTCTTTGGGGCGGCGGCGCCGGTTTCGTTCCTGGAGCGGTAACATCACTGGCGAGTATGCCTTGGGCCGCCAGCGCCGCCTTCACAAGGGGAGCGGGAGCCGGGTGATAGAGACCGGCCAGATTAACCAGCCGGGAGGACTCCTCCCAAAGGTGATGGCGGGCCGCAAAATCCTCGCCCACCTCCTCCGGGTGCAGACAGGCCCGGGAGACCTGCCGCCAGGCCTCCGGGTACAACTGGGCCCCCGCCGACACCACTCCCCAGGCCCCCGGCCGGGTCAGGAAACGGCATTCGTCGGCTTCATAGAAGGCAAAGGCCGGCCGGGCCACCGCGGCCAGGTGGTAGTTGAGGAACCGCCGCAGTTCTCCCTGGTAGATCACTCCGGTTATGGCCGGTATCTCTGTCAGCTTTTTCAGCACCTGGGTGCGGATATTCCGGTGTTTGAAGAGAAAGGCCCGCCGGCGCAGCACTTCCGGCAGGTTCAGCACCATAAGGGGGAGCTTGGCCTCCTGCAGCAGCTTCTTATAGAACTGGGGCAACCCTCGGTTGCTGTGGTACCACAACGGGAGATCGGCCAAAAAAACCTGGCCCTGATAGTCGTGACGGCTCATGACCTCGGGGACCGCCAGGGCCAAGGCCCGGGTTTCTTCCGGGGTCGATCCCGTGATGCCGAAAAAGATGGGCAGGCGCCCTTTTACTTCGACAAGGCTCCGGCCCAAAAGCTCCAGCCGGACCTGCGGCGGCAAAGCCAGACCTTCCCCGGCTTCCGGCCCCCCCACCAAAAGGCCGTCGGCCGCGGCGGCCACCCGTTCCACCAGGCGGGTGAGACTCGCCGCATCCAGATCCCCCGCCGGGGTGAGCGGCGTGACGGCCTCGATGATGAGCCCTTCCGGAGGCAGAATGCCGGTTTGGTCGAACATGAGATTCACCGTAAGTCCAGGGTCCAAGGTTAAGGTAAAAGAAACCAGGAAAAGGTAAAATCTATCTGTAATTGCTGTTGCTTTGGCATTTAATTGGTTTCTAATTTATCCTCAATGGCACAGGCCTTCCAGCCTGGGCAAGCGCAGGCTGGAAGCCTGCGGCTCAATTTGGCGGAAGGCTCGCTTGTTTCCTTTACCCCGAAGCCACAAGAAAAATAAAGTCGTGGAACGCTGTCTTCCCCCCTCCCCTGGATGCACTGACGGGAGAGGGGTGGGGTAATCCTTACTCAATTCCCATTTAACCCCATCCTCCTCCGCCTTCCTGGCCTTCCCCCCACCTGCAAGGCTTTCTTCTCTTTTGCAAAACAAAAGGCGTAATCGGATGAATCAATACGTTTGGGAGCAGGCGCCCTCGCCGGCAGAACATACCCGGGGGCGGTTATTCTGCCCAGTGTTCGCGGAGATCTCAATTTTGCAAACCGCATAAGCTAACAGGTAAACTTAAACTCCCCCCGCCCCAAGAGATCGTGAAGATGCACGATGCCCTGGACTTTGCCGTCCCGGTCCACCACCGGCAGCACCATGATGGCCTTTTGCTCCATGAGTTCCAGGGCCTGGGAGGCCAAGGTGTCCGGGCCCACGGCCTGGGGCTGTCGGGTCATCACCTCGCTTACCCGCCGGTCCAGAATCTGTCCTGGAAGAGCCAGGGCCCGGCGCAGATCGCCGTCGGTGACGATGCCGGTAAGGATGTCCCCCTCAGCCACCACCAGGGTGGCACCCAGTTTTTTAGCCCCCATTTCCCGGATGGCCTGGGCCAGAGGTTCGTCGGGCCGGGAGCGGGGGATGCTCTCCCCGGTGAGCATGACCTCCCGGATGGCCAGGTTCAGCCGCGCCCCCAGGCTGCCGCCGGGATGAAAGCGCTGAAAATCGCTGGCCTGAAACCCCCGTTTGGTTAAAAGCACCACCGCCAGGGCGTCTCCCATGGCCAGCATGGCCGTGGTGCTGGCCGTGGGCGCCAATCCCAGGGGACAGGCCTCCCGGGGCACCCCGGTGTCGATGACCACTTTGCTGGCGCGCCCCAAGGTGGAGTCGGGCCGCCCCGTAAGGGCAATCAGAGGCGCGCCCAGACGCTGCAAGCTGGGAAGCAGAATGGTAAGCTCCTGGGTTTCGCCGCTGTTGGACAGGGCCAGGACCACATCATCTTTGGAAACCATGCCCAGATCGCCGTGCATGGCCTCCACCGGGTGCAGGAACAGGGCACGGGTGCCGGTGGAGTTGAAGGTGGCCACCAGTTTCCGGGCCACGATGCCGGACTTGCCCACCCCGGTTAAAATCACCCGGCCCCGGGCCTTATAAACCAGGTCCACCGCCTTGACAAAGCTTTTGTCCAGCTTCTGGACCAGTTGGGCGATGCCTTCGGCTTCAATGATGAGGACTTCCCGGGCGAGCTCCAGAATATTTTGGGACACCGGCCCTTACTCCTCCGGCGCCGGGGTGAGGTTCCGGCCCATGACGATGCAGTCCTTGCCCCGCCCTTTACCGCCGAACATGGCCCGGTCGGCGATGAGCAGCAGGGTTTCCTTGTCCCGGGCGTCCTGGGGCAGGGTGGCGATGCCGAAGCTGGCGGTCAGCTTGATGTTGCGGCCTTCAGCCGCCAGGAAGGAGAATTCTTTGAGGGCCCGGCGCATCCGCCGCGTCAACATCAGGGCCTGGGCCTGGCTTTGGCCTGGCAGCAGCACGATATATTCGTCGCCGCCATACCGCACCAACCCGTCCTCCGGTCCCAGAACGCCGTGGATTACCCGGGCCACCTCCGCCAGGACCCTGCTCCCCTGCAAATGTCCGTAAGTATCCACCACGTTTTTAAAATTGTCTATGTCCAGGAAGACTACGGAAAGCTCGGTATTCTGCCTGCTCAGGACGTCCGCGATGAACTTGTCCAGCTTGACGGACAGGTAGCGGGTATTGTAAAACCCCGTGACTTCGTCGATAAAGGTGCGGGCCTGGAGCTTTTGCAGGTTTTGGACATTGTCCACGGCGATGGCCACGTAATCTCCCAGAATTTCCAGCAGGGGCAGGTACTTTTCCCGAAAAAAATCGTGGTCTTCCACGTTGACCACTTCAAAAACCCCCACCACCTCCCCCCGCACCAAGAGAGGCAGGGCGATAATGGAGCGGGTGTCAAAGCCGGTGATATGATCGACTTTCTGACTGAAGCGCGGATCTTCGGAGGTGTCGGCAATAAACATGGGCTTGCCGGTCTGGGCCACGGTCCCGGCAATACCCTCGCCGATTTTTAAGCGTACTCCTTTCAAAAGCTGCTGGTCCACCCCCACGGTAACGGCAAAGTAAAGTTCCCGGCTCTGAGGATCGAGCAACAACAGGGACCAGTTGCGGGCGGGGATCAGGACCTTGATGCGCTCCAGCACCGCAGTCAGGAGCGTTTCCATGTCATAAGCGCTGACCAATGCCTTGGAAAATTCCATGCAGGTAAGGATGCGCTCCACCTGTCCGGCGTCGGCAATGATCTCCTGAAAATCTTTTTTTGTCATTTTTTCCATAGTGCCCGCCTGGGTATAAGATTCTAAGGGCAAATACCCGGTCTGGCAAGGCATTTTCTTCTGCTTGTGACCAAGCTCCATTTGACATTCTCGCGGAGGGGTGATTATTTAACAGAAAATGATTATTCCCTTTGCTCTGCAAAGAGAATAATGCTTTTCAACCGGGGGGGGAGGGCCAGAGAGTGGCTCCCTGCCCCACGCCCCCCTCACAACCCTTGAGGGGCCGGGGAAGACGGGATTGACGTCCCGACTCCCCCCGCGAAGTTACCGGCCGACAAGGGATTGGGGGAGGGGGGCGAAGAAGGGGATAAGGGCCCACCGGCCCCTGAGCCCCCTCACCCGCGAAAAGTTCGGTTGTGTCTTTTGCAGAGCAAAAGACAGAAGCGCATACCATACAATGGCGAAAGGGGAAGCACATGGCTGGAAAGCTGCTCATAGCCCTGGATAAATCAGAAGGAGCCTGGCGTGCCGTGGAATACGTGGCCAAAACCTTTGGCCAGACACCGGGAGTGGAAGTCACCCTTCTCCACATTTTGTCAGGTCTGCCGCCGGCCCTCTGGGACGACGGTCACATCTTGAGCGAGGCAGAGCGCGAGAACCGCAAACGCTTGGTGGACAGCTGGCAGAAAGACCAGGAGAAGCAATGGCAGGGGCTGGTGGCAAAGGCCAAGGACCTGCTCAATGGCGCCGGCATCGCCGCCGTGCATAACGATTTTATACCCAAGTATTACGACGTGGCCGAGGACCTCGTCCGGGAGGCCGTGGAGCGGGGAGTGGACACCATTGTCATGGGCCGCCGGGGGTTGGGTGCGGCCAAATCCCTGATCCTGGGAAGCGTCACCAACAAGGTGGTCCAGAACTCCCAGGGCCGGGCCGTGATTATTGTGGGATAAAATGCTGGGTGCCGGGTGCCGGGTGCTTGGATTTACGCTTTAGGTTTTGCCAGGGTTGGCGAACAATTTTCTTTCTTCAAAAACAGGTTCCGGGTCCTGGGGTCAAGGTTGGGGATTTTGGTTGTTCCCAGCGCCCGGCACCCGGCACCCGGCACCCCCTTAACCCCGCTTAAAGCTCATCTCGATGAGATTGTCGTTTAAGATGCGGGCCAGGCGAAACTCCTGGGACACTTCGCCCGGGCTGACGATGATGCCCTTGTCACTGAGTTCCCGGGCGGTGAGTTCCGGGGCGTGACCGGCAAACAGGCGGCGCACCACCTGATGCATGGTGGCGGTGGAGACGTTTCCCCTGTCGGGCACCTGCCGGGGTTGGTCGTTTTTGATGCGCGCAAAGGTAAAAATGACGTCGTAATTCCCGGCCCGGCTCGTAAAATGCACCTTCTTTTCTTCTTCGGAGCCTTCGTTTAATATTTCCTGGGGGACGTAACGGTTGATGATCTGGTCTGTCAGATTTTGCTGGGCCAGGTACAGGATGGACACCAGGTCGTAATGGTCCAGGGGGCGCTGCTCCTCCTGCTCCACCCTGGAGGTGCCGAACCTGCGGAAGCGGTATTCCGGGGCCTCAGGGTGCCGGTTCACCAGAAGATCCACCCCCTTGGTGCCCACCGAGCAGGACAGGTTGATCTGGTTGCCGTCCCCCACCGCCACCCCGTAAGCCCGCAATTTCTCCAGGATCAGCCCATGGCGGTGACCGCACAGCAGGCGCCTGATCAAGGCCTGCATCAGGTGCGGGCTGGCCTGGTATTTGGGGGACAGGGCCAGCGCGGTCAGGGTCTCCATGGTCATCTCTACATAATAACCTTCAAGGTTCAGGGTGAAATTGAGGTTAGCCGCCGGCTTGCCCCTGTCGCCATACCGCCGCCACAGCTCTTTAAAAGCATGTTCCTTCAGCAGGCCCAGGGCAGTGATCAGATCAAAAGAATCCAGTTCTCGGCCTTCAGTTTCCTCCACCAGGCATCGGGCATTCATGGAAGCACCCCCCTTGTTGCGCGGCACCTGTTCGCCAGGAAGACGTCACCTTGTGCAATGCTTTTGTTTTAAGATAAGAACCCTGAGAGTCGAAGGCAAGGTCCCCGCTCGGGGAAGCCGCACAGGGAAGAGGAACCTTGCAGGAAGGCAGGGCGTCATTTTCAGGACTCGCCAGGGCCCGCGCTCTTGAATTATCCCCAGGTTTTTTGATACATTTTCCAGGTACATCCACGCCAACCCCCAAAAGGAACGTGAGCTTATGGCCACCCCCGAGGCCTCCCGTCCTCTGGATTTTATCCGCCAGATCGTAGCTGACGACCTGGCCGCGGGCAAATATGCCCGGATCGTGACCCGTTTTCCCCCGGAGCCCAACGGCTACCTGCACATCGGCCACGCCAAGTCCATCTGCCTCAATTTCGGCATCGCCCAGGAGTTCGGCGGCGTCTGCAACCTGCGCTTCGACGACACCAACCCCACCAAGGAAGAACAGGAATACGTGGACTCCATCATGGCCGACGTGCGCTGGCTGGGGTTCGACTGGGAGGACCGGATGTACTTTGCGTCCGATTACTTCGACCGGATGTACGATTACGCCCTGCACCTCATCAAAACGGGGAAGGCCTACGTCTGCTCTCTGACTGCGGAAGAGATCCGGGCATATCGCGGCACCCTCACCGAACCCGGCCAGGAAAGCCCCTACCGGAACCGCAGCATTGAGGAAAACCTGGACCTGTTCAGACGCATGCGCGCCGGGGAATTTCCGGACGGTTCCCACGTGCTCCGGGCCAAAATCGACATGGCCAGCGGCAACATCAATCTGCGCGATCCTGTGCTCTACCGCGTTCTCCACGCCGAGCACCACCGCACCGGCGACACGTGGTGCATCTACCCCATGTACGATTACGCCCACCCCATCAGCGACGCGCTGGAGGGTGTCACCCACTCCATCTGCACCCTCGAGTTTGAGGACCACCGGCCCCTGTATGACTGGACCCTGGACAACCTGCCGGTGCCTTCTCGGCCTTACCAGTACGAGTTCGCCCGCCTGAATCTGAATTACACGGTGCTGTCCAAGCGCCGCCTCATAAAATTGGTTCAGGAAGGCCACGTCACCGCCTGGAATGACCCCCGCATGCCCACCATTTCCGGGCTGCGCCGCCGGGGTTACCCCGCCGCCGCGGTGCGCAGGTTTTGTGAAATGATCGGGGTGGGAAAACGGGAAAACCTGGTGGAGATGTCCCTCCTGGAGTTTTGCGTCCGGGAGGAACTGAATAAAACCGCGCCCCGGGTCATGGCGGTGCTGCGTCCCCTCAAGGTCACCATCAGCAATTATCCCGAAGGCCAGGTGGAGTACCTGGAGGCGGTGAACAACCCCGAGAACCCGGACTCCGGCACACGGCCGGTGCCCTTTTCCCGACAGCTTTACATCGAGCGGGATGATTTCATGGAGGACCCGCCCAAGAAATTNTTCCGCCTGGCCCCGGGCCGGGAAGTGCGCCTGCGCTACGCCTATTATCTCAAGTGCGAAGAGGTGGTGAAAGACAGTCAGGGCGAGGTCGTGGAACTGCGCTGCACCTACGACCCCGAAACCAGGGGGGGCTATGCCCCGGACGGCCGCAAAGTCAAGGCCACCCTGCACTGGGTGTCGGCCCCCCACTCGCAGGTGGCCACGGTGCGCCTCTACGACCGCCTGTTTGCGGCGCCGGAGCCCGGCGCGGCCACCGGCAATTTCCTGGACGACCTGAACCCCAACTCCCTGGAAACCCTTACGGCTTGCCGGGTGGAACCTTCCCTGGCCGGGGCCAAACCCGGGGAGAGCTTTCAGTTCGAGCGCCTGGGCTACTTCTGCGTGGACCAGGACACCCGGCCGGACAGCCTGGTGTTCAACCGCACGGTTACCCTGAAAGACCCCTGGGCCAAGATGAAAAGGTAAGAAACTTACCTGCTTGCGTTAAAATAGTGAGTAACCATCAAGTTACACTCATCTAAATTGAGCGATTTCAGGGAAGACGTACTTGCAGCCGCAGGCTTCAGCCCGGGCTTCCCATACCCCCAGAGGTTAGCGGTTACCGGCGCAACCTGAAGGTTGCGGCTACAAATCGCTCAATTCAGGACTCACCAATCTCCCCTGACCCCCTTTTGAAAGGGGTGATTATAAGGANTTTTTCAGCCGCTTAGACTCAACTCTTTTTTAGGTGTTCTTATGAGCGAAATGGCCCGGGATGTCATGGACACCCGGTTTCATACCCTGAATCCGCGCATGACCGTGGCCGAAGCCGTAGGCATTTTTGAGCAGGCCAGCGAGGAGAGCGGCCGGCGGGTTTTCGGTATGTTGGTGGTGGATTGCGACGGACGGCTGGTGGGGATGCTCTCGGTCTATGATATCTTCCTGCTGCTGCGGCCCAAGCACACCCATATCTGGGGGGAAATGGCCGACCTGGACTTACACGGGCTGCTCCAGGCCGCCTGCGACCGGGCCCGACCCGTACTGGTGGGGGATATCATGACCACCGACCTCATCACCATTACCCCGGACACCCACCTCCTCCTCATCATCGACATCATGATTAAAAAACATGTGCGCCGCCTCCCGGTTTTGGATCAGGGCCGGGTAGTGGGCATCGTCTACCTCTCCCGGGTCTTCGACTACCTGCTGGCAAGGCTGGGCGGGTGAAGAGCAGTGATCAATACCTCTGTCTGCGCTTCCTGATCCCTGTGCATCGGTCAGTGGCTTACTGAAATGCCGGTTATCGATCAGAAAAATGTCTTGAAGGGCCTCACGGTGGCGGAGGCCATGCGGCGTCAGGTCATTGCGGTGGATACCGGCGCGCCCTTGGAAAAGGTCATCCGTTTCACCATCAAGTACAAGGTAAACGCTATCCTGGTCACTGATGAACAGCAACAAGCCCAGGGGGTGGTCACCAAGACCGATCTTATGGGCGCTTATTATGCCGGGCTTCCCCTCGAGACGCCGGCGGCAACCATCATGGTGGGCCCGCCCCTCTTCTGCCGCCAGGAAGACTCTCTCGACGCGGCGCTGAACACCATGCGCAGTCAGCGCATTCACCGGCTGTACGTCCACGGCGAGGATCCAGGGCGAGCTGAGGGTGTCCTGGCTTATCCCGATATCGTGGGCTTATTGTATCGTTTTTGCCGCCGCTGCGACCGGAGTATTTTGAAAAAAACCGGCGGCCAGACCGAAGGGGAATTCGCCGGACACCTCACCGTCCGGGAAGTGATGACTCCGGGGGTGGAGAGTATTCCGGAAGTCAAATCCCTCGTAACGGTGATGGAGAAGTTAGCAGCCAACCGGCTGGCGGCAGTACTTGTCCTGGAAGCGGGGGGGCGAGCCTCAGGGGTGATTTCCAAGACCGACCTTATCCTGGCCTACAAGCACGGCCTGCCCCTCCAGACCCCGGCCCGGCAAATCATGAGCACGCCGGTCAGGGGCTGCCATCAGGATGACTTTCTGGCTGAGGCCATCGAGGAAATGATCTTTTGGGATATTCACCGTCTCTTTGTCGCCCAAGGGGAACCCAGCCGGATCGTGGGCGTCCTGTCGCTTTCCGATGCCGCCCGCTTCCGCTCCGGCACCTGCCGGGCCTGCCTGGTGAGCCGCATTGCAGTGTGAAGTTGGTGGAGGAGGGGGCTAAGGGTGGAACCCTTTCCCTTTCCCCCCCACAAATACTATTCCCCACCTTCCTCGCCGGCGGCTGGGGTCTTGCCGTTGCCGTTGTGGTTGGCGAGTTTTCCCAGGGCCTTGGTGAGTTCTGCCAGGACCCCCAGCCCCCGGCGGGATTCCTGGCTGCGCATCCGCCACATAAGACCCATGGGACCGGTCGGCTTGGCCTCTTCCAGGTTCACCTGGGTCGGCACGTCCATGAATTTTTCCACAAATTGTATAAACTTCGGATCGGTAAACTTTTTCGCCACCCCATGCATGCTGACGATACCGTCAGCGATGAGGTCGATGTCTTCAGGGCCATATTTCTGGGCAATTTTGGCGTACCCCTGGAGCATCGCCTGGTAGCCCCGGAAGATCCCCTTTTGATCCAGGTCTTCCAGGACGTCGATCAGATGGGGGACCGCAATTTTCATGATCGGTTCCATATCCTGCCACCAGTCCACCAGGTTTTCCAGCTGCTCCAGCCCCCAGGCGATGTGACGCAGACTGAGGAGAAACCGTTTGAACAGAAAGGTGATGTCCTCCAGTTGAAAGCCGGTCTCCACTTCCCCCAACTCCTCGGTAAGGACCTTCACCGTGGGATAGCTGAGCAGGGAGATGTCCCGGCCCAGGTCGTGGAAGTTCTCAAAGATATTGGTAATATTAGTTAACTGGTCGGCCACGACGGAGAATTGCTCCATTTTCTCCTCGATGCGGGCCAGACGCTCGAGAATCTGTTCTTCGGCGCTCATTTCCGTCTCCTCCTCAGGGGCATCTCTATATCGGGAGAAAGAATGCCCCGCACCTTGCCGGCCATGACGAACTGGGGCTCCAGGGGCAGGTGGCTGCCCTTGAGCATGAGATTGAAATACACCCAGCGGAACATCATCTTGCCCACATAATTGGCGAAGCTGACCCCCAACAGATCCAGGGGGCCGACCCCCGGGAAAGGAAATTTGCCCGGCAGCGGCTCGATCTTGTAATTAAAGTCGAGAAGGGACCCCTTCTCGTAACCGGTCACCACCATTCAGGTGGCATGGCCGTCGTAGTTGGGCCAGGGGGGCTGCCCGTCGATCTCCCGGAGGAGATTTTCCGCCACCACATCGGCCTCGTAATGGGCCACGGCCCCGGCCTTGGAAGTGGGAACGTTGGCGGCGTCGCCGATGACGTATATCCGCTCGAAGTTTTTGGCCTTCAGGGTATGGTGATCCGTCTCCACGTACCCCATGGGGTCGCCCATGTCGCTGTCGATGATGCATTGGGCCCCGAAATTGGGCGGGATGGCCACCAGGAGGTCGTAATTCACCTCTCGCCCATCATAGGAGTTGATGACCTTCCGGCCCGCATCCACCCCGGAGATCTGGAAATTGGGGGTAACCTTGACGTTCTTTTCCTCGGCCAATTGCCCCAGCATGGCCGAAGCCTGGGGCTTGGTAAAGGCCCCCGGCAACGGCGTGACCAGTTCGATTTCAATGTTGTTCCTGACGCCGTGGATGTCGAAGAACCAGTCTGCCATAAAGCAGAATTCCAGGGGAGCCACCGGACACTTGAAGGGCAACTCGGCGATATTTACCACCACCCGGCCTTTCTGGAAATATTTTATCTTTTCTCGCAGGGCCAAAGCCCCTTCCAGGGTGTAAAAGTTGTGGATATCCTTGCCCCAGCCTCCTTCCAGCATNCCCTCCACTTCCGCAGGGTTAATACCTGCGCCGGTGGCCACCACCAGCCAGTCATAATTGAAGGTGGCCTCCTTGGTTTTGACCAGGCGCTTTNCCGGGTCGATCTGGACAATCTCGTCCAGGACCAGGTTGACCCCGGCGGGAACAAATTTGCTTTTCGGCTTGATGCAGTCGTTCTTGGTGTAAATGCCAAAGGGGATAAAGAGCCAGCCCGGTTGATAGTGATGTTGCCAATCTTTGTCGATGACGGTGATGTCCCATTCCCGTTCCGACAATTTTTCCCGCATCTTGGTGGCAATGATGGTGCCACCGGTGCCATGACCCAAAATGACCAGTTTTTTCACGGNGCGTCCTCTCCTGTCTGGGATAGGGGAAAACTCTTCCCGGCTCCCCTGTGTTATTACCTCATCTTCAATCACAAAAGGCCATTTTTGCCGTTTGATGAGCCGTAACTATATGAAATAACAGAGAGGGTCTTTATCAGAAGTCAAATCTGTAATGCCCAGGAAGTGCCAGATTGCCTCGGAACAATATTAACATATTTCCTTAAAAAGCCTTATACTCTTGGCAGGTTCGCACGGTATGACCGGGTTACTCTAACGGGGAGGGGCAACCCCGGTGACGGGGATATGAACGGCGGGTCTGAAAACAGTTGTCCCCAAAGCGCCCCGGGGACACTTTGGGGACAGGCTGATATGGATATATTGAAGCTTTTCTGTTTTTTATTTCTGGAGGTTACCTGGAGGCGGCAACCGGATTCGAACCGGTGAATAACGGTTTTGCAGTGCGCCGAAAGGCCCTAACTAAGATTGTGCAAGATAGATACCATGTTAAGAAAATCAATGGGTTAGCCTTTACTTCGATAACTCTGGTAACCTTGGATTACCGGGAGCTTGGAGCCCTATATGGAGCCCAAGAAAAATCATTCTAACTCAGTTAGAGTGCGGAATTAAGGGAGTAACGGGGCCAGCGTCCGGCCTTTGCGGTCTTTGAGCCACTTGTACAGGACTTGGTAGCCCCCCACTTGGAAGGCCCATACACTCGGGGATACCGCTTCAAAGTATTGCTCAGCATTGATATAGACCCGCCGGGTGGTCTCCCTGGCGAGCATTATACTCTTCCCGGTATGGAATGCGAAATGAATCCCTTTGCTTTGGTTTGGTTAAGCCTCTGTGCCGTAGTAGCAAACCCGCTTACTTGATAGGGCAAACCGGGCAACTTTCCTTGCAGATACCTTGACAAAACTTACTTGAAATGATATGAAGTAAATCGAAGCTGTCGGGATTTAAGCGGCCCGTGCCTGGATAACCGCTCCTTGCAGCAAGTGTTGGCTTGACCCCTGGCAGGATAATCAGGCCCTCACGTTACGGGATGAGCCCGTGATGTGGGGGCCTTTTTGTCCTGGCCCTGCTAAGAAATCGGGGATGGCCGGAAAAACATCAAACCTAAGGAGACAGTTAAGCATGGTAAATGGTAATGGCGAAACTGGTAACAAGGTCACCGGCGAACACCAGCTATTGGAACTTGATGAGGCGGCGGCGTATTTGCGTGTCTCCCGTAACACGCTCAACAACTGGAAGTCGATGAGGAAGATTACATTCCACAAGGTCGGTAGGCGTGCGCTGTTTGACTTGGCTGACCTGGTGAGATTTGTCGAGGCGGGGCGAGTAGAGGCCAGGGTGTAGGGGACGGCAACTCGGCGGCAACCCTGACCCTGTTTTGTCCCAAACAGACATTGCCTGCAAATCCCTAATAGGCCGGGCTCATGGTTTGGATATGGGTTACCCCTGGACTATCGCTATAGGCCGCCACAGTAACTCTCAGGGC
>JGI24721J44947_10006348_pt1 | contig 15935 bp, 15 predicted proteins | sample YelNatPaOPGAMG01_FD_44947 | JGI IMG/M metagenome (IMG submission 44947)
AAAAAAAACGGTATCGTGCAGTTGTCTCGTCTACAGCGACGCGCTTGGTGTCTCAGGGATCGTTTTGCATGTCAAGCGTTTTGAATGCCAGGAACGTGCTCGTCTCCACTGGGAATCCAGGATGCGTAGGGTAACGATGGTATGGGGAGTTGCTTTACGCTCCAGAGTGCCACGTGGTCGTCGNGTATCCATCTTGTGCTCGTGGACGTGAAGCAGACGGCTGACAAGGATGATCATGANGGCGATGACGTCGACTGCGACGCCAAGACCACCACTTGGATCGCTTTGCTTTTTCAGCGCTGGAGCCTTGTGTCTGCCACTGGGTCCCCGGTGCCGTGGCAGAGGCTTCAGCGGCATGTGCCGTGTACTCCGCGGTTCGCTCTGAAGGCCGCAACGTCGACAGAGACGCTGCCTCCCGCTGGAAACGCATCTCCGAGTGGTCTCCTGGCAGCGTATCATCCAGTTCAGCGAACGATACCTCGTCTGCAGCGTTACTTTCCGTATCCGAATCGAAAGCGTCGCGCCGTTGGACCAGCATCGTCGAAGGGATGGTACAACGGGTCTCCTCGGCATCACCACGAACATCCCGAATGCTGACCTCGAGGTTGCCGTGCTCGTCAAGCGTGAACGCGAGCTCGACCCGAGCACCGCCAGCCCGATGTCGTACGGGACTCTTGAATCCATGGAACTCGACGATCTTCAGCAGACGATGGTGACGATGTGCGTCCTTTGCACCCAGCGGACGTAACCGGAGTCGTGATCCCTGATAAATGAAGAAGGCGATCGCATCCTGTCGATCGACACATGTGGTTACCGTCACTGTCCGCTCGCAAGGAAAGCAGGTGCCGGCTTCGATCAGCGGTAGAAAGCGTCCACCGGCAACTTCGATGCCCAGTGCATGAACTAGGGCTTTGGGCTGATCCTCGGTTTGGTTTGGGGCAACACCCACAAACTCTGTCCAGTCTGCGGAGCATGTCGATGCCGACGCAGCGTCTACGCTGGACTGGACTGCTGGACTGGTGTTTTCCGAAGCAGCGTGAGCGACGTCACCACCACCGCCACCAGCAACGGCAACAGCAGCACCAGCAGCAGTGGTGCCAGGGGCAAAGACCCCAGATAACGTGCGTCCCGCTTCCTCGCAGCCGCTCTCTCTATCGTGATAACCGCTGAGACTATCGCTGCTACCTGCCCGTGATGGAAATGCAGACGCGGATCCGCCCCAAGTGCCTCTAGTCGAGGGCAGTAGCGGTCGCGTCTGTGGCGCTGACCCGCTTCCGCGCTCTTCACTCGACAGATCCGAACTAGTCTCGATATCAATGAGCGGCAGCGCTGACTGCTGCACCATTGACCCGTATGTCCGCGATACTGCCGCTTTTCCCGAATATTGTTTGGCTACGGAGGCGGGTACCGAGCCCTCCGTGGACGACCTCAAGAGATGTAGATGCGCATCCTCGTCGAGACTGAGTTGACGGTCGTCCTCATCCTGCTCATACAGTTCCCGCTTCGACAGTCGACCGCGTTGGTCAGTGCCAAAGCGCATCTCGTCACGACGCCTGGAGTGTCGGTGTCTGTCGAACAGGGCGCCTTTTCGACGTGCCTCTGCGTTTCCGCTGGACACTTCATCGATCGTCGCTGCGTCACTGGTACCTGCTGTCGTTGCGCTTGTCGAGACGCCACGCGGCGGACGCTTGAGCGACGGTGCGTCGGTCTCCCCGAGCAGTGCGACATCCCGTGGAAGGATCGGTGGGAAGCTAAGGCCGCCGGTCTCGACCCCGAGCGCGGTAAGGATGCGCGGTAATGCCTCCCGCAGTGAGCGATGACCCTCGAGTCCTAAGAGCGCCAGGTTGACGTTCTCGACGCGTTCACCGCATCCCCGAATGGGAGAGAGGCCAGCCACCCGGAACTGACCACTCGAACCGCGGTGAAATAGGGCCAAGGCCCAGTCGGTTCCACAATACGCATTCACGAGACGACCCGAGACTGCACGCGAAGCGCGCTGCCATCGTCGACTGTCGCCGGTACACGGGGCACCGACCAAGAAGGCATCGTCGACGACGCCGTAGACACCAGCGTCCGCGAGCGCTTCCAAACACTTGAAAACGACTCGAGCACCATGCGAGTAGCCAATGAGGGTGACAGGTCGCTGGCCCTGCTCTCGCAAAGCCAACAGGTCCGCTAAGGCATCACCAGCAGCGTTCGCTCTGTTCAAAAGTACAGACCAGGGGCCGTCCACGATATCTGCTGCCGAATAGACGAACAGAGGCCAAGCGATAGATGAGAGCAGCGTTCCCGCTGCAAACGAGACCGCCTGAAGCACATGCGGTGCAGCCTGCTGCGCTGCCGTCGTGGCTGCTTTTGTTGTCCAAAACTTGAGAAACGCTCTCCCCATTTCGAAGAGCTGATCGGGTTCCCAACGCAGTGCATAGCGCTCTGCGTACGGCAAGAGCCTGCCATTCCCCAGCGCGCTGTAGAACTGCGAAGCACAGGCTCCTTCCTGGCGAGAACGCGTTAGCCAGCCGGGAACGAAAATCACCAGGTGAAGGCCTCGACTCCGCACCATACGAGTTGCCATGAGCGGGTGCTCCTGTTTGACAAGTTCTGCTGCGCCGTTGTCTTCAGTGCCGCTCTGGGTTTCATGGGTGCTCGNCGGTACCGCAGCGGAGTCGATGTCATCTGCAGTTGCAGCATCCGTTGCAGTTGCGCGTGTGAGGCCCTGGTTGCCAGCACCACCAGCACCANNATCGGATGCTGCGGACGTACCGGACGCTTTCTCGGTTGCCGCAGCATCGTCGCGGTGTGCTTCTGTCGTCGGATGCAGCGGCCTCAGCGTCCAAGTGCGCTCCGCAAGGCGCTTCTCCAGGATGCTTGCCGGTGTTGCGTGTCGGAATCCCTGACCTGACGCTGTTCGCAGTGATGTCGTCGATAGCGCGCCCACAGACTCACCGGAAAACCCAGTGGTATCCTCGTTGGACGCTGCTACGAGCGGTGCTGTCCCGCGTGTTGGCNGCTCGGGGAGCATTGGTGCAGGCGCCAACCCACTCGGATGTGAAGACGACTTGAGCGTTCGAANAGACGCAAACGGTAGCTGTGGTTGTTGCGGGGAAGGCTCTTCAGGTAGGCGCAAACGGTGACTTTTGTCGGCGAACAAAGTATCCCGCGGCAAGTCGCTGTCATCGATATGCTGCCGCTGCGTTTGCTGCCTCTCTTGGAACGTCACCGGGTCGGGCACCGGCACCGATGCATCATCAACCGTATCGATTGTTTCTTCCATCGCAGATTCAGGTACCTGCACGGTTGCACTTCGCTTCACGTCTAGCTTCTCTGCTGGAGCGTCTCTCGTGGCTTCGATGGCCCCTGACATCCTCGCCCCGAGTTCCGTTGTACTCTGTTGAATGCTGTGATGCAAGTGAGCACGCTGTTGTTGCACTGCGCTTTCCCGTGGTGAAGAAGAATTCGCTCTCGACAACGATGACGGTGATGATCGTGACGTCTCCAGCGACTCTACCTGCTCGCTCGTGTCTGCAGCTGGATATCGCGCTCCTCGCTGCGCAGCGCTTTCCATCGTGGATTCGCCCCAGTGCTCTGACGACTTGTCATCGGCATCATCATCCAGTGCAGTCAACTGCAGTGTTTCGACGCCGTTCGCTGCATCGAACGAGACTGGTGTCGGGCGACACGGCGAAGACGACCCCGAACCCGTGTACATGCCCGCTGTGAGGCGCACACGTTCACCATTATCCAGCGCACGAAGATGCTGATGTGGTAAAGCTCGCTGCTCCGATACCTGCAGGGATTCCCGGATAGCAGCGGCCAGTTGTTGTTCTGCCTCCGTCCAGCCTGGCCCGTGCGAAGCACTCTCGCCTTGCACGGGACTCGAGACGTGCGCTGCGCCAACTGCGATATCGTACCGAGGCGTCGAAGGGGGCGCTGCTGCTTCACCCGACAATGCCGTCGTTTTTGCTGCCTTTGTGTGTTGTTGATGCCAGCTGCGAGCTGCCTCCTCGATACCGAGCGGTTCGAGTTCAAACTCCGTTAAGCGCATCCGTGTCCGTTTGCGCGCTTTGTGGCCAACGTAACCTGCGCCAAGGCCACCGAAAAAGCTGCCCACTACTGCGCCAGATGCAACTGTGCCTGTAGCGGCAAGTGCGCTCGCACCAGTGATACCAATGCCAACTAGAGCCGGTAGAAGAAGCGGCGCTGCAAGCGCTCCAGCTAGTCCAAAGAGCGCCCCTCCGCCAATCGCCATGGCAGCTATTTTGAATGCTCTCCGCCGAGACTTGCGCTTGTAGCGCTTCTTGGCAAGCGTAGCGTATATCTGAGGGTCCACGTTCCCGCCGTTCAACTCGGGGCACGTGGGTGCTCTGCTTTCCTCTGGCTGTCCGAGCGTCGATGGACTCAGGATGGATGCAGCGTCGAGCGTGACGCCGCGGATGCGTTGCTGTTGCTGTTGCTGTTGCTGGAGAAGTGCGGCTATCGCATACTCGACCAGCGCCATTTTTCGCCATGGTATTTGGAGCTCGCGTGCAGCGTCCCGCAAGAACACGCGGCAACGGGCGTCGTATCCGCCAGGAGCGAGCGATAGCGTCAACATGGCCTGGAGCGCTGCAAAGCGAACCGCTGGAGCACCAACCAAAGCCGCCGTGGACGCAACCAAGGCACAGCGCTGCGCGGGAATGAGCTCACCTTCTAGACAGGCTCGCCACAGATACATGAGCGCTTCTCGTTGACTGCATGTGAGACCGAGGCCACTCAGCAGCAGTTGCACGTAGCGTTCCGCAAAGCTAGTGTCATATGCGGGTAGGTTGCGGAGCGCTGGACGCCGTGAACTAGCGCTCTGACGCTCAGTGGATGCTGTCGAAGGTCTCTCGTGTGGCTCCGGTGCCGGAGAGTGCCCCTCGATTGACACTGGAGGGCGATCCCCAGCTCCTGGTCTATCCACTTCGATCGCATTGCTCGTTGGAAGATCACGCTCAAGTATCCGTTTCGAGGGCGAGGTCGCTGTACGGTGCTCCTGGGTAGCAGCAGCCGGTGCCTGATCGCCGTCCACGTCGCACTGCGGCGCGTCTGCAGACGTGACGACGCTGGACAAAGTGCTGATGACAAGTCCGTCATCATGTCGCAGTTCTCGTTCCTTCTCCGCAATGAGGGTTACGAGAAACGCTCCCAGGCCGTAACGTTGCTCGAGGGTCAGCGTCTCGAGCCCTGGGTGGACGGGCTGCTCATCGGTCGCAGGGAGGTCCTCTTGCAGCGCCGTGAAGCGCTCCAGAACTGCATCAGCATCCACGTGAAAGAGTTCTCGCTCCGTATCGTCCAAGGCGGTAACCAGGGCGCCAAACTCTTCGTCAACCTCGCATTCCTCCGTCTGCAGGAGGTCATACGTCGTTCCGAACACTTCCGGGCCGTCAGCCGCTGGCGCTTCGAACACTGCTGGTTCTCCCTCCACGTGATACTGCTCCTTCTGAGGGAGGACCCGATCCAGATCCAGCGGCTGGTAGTCGCCGCCCACTGCTTCAGAGGCTGCACTCGTGAACCGCGGGAGCGCCTCGTCTGACGTTCGCACATCAAACTCGGTCGTTGAGGCTGCCTTATACGTCATGAGCTACAAACTGGAGCCTTCGGAGTTCCCGTATTGTCGTTTCTGGTGTCTTTCGATGACCAGCTCTGTCGACAAGTCCCAGTGCTCGAAGAGAAGCTCAGCAGCTGCCGTCGTCAAGCAGTACAAACACAACTGTTATCGGGCTCCGTTCAGCGGTCAACGGTACGTTCCCCTGTAGTACCAGCTATTGTTGCAATAAGTTCTCAGTGCATTCGACCGTTCAGTTTTCCGGAACAGCGAATGTCTCTGAAATTCCTAAGCCTCTGACTGTGCTAAAGCGAAAACCCTGCAGAGAAAAACATCGCGACTTGGCTCGCAAATGCCTCTGGAGCATCGCCGTGGTGGCCTTAACGGAAAACGCTTCAAGTCGCCTGAAGCGCTGCGCTCTGCTGCCGTGGTCGACTTGTGCACTGGAGGCTACCGAACTTCTAATCAAGGCCGCGACTTGAGTGGAACGGGAACCAAAGCAGACCTCCTAGGCTGCGGTGGTGGACGTGCACTGGAGACTACTGAACGTCGAGTAGTCTCGGGTCGTGCTGCGACACTCGGACTGGTACGCAACGCACCAACTGGAGTCGTGTGCGTCAAACGACTCGCGTGCTTCACGAGTCTACAGAGAAGGACTCGACTAGGACAAGTGCTTCACCAGCGTTTCCTCGTGCTCGACACCTTCGGAGCGGAACCCGACTCCAACGCTTTCGCGTTATCGACTGTTCGCTTGCTGGAGGTCGGATACGTTGCGGCGCTTTCATCGACGCACTGGTCAGACGCCATGTTCCAGGTGCTCGTCGTTGGCGCCAGTGTAGGTGGTCTCGCAACCGCCGCCCAACTGCAACGACGAGGCGTGACTAACTTTCAGGTTATTGAAGCAACGAACCGATCGGCACGAGCGAGTGCCAGTCGAGCTGTGGGCCTCTGGACGAACGCCTGGCAAGTTCTGGACGCTCTGGGGATCGCTGCTGCACTTCGCCAAGCGAGTCCGTGGAATACGACAGAGTTCTGGGTCCAGGACCTGCCAACTGCAGACTTGACAGCGCATGCGTGCCTGCGTCGTTTTGCACTCCCCAGGGGTCACGAGTTCCGCCGAGTTCCGCTTCAAGCGCTGACAGACGCGCTGGCTGCGTCCCTGCCTGCGGAGCACCTGCACTATGGTATGGATATGGAGCAATGGCTCAGGCAGAGAGCGGCAGTCTCAGAGCCTGCTTCGACACCGGAGATGCATCGAGGTCGTGAGAAACTGGGGCTCTGGGAGTCACCAGCATTCCCTCCAGACCTCTTTCTTGTTGGAGCCGATGGTGCTCGCTCCGTCGTTCGCCATCGACTAGTTGGAGACGACCGACCGCTACGCGATGCGGGCTACGTAGCCCACACGGGCGTTGCGCAGCTTCCGTTGCCTGGATGCAACGCTGAGGACCCTGGGAACGCGCTGGGGAGCGTCGAACTCACCAAACCGGGTCGTGTGCTTCTTTTGCTTGGCCGCGGGGACGGCACGCGCCTAGGCGTGCAAAGAATCAACGAACATCAAGTATTTTGGTTTTACTGTGAAAACTGCGGTGCGGCCTCAAATCAACCAGCAAACAAGTCAAAGGAGCTGCGCATGCTGCGCGGCTCCGAAACCAAGCAACGCGCCTGGGAACGTGTCTCACGCTCTGTAGCACGTCCACACGGGGTGCTTTGGAATGCACTTGAACAACTGTTTCGAGAAACTCCAGCGGAAGCCGCGAATACATTCGCTTGTGCTGATCTCTTCCCGCCTGTCTATGACGGTACGCTGGGGTTCGATGACGTTCCTGTGGCGCTCGTTGGGGACGCAGCTCATCCGATCACTCCGAATCTCTCACAGGGCGCTGGTCTAGCGTTGGAAGATGGCTGGATGTTGGCCAATCTTTTGGCGGACGCCTACATTCGCAACGGCAACCGTGATGAGCAACAAGCGGAGCAGCGGCAGGAGCACTGGAGTGCTCGGGTTCGGCGAAAATACCGGCAGCGAAGACGCTGGCGAGCTAGCGTACTCGCGCTCCGCTCCCGAGCTACTGGTGCGGTGTTGCAACTCCCGCTGCCGTCCTCAACCCTGGTGACGATTCGAAACCGCATTTTGTTGCCACTGGCTCTACAACCTCATTGGTTCGTGAGCCATGCAAACTTTTCTGCTAGAGGCTGAACGCACAGCGACAGCGGCAACGCAGTATATGCGCTCCTTTTGATTGTGCAGCGTCTACGACACGAAGTTGATGATATGCGCAGTGTCGGGAATTCACCAGGACTAGTATCCGACGAGCAAGTCTTCACGCTACGCGATAAGCGAACTGGCTTGGTGACGGATTGTCATGCACCAAGTCTCGCCGTGTTCGTCCTCGTGGCTCGGGTGAACGCTTCCACTTGAGCGGAATCACCGGCAGAGCGACATACCGCATCTTGCTCGATGGAGACTGCGACGTGTGTCACGTTATTCGTTGGATACCCCGCAACAGCACTTTGATAATCGTCTACGTGATACAACGAGTGACGGTACCGTGGGTATCGTCACTGCATTCCATACAGAAGCGAGCGAGCAGGTTGCTTCAAATGCTGCGGCGTTCTCCAATCGCGTATCTGAACGCAGAATCGAAGCCCACGCGAGAAAAACGCTCACACTGCAGACGTCTGGACGACCATGTGCTGCCACTCTCTCGTGCGCACAGGTATCTATCTGGATATCATACAGTGCGCTCTTTCTCAGAGCAGGACTTGAAAACGAGTACATGCCATCGACCAGTGCAGTACTCCGTGCATTGCTTCGCTGCTCGTTCGCTGCTGGCAGTCTCGACGCCGGGGTGTACTTTTCGCGAAGCGTTGATCCCCCAGTGCGCTGGAGAAACCGTTGTCGCACGTCGCTACGTTGCCGTCCTTAAAGGAATATCAATCGACACCATCTTGCGTTGCAGCACGACTGGGGTAGACTGGGTCCCATCGAATCATGGAACACCAGTACCGCCTCACATATGCACACGCGAAAGCGTTCTCTGCGTATGGCTACGGCGCCTCTGCCCGGCAGCGTTGCTGAAGTTACCGTAAGAGTGCCTCGCCTGCAGGCGAGGCACTCGATGCCCTCTCTCTCCCCCGGACCTGATCGTTTTCCATCGCGAGTCTGCAGCGTTCTAGCACAACGCGTAGACGGCGTACTCAACGGCTCGCTCTGACATTCGCCCGACATACAAAGCCGCTGGACGCTCCCGATAGACATGGTATTTCCAAATGTCGATCGAGGCGTTCCAAGGTCGATGGAGAGAAAAAACCCGTACACATCGTTTCTGACGGAATCACAGTGTGTCAAGCCTCTTTCTGTCGATTGTGTTACCATGGGGCCTCCAGTAACCATGCCGTGCATCGTCTCGAGCGTCCAGCACTGTATCATTCCTTTGTTCTTTATCTCTTTCGCTGTGCGCCCTTGCTGGTAAGGTGCCCATGTCGTCATGAACGCATCCATGGGAATTGTGCAGAATCCATGCCTCAATTTTGAGGTCCTCGTCGAGCGAGCAGGAGCCCAGCTGCTGCGCGCAACAGCAAGTCCAAGGTCACAGACTACCACGAAACGACACGAGGAGTCCACGTTGCCCTCTCCGTGTCATCGAAAATTTTGGGAATGCACACTTTTCGCCTCCGTAACACCGAAACTACTGGCGGCCGCAGCACAGATTCGCACACCCCCATGCCAAACACTGTCCGCATCATCTACTTGNATGCTCACGTACGCTTTCTGAATGAAGAGAGCAATAGCATCCACTTCGGTTCGATACGATGCTGCGGGCGTCGAAATCATCCCTNATGCCGTCATTCGTGGTGCTGGCCTGCCCCCAGGCGTTTACGNTGACTGAATTCGGATGATACNGTGCCCTGGAAGCGTTGAGCAGATTCATTTGCTTGNCTTTCAGGTCTTTGGCTGCGTCGTTTTGATGTAGAGGTGTGACGACAACCTCGACGTCCTTGAACGCAGCATCCATGCCGGCCAAGAAAGCATCCGCGTCAGCCATTCTGGACAGACAGACCCTAGTCTCAACGCTCGAATCTGGCCTCGATATCACAGACTGCCTGCAGGGTGAAACTTCGTCGGTGTCCATCGGCACTGAGCACCTGATTCCATTCCCTGGCTGCAAACTGGGAACCCTGAGCGAGCTCCGTGCGTCCTATTCGCGTGATTGTTCAAATGATCCATGCTTGCCCGCAGAGACCAGCCTCAACACACTGATGTTGCGGTATCGTTCCCAAGTGACTACGGTGATTTCATGGGCCTTGATCGGACACATGGGACAAGATTGAATGGATCATTGAGAAGGCAAGCGAGCTCGCATTCGAGATGAGCGTCTGATCTAATCAGAAAAGCTCAGTCCAGGAATACGTAGTAGCTCGAGATGAAAGGAATGCAGCGAAGGCGTTTCAACAATCGTTTGGCTACGACATTTGTCGGTCCGAGGCAGGAAGCGCTGCCTTGGGCGATCTGAGGTGACGCTCGAGTTTGTCGCGACATCGCTTCCGCCACTGTCACCTGGCCATTTGACTCTATCGACACCCGAAAACTCCCGTCCACCAGTGTACCCTGTCTGGGCTGGAAACACGAGGCTACAACGCTCGCAGTGCGTGCCTCGGGAAGCGCGCGACACTAGCCCCAACTCGGTCGTCTTGGTCTCCAAGGCTGCTTTTATACTTGCTGTCATCTGCTTTGTAGAAGCGTTAGTCTCGGATATGGCATGGCGACGTCCCCAGGTATTCCGAGCAGCATGAGTGCAAATCTCTGATCCCATGATCAGGCCGTAGTGCATCTTCTGTTCCGAGCATCAGCTGTGCAGCTCCCTAAAGGTCTGAATGGAGACTTTCAGAGAAATTTGGACAGCCTGCAGCCCTGCAACTCAAACTTCTATGAGCAGTTGCTCGATGAGGTGCGTCACAAAGACAGACGCTAGGCGAGACTTCCATGCGTACAAACGTACGCAACCTCTATTGGCGTCCTGCATCTCGCTTTTTCGAAGCATATCTCTGTCGAAGCGTTTTCGAAGCGACGAGCTGAAAGCGCTTTTCCGAGTGATCTATCCCCCCGCCCCGACAGCTGTTCCTTCCTGTCCCTTCTCGGAGGCTTTTCGGGATGATCCTTGTCGTCATTGAATGGTGGCTTCTGCTACATCCTCAACTTTTCGTTCACTCGCTGAGTTGGCATTGGTGTGGTCCCTGTCCCGCATATCCGGTTTTTCCTTGGGATTCAGACGCATTGGATGGCCAGCGCGCCAGAATCTCGCCTATAATGTGCATGTATCTCCTATTCTCCGCATAACATTGCTTTATGGTGTCCGTCACGAGCATGCCTGCGGAACGAAGCGCGCCGTTGGGCTCCCTCCTGCTCTAGAACAGAGAAGCAACAGCGTATTTGAGGGCTCGTGATGGAAGAGAGTGGCTTGTCGAAGAACAGTGCTACGCATGCGAACGACTTGTCTGCTGATCGACGGGCGTGGATATGGCGTTCGATAACAGAAAAGACGACTTTGACTTGGTGCACCCATGTTGCATAGGCTGGCGCGAACAACAGCTCAACGACAGTCGCGGTTGCGTACTCCTCGAGCGCTTTTGCGTGACGGAAAGCTACGTCGTCACACATCGGGGCGGAAGAATTTGGGAGTTAGAAGCAGTGAAATGCGTCGACAAAGGCAGAGGTGTCGAACGATGCTGTCCGCTTGGCGATTCGTAGGCGAACACACGATTCAATCACTGGTAGGGCTGATTTGTCGTCATTCCTTTGGTCTTTTTTGACGAACAGCGGAATGCTGCTCTTTGAGTGCCCATATACGGGTCCACAATATCTCCTGAACAATGCCTGATGGTGTGAGGCGAACACATGTCGCTCCTGTAGCCATGGTTCGCGTTTCATCTGGGAACCGTTCGTGTAGTATCCGTGAACTGGTGGTCTCCTGTAGCAACGCGCTCGTTTCTCGGTCCAAACGTGTCGCCTCATGACCATTCGTATCACCGGTATGGATACCTCACATTGTGTACCATCTCTGGTGCTGTTTCCTAAAGAATCTGTGGAGTCGAATCGATGGACAGGGTGACAGTCGTGCAGACTGAGTTTCAGACGTTCTGTTTTGGCTGCACGAAGTTCACGACAAGGACTCAAAGCAGGTGGATTCATCCTCCTGCTTATCTTAGAACGACTGCAATCTTAAGTCAGTCCTTTTTCGCAAGCCAGCAGTGGCAGAACCAGGCCTCCATACGAAAGTTCTCCGACCTGCTCGAATCATTCCTTTTGTTGAACACATGCGAAAGAAGCAAACAACTAGAGGCGTACCGGCGCATGCAGTCCAGACTTCAGGGTTCTGGGTGGAACTCCCGAACCCATGAACGCAAATCACAACTTGCCACTCACTCAGAAATTCTACTGAGATACTTCCGTTCGAGCAAAATGTAGCGGGCATGCTGTAGCCGGAGACTGCGTCGCTTTCGAGTCTCCTCACTGGGTCTCAGTGTTCACGCAACACATCATCGAGCGACTTCTGCAGAGTCGCGAGATCTCGCCAGCACTTGCGCTGCAGTTTGAGTTCCTCTTCGTCATCAGTATCCTCGATGAGCGGCAGGAATAGGACGCATGTTGGCCGCTTGAGTTGAGCCGCCTTGCCCAGCAACTCACGAGAAGGCACGAAGCAGTAAGGGATGCCCGTCTCCTCGCAGAGGATCGGGACGTGAGCAATGACATCAACGGGCGCGACNTCCGCAGCCATCACACAGAAGCCACGAGCACCTTTCCGAATGCTCTTGACTACTTCTTTGACACCGCGTCGGAGCTGCTTCTTACCCGCTAGTTTCTTCGCTAGCTTCAGGATCCGTTTCGTAAGTTTACGCCCCGCAAGCGGCTGCGCAATCACTGAGCACTGCAGTTTTTGACTCAGTTCCTCTGCAACCTCATCAGCTGTTTGATCCTGGTTGAAAACATGCCCCTCTGTCACTGCAGCAGTTAGAGTGCAATCTGCGCCGACGTCCTCGGTGTCGGAGCCCAGTGCCGAACGAGGACGCTTCTTGTCCGGCATAGAAAGGTCGGCAGCGATCTCCAGNGGATGCCTGGGGGAAAACTTTTCAATGATATTTCTTTGCTTTTTCAAAGCAAAAACGTGCCCTGCCTCGAGCGTGAAAGCGTCGGAAAGGAAAGCGCTTTCCCTGCAGCCTCGTTAGACACAAGTTTTCCACCGTGCCGCAGCCGCAGCCGCAGCCGCAGCGAACGCCAGCGCACCATCGAGGCGCTCATTTCATACACCAAGCCGCTGCACTGGTTGGTGGCATCGAGGAGTGCTCTCGGCCGTACCGGGGTGGCGTTCGGAAAACCAGACAGACGTTCGGAACAAGTTCTAAAATCGTGTTGTATTACATCTGTGAGCAGGCGGGGTTTCCTAGCCTTGAACAATTTGGTGAAAGTGTCCGAACTCTATCGAACGTTTCTGGGGTTGCTGGTTCAAACTGGGAGCCAAAGCTACAAAGTTAACGAAATGCATGCTTTATTGAGCTTCTGCACGGCGTCCTAAAAATAAAATCATTGAAAGGGGACGGAATTCCGTGTTCAAATGAGACTCACTATTTCAACCGTTGACGAAAAGCGCGTGTGCCGCACGATACCCAGTATGAGCACAGGGGGTCCATCTGAAGACTGTTCGAGTCGTTCGTGTGGGCACGTGGAGGCTCGCCACGCAGATGAGGATACCTCGTCTAGCATACGTCACAAACGCTTCGTGTAGATCTCGTGGAGGATGCGGTGCCAGCAAGAGAGACCGCTTCAGCGAGTCTCGTGAACCATCCGCTGCAGCGGAACGTCTCGTGTTCGGGCGCCATGACGCGTGACCCGGGCACCAGTGCCTACCGGTGCACCGGCACGCATCGAGAAGCCTGCGAAAGGCCTATAAGCCTCGAGTTACGGTAGTCCGAACGTGGTGAATGGTGACGGTCTGCTGCAGCAAGCCGTCTCGAACAGCTACGCATAGCGAAGCATTGCTTTCAAGGAGTTGCATTTTCCCGTACAGTGGAAGCGAGCACGCCCACTGCCGTGCATCTGAACTCAGGATGGCTGTGCCTCAGGCAGGCAGAGGGCGCACCGCCTCATTTTATTCTGGGCATGTACATGCACCGCTGCGAAGGGATCACGGCGAAATCGAGTACCTGTTTCTATACAAGCTGGTTGTTTCATCAGGTCTCGCTTACGCGAAATCGAGCACAGCATCCGCTGGCGATATGGATTCTACCAGTGTCGGCGGGCGAAATTTCTGTGTTTCAAGGGAGACTCGTTGAAGTCTCTGCGGAGCTGCAGACCTGTGCACGGAGCGCCAGGCACATATCGACGCACACTCGTGGTCTCCAAAAGCACCTAATGAAAGCGCTCCTCATCAAGATCCTTCTGTGGATTTGTCAAAATACCCGCCAGGCAGGGTATGCAAAAGCATCCGATGGGAGCGCTCCTCACCAAGATCTTTCTGGAGATTCCTTAACATACCCACTACATTTCGTCTGATGAACTTGAAAGAATCGCATCAGTATCACCCAGCTCTGATCGTCCTGATGCGGATTCCGTCTTGTTACGCCGTTTCTGAGCCTGCTCGTGAGCCCATTCTCTAAAGTCGGTTTGTACGAGAAACTCCAAGCGATCTGTATAGCGCTGCTCGCTCTTCTTATAGTGTTCTAGTTCCTCAGAGAGACCTTTCTCATTCTTGAAGCGCTCCCATTGCCGTTGCGTCAGGGCGAAGGTGCTTGGACGATGCATTCGCCCACGCTCGGCTGCTATTTTGGGGAGACGTTTCATCAGCGTCGAGGCGGGCGCAGAAAAGGTTTGAGGATCCTGTCGATTGGACACCACAGCGGCACGAACGCGCCTGTCACTTACTTCAGGGCGACTTGTCGAGGCATCCGCACTTGAAGTGAGGCCCAGGAGCATGTCTAATTCGGCGCTATCCTTTGTTCTGGTTGCAGTATCTAAACCAGTGGCGTCCACTGGATGCTGACAGCGCCGCAACGCCTGCCAGCGTGTCTCACGTCGCATCAGCTGACTCGTGGATTTCCGACTTGGTTGCTTGAGCCGCTTCATTGAGCGCCATGCCCGTTCGAACGAATCGTTAGTAGTCGCCGAAGCCTCTCCCCGTCGCACCGCTCTGTCCAGCGACTTGTGCATAGAGCAAAGTTCACTCCAGACGCGCTGCACGAGTTCTCGTTCTTGCTGCTCACCGTTCTGCACCGCTGCGCTCTTTGCGGTGTTTGGTGGCTCTTCGCTGCTCCACGCATCGGGCTTTGACGTAACGGTATTCGAGTTCTCGGCACAAAGTGGTTCCAGTACGTGTGCTAGCGACGTCTCGAGACCCTGCTTCTGCGCACTCACACTACTTGACGGTGTCGCTACGCCTGAGTCGTTTTCTGTTTCAGTGAGAGCTGGTGCAGCCACGTCCGACACGTTAGGCAAGGAGGCGTCCATGCAGCTGGTACCACTGGTCTTGAAACGCGATGCGAAAGCTTGCGAAGAGCGTTAGACCTCAAAGCTCCACAGCCGCGAGCGGGTGCCGTTCAGTTCGTGCCGCGGCAAACCCCGAAGCCCGAGCCTCTTCTCTAGGTACACGTCTATCGTGCTCAGCTAAGAGCCGAAACAACCGCAAGGTGTTATCGGCGTATACGCGCTTCGAGTTCCGTCTGTACCACTAGAGTCTGACAAGAAGATTCAACCACCGAAAATGTTTCGCGATCATGTGGAAAATTACTGCCCACCAGCAGGGGCGCCACAGTCTTTTTCGACCGGCCTACTGCTATCGGNTTGAGCTTCTCCTGCCACACCACGGGCATTAGAGGGTGTCCCACAAAGCTGGATCGCGTCAGCTCCTCGGTTCTTCTTCAGCATCGCACATCGTCTGATATTGGTGGCGACGCGAAAGTCTCGGTTCACGATTTTCTCGCGTGCATGAACGCTGGTTGAGCTCATCAATGGAAGGATTCTTCGAACTCGTGCCCTCTGTGACACTCCAGTCTCGTCATCGACCGTCGGGGAAACAAATTTACTCGCCTATCATTAATCCTCTTCTTTTTCTTCGTCGTGTGCTCTTCTTCGCTCGATGGTTGGCGAGAAGAGGATTCTTTGATTCTTTCCCGGACACGTCGAAGAGGGTCCTCCAGGATCCCAAAATCCCATGTCCGTGCCTTGCCCTTCGATTTTTATCTTTGAAAATCGACGCATTTCGAACGCATCTGCTATGAATAGCGTAAAAGCATTTGATTCCGCTCCGATGCAGTGCGGAGCAGGCGATCGACATCACGATGCCATGTACCGTGTAGATCGTAGACGAGTTGAATGCAGGGTATG
>JGI24721J44947_10006367_pt1 | contig 15907 bp, 21 predicted proteins | sample YelNatPaOPGAMG01_FD_44947 | JGI IMG/M metagenome (IMG submission 44947)
ATGCGTTTAGCAGTAGCCCGCGAATACTTAACAGCCGGCTACAGCGTAGATGAAACTGTGCAGCTCTTCCAAAACCAGCCAGACTACAGCGAGGAGAAAACCCGTTACTACGTAGAACACGCGCAGAAAAACCCGGCTAAACCATTTAAATGCAGAACAATCCGCAAATTAGGCTTTTGCCTGCCAGACTGTGGGAGGCATAAAAAATGAATGTTGAAGAACTGCATGTGCTTAAAATGTTGCTAGTCAACAACCAAGCCTACCTGCAACACTTCTATAAAACGTTAGTTTTGTTGCAAAGCCGCATCAAGCGCTTAGAAGACGAAATGGAGTTGTTGCGCCAAGAGTTTGAACTGTTAAAACGGGAGGTGCTTGAACATGCATGCAAAGCTTAAAGTAAGCAACCCCCTGCCTTTAATCCACAGCTTTCTAAATAAACGTGTCCGCGTCAAGGTTGGCGAAGACTTGGCTGTGGAAGGTGTGCTTGTCCGCTATCAAAACGGGAACAAGGCGGACCATTTGCCTAACGTTTTAATTCTCAAGGATGGAAGCAGCTATCACGTTTTGCGTGGAAATTTTCAACATATAAGCGAGGCGGCTGAGCATGGAGTTTGACTCGGCAACTATAACAGGCATAGTGATTCTAAGCGTGTTTTTCGTTTTAATAATAATTTGGATTCTTTCCCGGAAAGACGAAGAGGAGTATCCGAAACAAAAGCAGTGGCGTATATGAACGGCTACATGGGCTTTCATGAATGGTTCGTTTTTGTTACAGCTTTGGCTGGCACGTTTACAGGCATCTGCCTGTTTTACCTTAAGCGTTGGGACATAGCCTTCGTGCTTTTCCTACTTTGGCTATGCCTGGTTGTGCTTGAGTATTGGCTTCAAAACCGCGAGTTTGAAGATTGGAAAAAACAGGTGTTTCAATGGGTAAGAGTAAAACTTTAAACTGTCCAGAATGTGGCTGCATAATGCGGCTGGTTAAGCGTGGACGCTTCGAATGTGTAAATCCTGAATGCTGTGTTATTGAGGTTCGCGTGCATAGGCGGGAAAGACACATTTTGAAGGAGGCGAGAATATGAGTGGGGAAGACGTAGGCGTTGAAGAGGAAGACTCAGAGCTTGGGGAGACGCTTGCAGCGGCTATACGGGCGCCGCGGCGCGGGGACCTTGAACAGATTTTAGCTTCAAACCTTGCTGCAGCCGTCTTCAGTCAGCCCTTGGATAAAATCCGCATGGTTCTTGAAGCTTTCATGCTGCTGCCTGAAGAAGAGCAGCAGGCGGTTGCCGCGGACGAAGAGGAAATCCAATGTGTTAAACGGCTCTACGAGGTTGCTGTGTCGCTTTCAAACGTTGTGGAGCTTGAGCCGCCTGTCCAACATATGCGCGGGCGCTACGCAGCTGTCCCGTGGAGTTTCAGCATGACGCAGGCGGACAGATACCTTGGTCTTTTTGTAAACCGCATGTGGGAGTTTGCTGAGGGCGAAGAGTGGACAGAATTTTTTAGACAAGTTAAAGCTGCGGACAAAAACACGGGGGAGGGGAAGGAACTGTGGAACAGTTATCTCCGCGAGTTTGCAAGGTTCCTGTGCAGTGGCTTAGCTTCTTTAAGTGTGGTTCAACAGGTGAAAAGCGAATATATAATTAAAACCATGCCGTACGCCAGCCGGCTGCTCCGTGAAATCTTCAAACGCTACATAACCAAAGAAACGTGGGAGACAATGCTGTCCGTGGTAAGCGGCGGCAAAGCAAAGCCAAAGGCTGGAGTGCAACCGTGAAGATCGCATGGCTATACGGGAACGAAAGCATAAGCTGGAACAGACCATACGTGTGGCTTACGCTGGGCGTCCGCGGAGCCGGCAAATCAAGCTTTTTAGAGCATCTAGCGGAGCAGCACCTGCAGAGTGGAAACTGTGTTTTAGACTTGTTTGCTTGTAGAGCTGGAGAAAACTTAGCGTGGCTGCGTTCAAAATGGGCTGAAGAAAAGCGTGTTCTGCTTCTTTCAGACGAAAACGCCATAGTTGAAGCTCCAGACAGCGTTTCTGTAAAGCCGTATTCAAAGTTGAGCCTGTCAGACTTCACGGAGTACGACATAGTCATAAACAGCAGCCCGCTTTACCGAAGCCTGGACGCGGAGTACATGAGCTGCAACTTTATCATTGACAAGCTTTGGCACAGGCTTCACTGGAAACGCGCAATCTTCACAGTTTGCCGAGAAGCCTCCAGCCTCATGTACAGCCGCTTAAAAGTTGTGGATAACCAGCAGGCTGCCAAAGCCTTCCTGATATATTGGCTGAGGGAGTCGCGTCACGTCGGCTGCAGCCTCGGCTTAGACAGCGTTCGCATGACAAGCTTAGACCTGGACGTCCGCTCGCTTGCAGACTTCACAGTTTTCAAAAGCCAGGGTTCAGGAGGCTTGCCGCGTGAACTGTGGTTTGTCTACCGCTATGTGGAGCCATGCTTTCTGCAGAACATGAAGCCTGGGCAGTTTGTCATACTCACGCGGAGAGGACATATAGGTGTAGGAGTGTTCAGTTACCCTGCGTGGCATAAAAGCGAGGGCGAAGACATTTTGGCTAAGCTGCGGCTTAAAGTTGCGTTTGAAGAGAAGCCTGAAGCCGGCGCGTACAGAGGCAAATACGTGACGCTGAGCGACCAGGAACATGCGGAGCTTGTTGAAATGTACGTTGTGCAGGGCTTAGGCATGGATGACGTTGCGGCTAAAATGCAGCGCAGCACCAAAACAGTGTTCGACCACCTTGGCAAACACACGCGGGACGTGCAGCGGCTGGGTTACTGTCCCCGTTGCAGGCGTGCAGGGTCAAAGCTTGAAGCCGCGCCGGCTAAGCCTGCAGCCCAAAATTTTGTTTCTTCACAGGCGGCTGCTGAAAAACAGCATGCGTAGGCGCTTTTCCATTTTCCTTTTACGTTTTACTTGTTTAGGCTTCTCTTAATCTCCATTATGGAGAACAGTTTTTCAGTAAACATTTTCAGCAGCCTTTAAACTGTTTCTCCATGTATTTCAAACTCCAGAGTAAACCTAAGTAAAATTTTCTTCCGCAGGAGCATGTAGGATGCGCGTGATTCATTACGTACACGTTTTCTTCAGCATCCGACAAGTTTTTATTAGCGTTTGAGGCTTACTCCGAGCCNTTGAAGGATTGGACACNATGCCCTTGCAGAAAAGCGACTTCATACTGTTAGATTACACCGCCCGAGTTAAAGAAACACGTGAAGTTTTCGATACTACCAGCGAGGAAATTGCTAAAAAAGAGAGGTTGTATAGGGAAGGCGATGTTTACGAGCCTAAACTTGTAGTAATTGGCGAAGGTTGGGTGTTGAAGGCGCTGGACGAAACCCTTCCAACTCTGGAATTGAACAAACCCGCCTCGGTTGAGATACCTCCAGAGAAAGCCTTCGGTCCAAGAGATGCNGAGAAGGTGAAGCGTGTCCCGCTTAAACAATTGACAACCAAGGGCATTAATCCGACGCTTGGAGCACGCGTAGAGTATAACGGAAAAATGGCTACAGTAAGGTCGATAGGTGCAGGGCGCGTACTTCTAGATTTCAATCCGCCATTAGCAGGGAAAACTCTGGTTTACGAAGTAACCGTTGTTAAGAAACTTGAAACTCTTGAAGAAAAAATTGGCGCTCTGATACATCGTAGGCTTCCTATTGATCCTTCAAAATTCAAAATCTCAATCGCTAATGACACCCTAACCGTAGAAATGCCAGAGGAAACCTACTACATAGAAGGCTTACAAGTGGCAAAAAGAGGCATAGCACTAGATGTGCAGAAGTTCTTCCCTGAAATAACAACTGTGAAGTTCATAGAGACCTTCATCANCCAACAAAAGAAAAAAGCTTAGACACGAATCGTGGGAGCACAAACACGTTTTCCTCTTTCTAATATAACAGAAGTTTCAAGTAGACTAAAGCCTTTTTAACTTTAACACCACAATTAAAAGGTAGTGGAGCGTGCAACCATCAGCGTCAACAACGTTTTGGAAACAATAATTGAAAGACGAAACACGGTTCGATTCAACAGTAAGCCTGTTGAAGATNCAAAGTTGTTAAGTGTTCTCGAGGCAGGAAGGTGGGCACCTTCTTGGCTGAACAAGCAACCATGGAGCTTTATCGTTGTGAGAGACGTTGACCTAAAGGAAAAACTCAGTCAAGTNGTTCCAACAGTGTTCANCAAAGGCGTAAGTGAAGCGCCCATATGCATCGTTGTAGTCGTCAACCCTGAGGAAGACCCCTACCATNATGTGGAGGCAGGCGCAGTGGCTACCCAGAACATGGCGCTCACAGCGCGAAGTCTGGGTTTATCAACCGGCTGGATTGGAGTGTTCGACATGCGAAATCAACGGAACTCTTCTGAGAAAGCAGTGAAACAGGTTCTGGGTCTACCNAAGAAGCTCCGCGTTGTATCCCTGCTGCCCATGGGCTACGCCAATGCTGAAACGAGAAAGCCTGAGCGGAAACCACTGAATCAAATTGTGCACTCAGACAGGTATGGACAGCCGTAAACATGGGTCATAAACGCTTGGAAAAGCGTTCAGCCTATCACTCCTGTTTCACGTGCAACTTTCCTGCAAGCATCCCTGTCCAGCATAAGCTTGTGAAGTATCGTATACCTGTCAGGTCTAATGCGTGGTGCAGCTTCCAAGGCGGCAACAACATCCTCATCTTTCACGCCTAATTCGCTTGCGGTTGTCGGCGCGCCGACCTTTCGAAGAGTCTCTCTAATCTTTTCCCATTTCATCCCGTGCAAATAAGCAGCCATAATTGTGCCAACGCCGCACTGCTCCCCGTGCATAGCGTGGCAATTGAGAGCGTCGAGCGCATGACTAAATAAGTGTTCTGAACCGCTTGCTGGTCTACTGCTACCTGCAATGCTCATGGCGACGCCGCAGCTTATTAAAGCCTCTATTAACACCCTCAAAGCTTCACTGTTTCCAGGCTTCAAAGCTTCAGCGTTCTGAACAACTAGGNGGGCGCTCATCAACGCAAGGCTTGCAGCGTATTCGCCATAGTACTCATTTTTCTCGCTGTGTGCCAGNCTCCAGTCACGGACAGCCGTAAGCTTTGCTATGACATCTCCGCAACCGCTTATGACCGTGCGCCAAGGGGCGCTACCAATAACTTCTGTGTCCGCAATTATTGCCAGCGGCGCCTGCGCCATCACAGAGAATGGCCGGTCAAAACCTTTGATGGCTGCAAGTGGACTCGCGATACCATCATGTGCCACCGTGCTGGGTACGCTGATGAAGGGCACATGCATTCGGGCGGAACTAAGCTTTGCCACGTCAATTTTGGTTCCCCCTCCAACAGCCACGACAACCTGAGGCTTTGAAAAGGTGATCTTCTCGCCAACAGCTAATACAGCCTCCAAAGTCGCCGCCTCCACAAAGCACGTATCTACGTCCATACCTTCCTCCTGCAGGATATTTCCAACCTTGCAGCCGGCTACTTCGTAGCTTCTTTTTCCAGTAACTATTAGTGCTGACTTGTCAAGTCCAAGCCTTCGAAGCAGCTCGGAAACTCTATGAAGAACGCCCTTCCCAACTAAAACCTCCCTGGGCAACTGCATGTAATGATGGTCTACAACCAACCGAATCACTATGTTACCAGATTATACATGCAATTTAGGTTTAAAACTTTACTAGTATGCACGACGTTTAACTGAGTCTACCTATGCCCGTAGGGCTTCTTTTACGGTTACAACGTACTCCTGAACCCTTTCAAGCCGTTAGGCTATATTGAAGGCTGTTTGGATCCCATTACGAGTTTTACGTGGACGTGAATTGACTTTTGGACAAAAAGCCTGCACCATGTTCACCGAAGGGCTTCAAACGGACATCTCGTTAAGCTGAGGAAAACATGCTGATGAGCTAAGAAGTATCCTCGTTCTTCAACGAAATGTTAATAAATCCCACAGCATGATTACATGTTGCTCCTTCCTTGTGATGGAACAGTCAAAATTCAAGTTTTGGGAGACTGGTTCGGTTGATGGCACAGAACAATACAGCTAGTCAGTTAGCGCTTAAGGGAACTACAACGATAGGCGTCGTGTGTAAAGACGGTGTAGTCTTAGCCTCGGACACTAGAGTTACCATGGGCTTCTTTGTAGCACACAAGTTTGGAAAGAAAGTCTACAGGATTGACGAGCATTTAGGCATGACGATTGCTGGCACTGTTGCAGATGCGCAACGCGTTGTCGACATACTCATAGCAAACGCGCAGCTATATAGGATAAACATGAATAGANCGATGCCTGTGAACGCNGCTGCACGGATTACGGCGAACCTTCTCGCTTACGCTAGGGGATTGGCAGTTCAGATACTCNTAGGCGGCGTCGACGAAACTGGACCGCACATGTTCAACTTAGACCCGTTTGGAAGCTTAACAGAGGAAAAGTTTGTTTCAACAGGGTCTGGCTCGCCGATTGCCTACGGCGTGCTCGAGGACGCGTATCATGAGGAAATGAGCGCGCAGGAGCTTTTGCCCGTCGTTGTCAAGGCCGTTAACGCCGCCATGAAACGCGACGTGGCTAGTGGGAACAATTATAACGTTGCCGTCATNGACAAAAATGGGTATCGGGAGCTTTCAGAAGAGGAAAAAAGCAAGCTTCTTTCAAGCCAAGGGAGTTAACGCTGTGGCACGTGCTTCAGAGAAAGACAAAGTTGAAATCAGCCATTATATTTTGGAGCATGTTCCTAAAGAGGCTGAGGTCACACGAATAGAGTACGAAGGGCCGATGCTTTCAGTCTACACGAAGAAGCCTGAAGTGCTGATCGAGCAGGGCAACGTCATTGCAGAAATCGTAAGCGTTATCCGAAAAAGAATAGTCATCAGGTCAGACCCGTCTGTCAGGCTTTCCGAGGCTGAGGCTGAGCGGATCACGCGTGAGCTTATAACGCCTGAAGCTGAAATTACAGACATAAGTTTTGACCCTAGCCTTGGAGAGATAATTATAGAAACAAAGAAGCCAGGCATGGTTATCGGAAGAAACGGCGTCGTGTTGCAGGAAATCATCAAGAAGACTAAGTGGCGACCAAATGTACTCAGAAGTCCTCCGATAAAATCAAAGATTATCACACACATGCGGCATTATCTGCATTCAGAAAGCAAGGAACGCGAGCGGATCCTTAGAACCGTGGGCGAGAGAATATTTAGACCTAAAACTTGGGAAGTCGGAGACGCNAGGATCACTGTTTTAGGCGGGGCTCAGGAAGTTGGAAGGTCAGCCTTTCTTGTCAAGACGCGAGAAAGCAGCGTGCTACTTGACTGCGGAATAAACCCCGGTTCACAGAGACCCTTCGAGGCTCTTCCACGGTTTGACAGCTCCGAGTTTGAAATTGATGCGTTGGACGCTGTTGTCATAAGTCATGCTCATTTAGACCATTGCGGCCTAACGCCCTTCTTGTACAAGTACGGCTACGACGGACCAGTATACTGTTCAGCACCCACTTCCAATCTGATGACAATGCTCCAGCTGGACTATTTGGATGTGGCAAGCAAACAGGGCATAACACCATACTACGACCAAAAAGACGTACGCGAATGCGTGTTACACACGATCCCTCTGCGTTACGGCGTCGTAACCGATATTGCACCAGACGTTCGGCTTACACTGCACAATTCTGGACACATTCTCGGCTCGGCTCTCGTCCACCTGCACATAGGCGAAGGCCTTCATAACATCGTGTACACAGGCGATTACAAGTTTGCTCGTACAATGTTGTTGGAACCTGCAGCCACCGAGTTTCCAAGAGTCGAAACAGTGATCACTGAAAGCACCTACGGGGGTCCCGAAGACGTCATGCCTTCAAGGATGGAAGCTGAAGAGCGGCTCACACGAGTGATAAACGAGACGCTGGAACGCAAAGGCAAAGTCTTGATCCCCGTACCTGCCGTGGGCAGAGCACAGGAAATCATGCTTATAATCGATGGATATATGCGCCGCGGACTGATGAAGGAAGCACCTGTCTTCATTGAAGGAATGATCTCTGAAGCCACAGCGATCCATACAGCGTATCCTGAATACTTAGGCAGGGAAGTGCGGAACAGCATCCTGCATGACGAAGTGAACCCTTTCCAGTCTGACTACTTCACAATCGTTGAGCACCCAAGTGTAAGGCAGAACATAATCGACGGTGAGCCATGTGTTGTTCTGGCAACGTCGGGAATGCTTGAAGGTGGACCAGTAATCGAGTACTTTAAAAATTGGGCGGAAGACGAGAAGAACACGATTGTCTTCGTGAGCTACCAGATTGAAGGCACGTTGGGGCGTCGAGTGCAGAAAGGTGTCAACGAAGTAACGATGGTGGACACTGAGGGTAAAATGGTTGTCGTGCGTGTTCGGTTGCGTATCGAGTCAATCGAAGGCTTTTCCGGCCATTCAGACAGGCGGCAACTCATAGGTTATCTTTCTCATCTATCGCCTAAGCCTGAGCGTGTCCTCATTTGTCACGGCGAAAAGTCTAAGACCTTCANTCTCGCTGACTACCTAAACAAGAAAGTTGGAATAAACGCCGTTGTCCCAAACGTTTTGGATACATTCAGGCTGCTGTAGGCAGAGGTTCATTTGACATTTGTGCTTTTTCTCTCCAAATCCTCACGTTTGGGGGACAAAGCACCACGCGTTCTTCACCTAGCCGTGCAATGTCTCCGCCTATGGATTCTGTGAACTCTGACAGTTCGTTCACTGCTTTCTTAACGTCTTCGATACTTTTCGCAGCAAGAGGCGTTATTCGAAGGATGAGAATGTTTCCGCTGTTGACTTCGGCTTTTATTTTCTCCAAGTCCGCCAAGTCCCTTAAGGGCATAGCCTTCAAGTAGGCCTTTCCAGCTGTCTCCTTGTTTATGGGCGCGGCTTCAACTGTTTTCCCCGCGTCATCTTTTTTCTGCTTGCGGAATATTCCCAGAGTAGGCAAATGTCTCCTCTCTAATTTCATTATTGTCTTTTATACAGTTAAGCATTTCCCAATTCTAAGTGTAGACGCTTATTCAAGATACTAATTCACTTAATAAGTATCTTATGAATTCAAGATTAAGATTAACAGTATCATTCTACCTCGCCATCGTCTTGGCGCTGTCCCATGCTACATCGCCGACGTAGTGCAAGTTCCTTAACGCAATACCTTTCTTCAACGTTCTCAGCTCGGCAGCATCATACAAGCTTTTCCCTAATGCAATCGGCTTACCATACTTTTCGTCGACCACGAGAACCACAGCATCCTTCTTGAAGTCGCCTTCGACCTTGACGATTCCAGGCACCATCACGTTTGCGCCGTTGCAGANATGCGGTACCGCGCCCATGTCAACAACTATTTTCGGCAACATCGCTACAACACGCGAGAAAAGTAACATGGGCAGGACTTCACTTTCCATCTCGAAAAAGGCGGGTGACCCGTCTAACAGAAAAACTTTGCCAAATTCAGCTTCAACCACCTCAAAACTTGATTTCGGTTCAATAAGAGCCTCCAAGTTAAGTCCCAGCGTCGACGCTGCTTGTTTCAATATAGCTTTGGACTCTTTAGGCTTCAAAGTGTATCTGCGAAACTTCAAACTTCATGCCTCATTGCGGTTCTGCCTGATGCTGCGGCTCGAATTGGCTGATGAAGGCTTACCCACGCCGCTTTCTCACCGATGCCTCGGTGCACATAATTTATCCCGAATCGTTTTGATAAATTTTTCAACGTCAACTTTGAGCATTATTACCGTGACNATCACGGTAAGCACAACGGATGCAACTGTGAAGCCAAGCTGCCCTATTAACGGGGAAACTATACCTTCCGTCCAGACACCCATGTAGGCACCTATCAGAGTTATAGAGAGTTTTCCTGAAAAAAAGGCAAGAAAGAATTTTACTGGGTTATACTTTATGAGTCCAAGCGGAACCACCACAGGCTCGTCAGGAATAGGCGAGGCTGCCGCGATGAAAAGCATTGGAAACGCCCATTTCCTCACCTTTGGAGCCTTTGCGTCAAGCCGTTGCCTACGCGTCTCACTGAAATGTTTACCTATAAAAAACGTGATTCCGTAGTGAATTAGCTTCGCAAGAGCTGAAGCTAAAGCAACAATCACTCCAATCGTAAAAGGGTCTGAATTTACGAGCACCGCTGCGTTGGCTGCGATGAACAAGTTTGAAGGGGAAGCGAAGGGAACAAGGTTCAAGCCGAAGGCTCCTAAGAAAATGCTGAGCAGCTCGGTGATGGAAGCCAACATGCTTTTCCTCTGGTTTGTTTTCTATCAGAACAATATTCCATCTTATAACTTTATGTCGGAAGGAAGAAAAATTTCAAGTGCCATTTTCACACTGGACGTTTTCGACCATATTAGGATGTTTTGGCAATATACGCAGCTTTCTGTTTNATGAACCGGCGTGGCTTCCTGTAATAGCCTATGGTTAACATGAGCGTGGCCATGAAAAGTATGAGAAGCACAAGGGGCGCAGGAAACTCTGGGATAACCCAAACGTTTGAGTCCGTTAGTGTCCAATGGAGTGCAGTCTTCTCGTTAACACCGGCGAGACTGACACGTTCAGTGTACCATTCAACCAAAGCGCCTGTTTGTCGATCCCAGTAGATGTCGTCATACACGTAGGCATAGTCGTTCATGCCAGTGTTGTTCGCAGTGAAATGCACAAGTTCTCTGGAATCCCCAGCGTAAGTTCTAGTGCTTGTCGCATTAATCGTGAAGGACTTGTTTCCAGCCGCGTAAGCCACATCGTTAGTGTTCAGGTTTGGCGGGATAACCAAGCCGAAGCCTCCATAATCTTCGCCTGTTTCAATGTTGACCCATGCTTGTGAGGTACTTTCCGTCCCGTTTACTATGTGCCNTGTGATGTTCATAAGCACAATAGGTCCAACTACTTGGTTGACTGTGACCTTGAGCCACTGCGTCCTGTTCAAGTTAACCAAATCTGAGGGCGGCGAGGCACTTGGCGTGGTTGATGTCCAGTGAACTTCGAAAGCGTAAGTGAATTCATCACCCTGCTTAACACCAGGCGTAATCTGCGCAGCGCTTTCCGCTATGATTATAGTCAAAATAAAAAATGTAACGATGCTTGTCACACGTAGCCTTCGGCTCATGGATTGCCATATACTCACGTGTCGCTTTTATGGTTTATGGCTTTCGTTAGATGAGACTTAACAGCTTTGTTTACCGCTTCAAAATGGCAGATTGGCAGAACTCAAAAATGTATAAACAGTGGGAGTTTCCAGACCGGTGAGCTCGTCAAGGTGCTATCTTCGCTGAGATAGGTTTAAATGTTTAAGTTGGAGTATACTTGAGACGTCACGTGCGAAGGGTTAAACAATGAGTGAAATGACGACCGAAATACTTGAGCAGAACCTTGGCAAAATTGTTCTTGTACGGCTTAAGGGCGGAAAAAGCCTGAGGGGTCGCCTTAAAGGGTTTGACCAGCACCTAAACCTTGTTCTCGAAGAAACTGAAGACACCACGGACTCTGAGAACATGAAGAAGTTGGGTTTGATCATTGTGCGCGGCGATAATGTTGTCTTAATTTCGCCGCCTCCAAGGTGAACGAATTGGGTAAAGGAACTCCGTCTTTTGGAAAGCGTCAAGGTAAGGTTGTTCACATACGTTGTAGGCGATGTGGAAGAAGGGCCTATCACGTTCGTCACAAACGATGTGCAGCCTGTGGCTACGGGGAAACTACAACCTTAAGACGATACGCTTGGAGCACTAAGACACTGCAACGTCAAAGGATAGCGTAAACGCTCGTGAAATGCATTTCGTGAGAATTTTCAATCTAACCTTTTTGCAGGCACTTCCGGTTGTTATATGAAAGTGGGTTTTTCAAGTTCAGCGTTTTCAAACGTCGCAGCGATTCTGAACTCAGGGAAAAGAAGCATTGCCGCACGGTTCGCTGGGTTTTCACNGAACACAATGCTGGTGTAGGCTAACCGCTTGAGTTGTGGTAACCTTGTATTTTATGTGGAATCGGCGAGGGAAGCTTATAGTTTTTAGCTGAGGAATGAATCGACGCCAAAGTTTAGATGAACGGATCTTCCTGTTTTAAGTGAGTTGCTCACGAAAGCCAAAAAACCGTTAAAGCAGGAGTCCTTATGTGCGATGTTGGTGAGAGAATCAACCGTATCAACAAGGTCGAATAATTGTTCATTTACACAACGGTTGAAGTCAACGCTCCAAAAACATTGCCACAACCGTCAATTCTGTTGGTGAAAAACTGAAATTTTACAGGAAAGAATTAAGGGCCGCCATCGTACACTATTTCAGTTTAAGGAGAAAACTTCCAAGCAATATAGCTGTTAGAAAAGTTGGAAGCAGTTAAGGGCTTATAGTTAATAATGGTTTTAAGACCACGGTTCAAGAGACTGTTGAAAACAAGGCCCCCAATTTTTACATAGGCGAAAAGCCAGTGAAGCAAACAAGAGATAATCGAGGGAGGGCTTAAAAAGACTCGCATTTTGCTTTCGTTGTACACACTGGGAGCTACACTTTTTTGTTCTGTAAGTTACATTCCGTCGCATGTCCATCTGCTGCTTAGTAATTTGTGCTTTCGTAGTATGCTTTGTCTATTTTAACGAAAATCAATGGACCTTTGCTTTGGGCCATGTCTCTCGCTTTTCTAAGCGCGTTGTTTACAACAGTCATTATGCGTTCTTTTTCTTCGAGGGTTTGAATGTATTTATCGCCGAGTTCCATCTTTATCAGGTTTTCAGAGAGTATGTCTGTTCCACAGATTTCGCCGTTCTTNAGTAGTGTAGCAACTACGAACTCTTGGATTTTCGTGCGGTTTTCAAGCGTTTTCCAGAAGGGTTCAGCGTCGCTGAGAATCTTGGCCGTGCGGTTCCATTTGTTAACATTTTGGTTTCCTATCAAGAGTTTGACGCGTTCTTTCCATTTTTTGAACCATATGTTAACCCATACGGACAGGAATTCCTCGAGTTCTCGNGGGTTTTCTTTAAGCTGCAGTTCAAGTCTTTCAGCGATTTCGCATTGGTTCGCGTCTTTCCCTATGAGGTCCCAGTGATACTTTAAGTAGTTCGTAAAGTCTTGACAAACTACTTGCAACACTTTGCGGTCTGAGCCAAGCAAATCCAACGCCGGGTCTGCATCTTTCAGCTTCTCCATCAGCATCATTTCTACGAAGTTCATTTGGCACTCCCGCTTCGAAACCTTCCCCAATATTGTTATGGGCGAGGTTTTAATTAAGCTTTATTTTCCATTGCTGATATAACTGTTTTAGGCGAGTTTTAGCAATATTTCGTTTCTCGACATAATATCGACGATTTGTTAAGCGATAATTTTGAGCAGCTGACTGAAATCCTTCAGGATGTAGTCAGGCTGTTCCTTAGCGAGCTCCTCAAGCTTGAAAAGTCCCGTTAAGACTGCTGCGGTTTTTATGCCTGCCGCCTTACCGGCGCGGATGTCCATGACAGAATCGCCTACAATGAGGCAGTTGCGTACTTCCACTTTCAATGTCCTCATTGCTTCAACCAATGCATCGGGCGAAGGTTTAGGTTTGTGCACGTCCAGCGCAGTTGTTATNTATGAAAAGAACNGCGCAAGCCCGAACCTGTCAAGTTCTTCAATTATGTCTTCCTTTGGCATGCGCCTCATAGTTATCAAAGCAAGCTTCGTTCGCTTTGAGAGTTCTTGAAGCGTTTCGCCTACGTATGCAAAGGGNTGTGTTCTCGTCTTTGCAATTGAATAATATGCGTTCAAATAAACGCGGAGAAACTCCTCGGTTTCGTCTCCGACGATGTCGTCTAATGGCATACCCTGCTCAATCCTTCGCGGGATCTCCATAGCCACAAGAAGCTTCTCAAGGTTATGACCTACATGTTGAAACGCAACTCGCGCCGCTTCCGAATAAGCCTCTTTAGAATCGATAATCGTGCCGTCCAAGTCAACGAATACGCCTTCCATGCGAAGTCTTGGGACGCTCATGCTTTAGCCTGCACCAGTTCACTCAGCACCGTTTTAATGTGTGTATCAAACCTCTCTAATAAATAAAATGATGAAAACTCCTACGGAGTATACATATACCTGAGTTTTAAAGCTATGCAACGTTTACGATGTGAAACTTTTATTGGGCTTCGGGCTCTCAGAAGCCTTCAAGCCTTTAAGGTCCAACCGAATTCTTATAATGAAACGTTAATAAGTGTGCCCTCAAAGGTCTCAACAAGGTGCCTGTCTTGCTGGAGGTCAAAGACGCAGCTCAGCTAGAAAAGTGCCTTGAAACGTACCCGATAGTTATTGTCTGCTTCTATTCCTCTTGGTGCTCTTTTTGCAGGCGGTTTCTACCGATATTTGAAAAAGCCGCAGCGAAGCATGATTCCTGTATGTTTCTGCGCGTCAAGGTAGACGAGGATTCAAACCCGCTTTGGCAGAAATACTCTCTCGAAGTCGTTCCAACCGTGATAATGTTCAAGAACCAGCAGGCCACCACCAGGTTTGATGGTTTTTTAGGCTCTGGCATAACAGAAAGCCATTTTACTCGCTGGTTAACCAGAATCTTCAAAGGCACGGCATCGCCGTGAACGTTTTACCCAGCGAGGTAGGAATATGCCGCTATGGCGCAATTCGAAACGCTTGCCATGATGTGCCAATGGGCTGTGTAGAACATCATCGGACTGCAATGATTATATATATAACACGTCTTTGAATTCTTAGAGGCGGACTGAAACGGAAAACCAAACTAAACGTACTGCCAAACGTGTAAAGCCCTCGGGCGGTCAGGAACAGAGCGGGGACGCTCTGCTTTTCTCAGCTAAAGATGTTAAGGCTTTTGTTTTAGCTTTCGTGTCCGCTTGGATAAAAGGAGATATCATAATTCGCTTTCCTACAGCAGCAGAACTAAGCAAGAAAAGCCCATTAAGCACGCTTTCTCTCGAGCCACCTGTGAATGCTGAAGTGAAAATCAAGGAGCATTACATCGACTTGCTATCTATATGTGCAGGCACGAAAGAGGCTACTCCACAGGAAAGAGAAAAAGCCATAACTGAACTTTTCCGCATGCTTTTGATGTTTCGTTCAGCAAATCGGATTGAAGGGAAAATTCTGTCGGATAATGTTGCAGCTCGTATTGAAAAGCTTGAACGAGACGTGCAGTCTCTTAAACGACAAATTGACCAGTTGGTGACCTGTTTGCTTAGGAAAGGCCTTTCAAAGGAAAGGGTCCGGAAGCAACCATTAGACTCCAGTTCTTCACATGTCTCGGGGTAACCGTCAACTGGCGTCTCTCGTCTTCGAATAGAAGCACCGTTCTCAAAGGGTATTTCAGTTTTGACTTATTTTCGAGTTAATATGCCTAAGCCTTATTTACAAGCATTAACTAACGTTGTTCAGGGCTTAGTGTGTCACGGGAACTTCGCGCGTCAAAGATCAAGGATGGTACGGTGATCGACCACATCAGCGGTGGCTACGCGTTGGAGGTTATCAGAATTCTTGGAATCACGGGACGCGAGAAACGTGTCATGACGATTGCAATTAACGTTCCGAGTAAGAAGTTGAAGGTCAAAGACATAGTTAAGATTGAAGGGCGCGCGTTAAATGCTGAAGAGGTTAACAAAATAGCATTGGTGGCACCGCATGCCACGATCAACATAATCCGTGACTTCGAAGTTGTAGAGAAGCTTGAAGTTCGACTTCCAAAAATGATTGAAGGTATCGTGAAATGCAATAATCCTCTGTGTATCAGCAACAGCAATGAACCTGTTGTGGCGAAGTTTTACGTGGAAAGTGAAGAGCCTTTGATGTTGAAATGCCACTACTGTGGACACATTCTTGAACGAGCGGATGTCCTGCAGCAATTCTAGTTTTCCTTGCAGTTCCATGCGCCCATTGCTGGCTTGTTTGACTATTCAAAGACTGAACTGGGCGCTTTATTCTGAGGACAAGGTTTCGCT
>JGI24721J44947_10006371_pt1 | contig 15901 bp, 15 predicted proteins | sample YelNatPaOPGAMG01_FD_44947 | JGI IMG/M metagenome (IMG submission 44947)
ACCTGGTGCAATTCGCACACGCGGCGCTCGGCGCGCCGCGCAACTTCTTATAGCGTAAATAAAAGTTCTCCGTAGGTCGGCAAAGGCCAAATATCTTTGGGNGTCAGCCGTTCGAGCTCGTCACAGATTTCGCGTACGTCGTCCGTGCGGGGGACTACCAAGTCNCGGAACGCTTTGGCCCGCTCCAGCTCATCCTCGATATGCGAAGCATCATTGAGTGTTTTTTCGAGGCGGTCGAGCGCTTCTGCGGCTTTGCCTGTGAGCTGGGCGATTCGCTTTGCAAGAGTTTCCTGGATGACAGAAGGTGCGCCGATGCTTGCAATATTCGTGCATTCGGCGCCATAACGGCTTGNGGCCTCGCTTGCCGCTGGAATGATGGANCGGCGCACAAGGTCGATCATCATGGCCGCTTCGATTTTTATCTGCTTTGAGTATCGTTCGAGGTACACAACCTGGCGTGCCTCAGTCTCCTCCGTAAGAAAAATGCCGAGGCTTGTAAGCATTTTGACATTGTCTGCCTTGGTGAGTTCCTGAATCGCATCTACCGCTGACCGGAACATGGGCAGGCCGCGTTTTTCGGCTTCTCGTGTCCATTCAGCGGAATAGCCATTTCCGTTGAAAACGACGCGCCGATGCTCCTGCCATGATTTTCGCGCAGCAAGCTTGGCAGCATCGAGCATGGATGCGCCTTTGGACAGCTCCTGTTCGACATCGAAGGCAATATGTTCGATGGCTTCGGCGACAGCGGCATTGAGCATGGTAAGTGGCGTCGCTACAGACTGTGATGAGCCGACCATACGGAACTCGAACTTGTTGCCAGTGAACGCAAAGGGGCTCGTCCGGTTTCTGTCGGAGAAATCTTTGGGGAGTTTGGGCAGACTGCGAATACCCAATTCAAGGAAGGCATTTTCGATTTTCTGGGTGCCGTTCTGCGTTTCGAGTGAATCAAAAAGATCGTGCAATGGTTCGCCGAGATACACTGAAGAATTGCAGGCGGTGCTTCGTGGCCGCCGAGGCGGCGATCGTTGCCTGCAGTTGCAGTTGCTGCTCTGAGAAGGCCGGCACGCCGGTCGACCGCTTCGATGACTGCCAGTGAAAACAGTACGAAGCGCATGAACTTGTATGCAGCCTCTTGTTCATTCGGGGCAGTTGCCGCTTCGCCTGGGTCGAGAAGATTTGCACCCTTATCGGTGCCGATTGACCAGTTGATGTGTTTCCCAGAGCCATTGATTCCCGCAAAGGGTTTTTCATGGAGCAGTGCCGCCATTCCATGGTGCTCGGCCACCTTGCGGATAGTCTCCATAACGAGCTGGTTTGCATCTGCTGCGATATTTGCCTGTGAGTAAATACACGCGATTTCGAATTGATTTGGCGCTACCTCGTTGTGCTGGGTTTTGGCGGAAATGCCCATGGCCCAGAGCTCGCTGTTGAGCTCATTCATAAAGGCGGCGGCTTTTTCTTCGATTGCGCCGTAATAGTGATCTTCGAGTTCCTGGCCTTTCGCCGCCATGGTTCCAAGCACGGTGCGTCCGCAGAGCAAGAGGTCCGGGCGTTTTCTGTACAGTTCGGCATTGACGAGGAAATATTCCTGCTCCGGACCTGCATAGGTGATAATGCGCTCACTTTCGGTGTCGCCGAGCAGTCGAAGCAGGCGCAGGCCTGCCCGATTGATTGCCTCCATCGACCGCAGGAGGGGCACCTTCTTGTCGAGTGCGTGCCCTGCGTAGGACACAAAGGCGGTGGGAATGCAGAGGACGTAGCGGTCGGCATTGCGCTTCAGAAATGCGGGGCTTGTGACGTCCCAGGCGGTATAGCCGCGCGCTTCGAAGGTGGCTCGAAGGCCCCCAGAAGCAAAGCTCGAGGCATCGGGCTCGCCTTTTACCAGCTCTTTGCCCGAAAACTCCATGAGCATGCCGCCATTGGGCTGTGGCGATACGAATGATTCGTGCTTTTCGGCGGTGAGGCCAGAGAGTGGATGAAACCAGTGGGTATAATGGGTAGCTCCCAAATCGGATGCCCACTCTTTCATCGCAGCGGCGACGATTTCTGCGATATCCAGGGTGAGCTCGCGCTTTCCTGCCTGAATTTCAAGGATAGCTTCGAACGCGGAACGGGGCAGCCGCTCGCGCATGACATCGTTCGAAAAACAGCGGCTGCCGAAATGCTCAGACAGAGAAAACATCGACGAGGCATCATTCATACAAGTTCCTCCATTAAAATACTTCGGGATGAGTTGCTATGGTTACAGCAAGAATTATGCCAAATTATCGGATGCTGCAGGGTTTTGAGTGCCGGCGCATGCGCCATTGTGGATAGTTATATATTTTAAAATACATTAAATTCGCTCAGCATGAAAAAAGAATGAAGATGCCTTTCTGGAACAAGGTTGGAAGCACCTAATCGAAGCGAGGATTTTGCTACAAATTTGTCATTTTCATTCTTAATCTTACAATTTTGTCTTAAATCGCCTTGCGTCGATTCTGTAGCGCTGCATTGCGTAGCGCACCCTCCGCTCTGTTGCGCCAAGCCTGCGCGCAGCTGCTGCCACATTGCCATTTTCGAGCTTGAGCGCTTCTATAATGAGTTCTTTTTCGAGGCGAGCGATAGCGGCGTCGAGGCCGGTCGAGGGCTCTGTCCCCGTAGAAGCGGCCGATTGCAGGCTTGGTGGCAGGTGATACGCATGGATTACGCCATCGGTGGACAGAATGGCAGCGCGCAGAATGCAGTTTTCGAGCTCGCGCACATTGCCCGGCCAATGGTAGATCATGAGAAGGTCGAGCGCAGGGGTCGATATGCGCTGTATTTTTTTGGTATTTTCCCTGTTGAATTTGGCTACGAAATGGTCGGCGAGAAGGAGAATGTCGGCACCGCGCTCTCTGAGTGGCGGGATGTTGATCGGAAATACATTGAGCCGATAGTACAGATCGGGCCTGAAATTGCCCTGGTCGACTAATTCCTGAAGATTTCTGTTTGTTGCGGCGATGACCCGTACATTCGCTTCGATGCTCGTATTGCCGCCGACGCGCTCGAATCGATGATCCTGCAGAAATCGCAGCAGCTTTACCTGCAAGCCAGGCGAGAGCTCACCGATTTCGTCCAAAAAGAGAGTACCACCATTCGCCTGTTCGAAGCGCCCTTTCCGCTGTTCGAAGGCCCCGGTAAAAGCGCCTTTTTCGTGCCCAAACAGCTCGCTTTCGATGACCGATTCCGGCAATGCTGCGCAATTCACAGCCACAAATGGCTTGTTCGCCCGCGAGCTCTTTTGATGAATCGCACGAGCGACAAGCTCTTTGCCTGTTCCGCTTTCCCCCAGAAGGAGCACGCTCGCATCGGTGTCCGCAACCTGCTCGACCATGGTGAATACCTCGCGCATGACATCCGAGTTTCCCACAATGCCATACCAGCTCAAAATGGGGTCAGACCCCATTTTGTGGCCGCTGTCGCGTTCGAGCTCTTCGGCAAGGCGGGCACGCATGGAAAGATATTCTTCCACGAGCTGGGCTGCAGCGCGCAGTGCCTGGTTTGCGGGCAAAAGAAGGTCTGGCGCAGTATCGGCACTGAACATCATGCTGAGCACGAAGGCAATTGAGCCATTCTGTTTTGCCGGCGCCTCGATCACAATCCCTTCGCGGATTCTTTTTTGGACACATTCATCCGCTTCGAGCGCAAAACCGCAAGGAGCGGTGCCGAGCTTGACCTCATCCCCTATGGAAATATTCTTTTTATATAGCTGCTCATTGCCGCCAAGCACAATACAGCGCAGAGGCTCCTGAAGCGCTGATCTGCCGCACGCCGCATACGACAGGGGGTGCAGAATTTGCGATACCTCATTCAGGTACTCGCCAATTGCAATGCCCAGCTCGTCTGAACGCAAAAGAGCGCGCGAAAAAGAGTTCATCGCGTTCGATATGGCAAGTTGTGCTTCTGTTTCCATCTGAGCATAGGAATACTGGATTTTACAGATGGGTTCAAGCTCCGGCAGCCCAGAGATTGGAAAAAGGCAAGTTCTTATTATATAAATATACAAATAACCCCTTGCGCAAAAGTGAAGCGCTATGATAGGGTCAACATACCGATGGAGGAGCGATTCCCATCAGTACGGGCCGGAGGCAAAGAGAGCCTGTGAAAGTGCCGGAAAGGGGAGGATCGCCGAAGGAACAGTGTCTTTCTCTTGGAGCTGTTCTTGGACGTTCGGGCTAATACCCGACGGCTGTCGCAGGAACACATCGTCCTGCGGAGCGCCTGACGTATGCCTTTCGTGTGCAGCCGAGCGGATACAGCAGGGAATGAATTCCCCTGGATCGGGTTGTATCATCCGTTCAGCCGGCATTCCGTTTCAATGGAAGGCTATCGTGGACCTCCTTCGGCATATATGGAGGTACCATGGCAAACATTCAGCACCACCCAGTCTTTTCCCCGAAAAAGAAAATTCCCGTAACCATTCTTGGTGCGACTGGCGTTGTAGGCCAGCGCTTTCTCCGCAGAATTGCGGAACATCCCTGGTTCTATCCTGCATTTCTTGCAGCGAGTGACCGCTCAGCGGGCAAAAAATATTCCGAGGCATGCCAATGGCATTTACCGGGGCTTCCCTATGCAGGATGCGGCGACATGCTTGTGATGCCCTGTTCTCCTGAAACAGCATTTTCTCCAATTGTGTTTTCCGCGCTCGATGCAGGACCTGCCCGCGATATCGAGCCGCTGTTTGCAGCGCAAGGGGCCTATGTCTTTTCAAACGCAAGCGCATTTCGCATGGATGAGGATGTGCCGCTCTTGATCCCTGAGCTCAACCCCGAGCATTTCGGCATTCTGGAAAATCAGAGAACAAAGCGCGGATGGAAAGGCGCCATAGTAACCAATCCGAATTGCACGACGGTCATGCTTGCTGCTCCACTTGCTGCGCTTCAATCGCGTTTCGGAATCGATGCGGTGATGGTAACGAGCATGCAGGCGATAAGCGGTGCAGGCTACCCCGGCGTGCCAGCCCTCGATATTGTCGGTAATGTCATTCCCTTTATCCGGAATGAGGAACCAAAGGTCGAATCGGAATCCAATAAAATTCTAGGCACCTTGACTGCAGAAGCAGGCGGCTTGGCAATAACACCAGCTCCGTTCGTTGTCTCTGCGACGTGTACGCGTGTTCCCGTCGTCGATGGGCATACGCTCTCTATTTCCGTCAGACTTTCAACAAAGGCGACGATCGATGAGGTAGCCGAGGCATTCACCCTGTTCGAGCCAAAAACCGCGCCGTATTCGCTTCCGAGCGCTCCCGAGAAATTTCTCATGCTCTTCGAAGCGGAAGACAGGCCGCAAGCGCGCAAAGATGTCGAAGAAGACAGCGGCATGCGCATCAGCGTGGGAAGGCTTCGCACATGCCCGATTCTTGATTTCAAATTCATCTCGCTCGGGCACAACACCGAACGAGGGGCGGCAGGCGCATCGGTGCTCAACGCCGAAATGGCTTTGGCCATGGGCATTCTGAAGGGAGTCGCAGAATGACTGCGCTCGTGATGAAATTCGGCGGTACGTCGGTAGGAAATGCTGATCGCATTCGCGAAGTTGCGCGAATCATTCAATCCCGCCAAGGGAGAAAGCGCGTTGTAGTCGTTTCGGCAATGGCCGGGATAACGAATTTGCTTTTCGAGATGGCCGAGGCTGCGCGACAGCACGAAATCGATCGGGCAGTGCAGATTCTGAGCAAAATCGAACAGATACACCTCGAAACAAGCCGTTCGCTCAATCTTGCCACGCCGGATATTATTGGCAAGATAAAAGAAATCGTGGAAAATCTCCAGCGTCGCATTCATGGCATTGACCTCTTGGGCGAATTGAGTCCCCGAACCATGGATGAGGTTGCCTCTTCGGGAGAACGCTTGTCTTCGATTTTAGTGGCGGGATACCTCGGCTGTCCCTTGCTCGATGCCCGAAAAGTGATTCGGACGGACAGCCATTTTGGTTCTGCTCGTCCGAAGCTTGCTGCAATCAAAAAGCTTGCGGCACTTCATATAGCGCCCCTTCTTGAATCTTATGATATTATTGTAACGCAAGGATATATAGGCTCTGAAGATGCTGGAGACACGACGACGCTCGGCAGAGGCGGGAGCGATTATTCAGCCGGGCTCATCGGTGCCGCACTGCAAGCCGACGAAATTGAAATATGGACTGATGTCGAAGGTATTCTGACTGCAGATCCGAGGCTCGTACCTTCTGCGCGTACGGTCGAAGTTCTGAGCTATCAGGAAGCAGCCGAACTGGCATCGTATGGGGCAAAAGTACTGCACCCCGCGACAGTGAGGCCGGCGCTCGACGCGGGAATTCCAGTGACGATTCGGAGCACCTTCAAGCCTGACGGCATGTATTCGACAATAAGCCCGGGCGAATCGAGCGGAAGACCCTGTGTTGCAATTGCCATGCGGAGGAATGTGGTTATCATCTCTGTGACGCAAGAATCGATGACAGATCAAGCAGGATTCCTGGCCAAGCTCTTCGATGTATTCGGCAGGCGCGGCGTGTCGGTCGATCTCGTTTCGACCTCGGAAATATGCGTATCTGTTTCATTGGACAAGAGCGCGCCGCTCGAAGCGCTGATTCAGGATCTTGAGAAATTGGGGCAAGTTTCGATTGCAAGAGAACGCGCGGTCATTGCCATCGTCGGAGACCTTCTGCGGAAGACTCCAGAAGTACTTCGCAAAACGTTCATTGCTATCGAAGGGATTCCTGTCGATCTCATCAGCATGGGTGCAAATGCAATCAACCTCAGCCTCATCGTGCAAGAGACCCATGCCGACAGAGCAGTGCAGAACCTGCATGCCGCATTTTTCGAAGAAGGAGAGCGTTGACAATGCAAGTAGGCATTTTCGGAGCAGGAAAACTCGCTACGGCGATCGCTGAAGAAGCGAATGCGCTCAATATGAAGGCGGGCTCAAATCCAGATGCGGTTCGATTCGATATTGTCTGGATGGTCGACATGGGTGATCCGATGCCATCGCTCCGCGCTGATGTCGCAATTGATGCAAGCGTGCCGGAGGCGGTCGAAGCGCACCTTGCGTGGGCAATCGATACGCAAACGCCTTTTGTCATCGCAACCACAGGCTGGGAAATTCCCGATATCGCCGCACGTGTCGGGCAGAGCACTGCGGTTCTTGTCAGCCCCAATTTTTCGTTTGCGGTCACGTTTATGCGCAGGATGGCCACCCAGCTTGCCAGATTTGTGGACTGGTATGGCGAAGGGGACTTGGCCGTGTTCGAACATCATCATGCCGCCAAAAAAGATGCGCCGAGCGGAACGGCAAAATCCATTGCTCAAGCAATCATTGCTGGGTCGAAACGATACGAAGGCTGGATAGCATCCGGCTGGGAACAGTGGGATGTGCACAAGGTCCCCATATCCTCGCTGCGCGCGGGGAGCGAAACCGGCGTCCATGAGCTTGTGTTCGATGCGCCACATGAGCAATTATCGATAGTGCATCGAGCGCGGAACAGGAGAGTATTCGCTTCGGGGGCGCTCAAGGCTGCCCAGTGGATACAGGGACGCAAGGGTGTTTTTGGCATGGATGATGTGCTGGAGAGTTTGCTGGGGAATGCGTGAGCAGATTGGTTGGCACAAGGTTGGAAGCACTAAGTGTGAGGCACAAGCTTGGAAGCACTAAAAGGAGGCACCTGAATGAAACAGAAAATCGAAGGCTTGGGTGTTGCCATCGCGACGCCTTTTGATGATGCATACAATGTCGATTATACAGGATTCGAGCGTCTGCTCGACTTTCTGTGCGGGCGGCCTTTTGAATCGGCTGCAGGCGACTATGCGGAAGCAGCATTCCGCGATGAGGCATCCCGCGCAAAATTCAAGGGTTTTTGGCAGGCTGAATCAGGCGGGACAGATTTCATTGTAGTGCTTGGCTCGACAGGCGAAGGTGCGACGGTCGAGCCCGACGAGCGGCGCGAGCTGATCAGGAGGGCTGTACATCGAAATCTAGGCATTCCGATAGTGGTGGGTACAGGTTCGAATTCGACAAAGGCTGCGGTAAGGCTGACTGAGGAAGCGGTGGATCTGGGCGCGGATGCGGTGCTGGTGGTTGTGCCCTACTACAATAAACCGACGCCAGCAGGTCTCAAGGCGCACTTCGAAGCTGTAGCCAGGGCAGCACGCGGCAAGCCGGTCATTGTCTACAATGTGCCCGGCAGAACCGGGCTCAACCTGGCCTCGTCGGTTTTGAACCAGCTGTGGCAAATTCCGGGTATCGAGGCAGTCAAGGAATCTTCCGGCAATCTCGCACAGATTGGCGAAATCTGCCGCACGCTGCCTCAGGGGAAAATCGTGCTTTCGGGCGATGACGGGCTTGCCTTGCCGGCAATCGCGGTCGGCGCAGAAGGGCTTGTCAGTGTGGCCGCGAATATTTTGCCACGGCGCTATAAAGCTTTGGTGGATGCAGCGCGCGCGGGGCGCCGTCAGGAAGCGAAGGTGCTTCATGCGCAGCTTCTGCCGTTTGCGGATGCGCTGTTTCTCGAATCGAACCCGATTCCGCTCAAGGCGGCGCTCAAATTGGCTGGGTTGTGTGGAGAGGCAGTGCGGCTGCCGCTGGCTCCGGCTGTTCAGACGACGAGGGAAAGGCTTGTGAGTGTCTTGGCGGCGCTCGGCGCGCGGGAGCTGGCATGAATTCAGCTGCGGATACATTGAAACGCACATTCGAAGAGTCGGGTAGTTTTTGCGATACACATTGGTCTGCTTTTCTCGATGCCCTCGAAAAGGGCGAAATTCGCGTTGTCGAGCAGCAGGCTGACGGTTCCTGGAAAGTGAATAGCTGGGTAAAGGCAGCAATCCTTTCGGGCTTCAAAAAAGGCGGGCTTTCTGCGTGGCCGTGGCCGGCATCGAGCTCAGCCTCAGCGTTTGGGTCGGGCGCGGGCTCGGCCAGTCCGAGAGAGAAGACCATCGAAGGCGACTCGGGCAGCCCTCAGAGTTCACACAGCTCCAACAGTCCCCACCGCTTCAACGGCAGCGGAGGGAGCGGTTTCTTCGATCGGCCTGCATTTCCGCCGCGCCATTTCGAAATCGAGGACGGCGTGCGCATGGTCCCCGGCGGCAGTTCAGTCCGGCGGGGCGCATTTGTCGCTTCAGGCGTGGTCATTATGCCGCCTTCGTATATCAATGTGGGCGCGTGGGTCGATGAGGGCACCATGGTGGATAGCCATGTGCTGGTCGGGTCCTGCGCGCATATCGGAAAGCGTGTGCACCTTTCGGCAGGCGTGCAGATTGGCGGAGTACTGGAACCGCCTCAAGCCAGCCCCGTGATTATCGAAGACGAAGCCTTTATAGGCGGCATGTGCGGCATTTTTGAGGGCATTATTATCAGAAGGAGAGCAGTGCTTGCGCCGGGCGTCATTATTACAAAAGGCACCAAGCTATTCGACCTGGTCAATGGCCGCGAGCTGAGCGGCGAAGTGCCCGAAAACGCCGTCGTAGTCTCTGGAGCAAGGCCAGCGCATGGCGAGTTCGCGTCCCAAAGGGGTATTTCCCTATCGGTACCCTGCATCGTAAAATACCGGGACGAAAAGACAGACAGTTCGGTTGTGCTGGAATCGGCGCTTCGCGGATAGAGAGCAAGGCACCCATTCAGACTTGGAGGAACCATGCGATACAAGCTCGGCATTATCGGTGCGGGCAAAATAGGAGAAGCGATTCTTGCCGGCTCGCTTGCAAAAGGTCTGCTGACTTCATCTGATGTCATTCTCTCCGTGCGAACTGAGCAGCACCGCCAGAAGCTCGAGGAGAAATACCATGCGGCCACCGTTCTGCACAACCGCGAAGTGGCAAAGCAATCCGATATAGTTCTTATTTCGGTAAAGCCGCGGACAATTTTCGAAGTGCTCCAGGAAATAGCCGATATCATTCCCGACGAGAGCGTTGTCGTGTCGACGGCCGCAGGTGTGACGCTCGAATCAATGCAGACAAGGCTTGCCAGGAAAATCGCGTTGATCCGCGCAATGCCGAATCTCGGTGTTTCCGTAGGTGAAGGAATGACCGCGCTCGCCCCCGCGCGTTTTACCGAAGAAGAAAAAATCGAAAAAGTCAAACAGCTTTTCGAATCTGTCGGCCGTGCAATCGTGCTGGATGAGCAGTACATGGATGCAGTGACCGGACTTTCCGGTTCTGGGCCTGCCTATGTCTATCTCATCATCGAAGCGCTTGCCGATGGAGGCGTAAAAATGGGGCTTCCGCGCGAAGTCTCTATCGAACTGGCTGCGCAAACCGTTTTGGGGGCCGCAAAAACCGTGCTGGTAACTGGCGAGCACCCGGCAAAATTGAAGGATCAAGTGACGACTCCCGCCGGCTCCACTATCGACGGGCTCATGGAGCTCGAGGATGGCGGTTTGCGTGTAACCCTTATCAAGGCCGTTGTCAAAGCCACGGAGCGCGCGCATCAGCTTCTGCATAAATAATCCATACTGCAGTGCTCGATATCTCGATCTACGGTGAATCGCTCGATATAAGCATTCTTCAATCGAGTTTGCGAACAGCGCCCAATAATGGTATGCCTGCCTATTCTCTGCTCAAAAGCGAAGAAATGAGCGCTCGTACTTCTTCCGGAATGCTGAGCGATTCTCCGGGTTTGAGGTTTTTCGGCGCATACGCTGCAAGCAATTTTTGAGCAAACAGCTGGGCATCGCGAAGCATCCGGCTGTTCGTTGTGGTTCCTGTTTTCTGAATAACTGCGAGGACATGCTTCTGTCTCCCCGGAGAAATAAGACTGAGAAGGCGCTCATGGGCAATCGCCTCCATGCACCGCAGGATCGATGCAATTTCATTGTCGCTCATAGAGGCAAGTGTCGCTTTCAATATCTTCGCTTCGGCAAGCATGACGATATTGGTCGTGGTACGGATCAAATCAGGGTCGGCAAGGGCTTCTTCTTCCTCAAAAGCTCCTAGTTCTTGCATTTTCTTTTGTTCTGGTGCTTCCATTCTGCCTTCTTCTTGGCCAAAAAGATCAAGGAATGCCTGCTGGGCAGTGCCGATTTCGTCCGACATGAGTCTTTGGCGTGCGGAACGGATCATTTCGGCAAGAATCGCTGCGCCAACCGGGCCAAGGAGAGCAAGTATTTTTTCGATATAATAGAGTGAGCAGCCGGCAAATGCAGAGGCACTCAATGGCATGCCTGCAATTCGGATTGTGCGTTGGAGGCGTGCAGGCTCCTTGAGAGCTTCTTCGATTGTATCGGTCAAGTCGCCGGGCACGATGAATTCCTCGAGTGTCGGAATCGCTGTCTTGGCTTTTTCCTGCAGCCAGCGAAGTTCTGCTTCGGCAGCACCTGGCCCGAAGAATGCAGTCATAATGAGAAATATTGTATAAGGATGAATCCCTCTTGAAGCGGCTTCGGTTCCAGTCATCCAGACCAGAGCGTCGAGCTTGCTCGCTCGCTGTCCACCAGAAAGAAGCCCGGAACGCGAAAAAGCATCGCGGACTGCTGCTGCGTCGGACTCGCTTGCAAGCAGGAGATAGGCAAGTTTCATTGCTTTCCGGCGCATTTGCTGCGATTGCGTGAACAGAGCCTTGCGGTCTTCGGAAGTTTCCTGGATGGCTGCAATGAACCGACGGACTGATTGAATGGTTTGATCTATTCGGGGACGCCGTTCGGGCGCTTTGCCAGGCGGTCCCCAAAGCGTGTACATGTGGCCCAGGCGTTCAATCAGCATGCTCTGTTTTCCCTTTTGCCAGTGCAGCCAATGCGCGGTCGACCCCACAGTATGGCAGAAGCTTCCGCAGAAGCGTATCCTCATCATCACCGTTTGCGATCGAAAGAATCGCCTCGGCTGCAATGCACTGCCTTAAAAATGCAATGCCCTTTTCCTCGCTCACATACAGAAGCACCGCCAGAATTTCTTCGAGTATGTCTCCAGCAAGCCCTTCGCTTACAAGAAGAAGGCCATACCGGAAAAATATGTCTTTTTCGGAAGAGAACTGATCTGCCGATGGCTGGATTCCTGTTTGATGCAGACTCCTTGACACATCAACCAGATGATCGATATAAGGAAGCAGCGTTTCCATTTCTTGCCGGCTGCAGGAAATCTTGGCCGCCAAGTCAGCGTTCCAGTAGATCATGTTTTCTCCATGTTTGTCGCGGGCATCAATTTTCTTGCCTATTATAGCGCATACATGACGGGTTCAGGCAAGCGCGCATATGGCTGGTGTATGTTTTGCCTAGAGACATTGAACCTGCTGCTATATTGCATAAGAACGCATGGTATGACATAATTTGTGAAGGCGGGTGAATTATAACATCCTTTTGCAAGCTTTTCATAATTTTTCATAAAAAAAGCAGAAAAAAATATTGACGAAATTTTTGAAGCGTGATATATTTTTATCGAAAGCAATGAGCGAGTGTCGGTGGCGAAACGACATTTATATAGCTTTTGAACCCTTCATGGTCAGCCTCCTTCCATGAAGGGTTCTTTTTTTCTATACTTGCGGCATGACACTTACCGAATTCGATGCGTGGGCCCGATCGTTTCTGGAAATCGACCAATTGCGGCAAATCGATGATTCTCTCAATGGAATTCAGGTTTCGTGCAGTTCAGGCAGGCAACTCAAGAAACTGGCGGTTGCAGTGGATGCCTGTGCCGAAAGCATCCGAAGAGCGCATGCAGAAGGAGCGGATCTTCTTTTTGTACACCATGGAATGTTTTGGGGCAAACCCGAGCCCATTTCAGGCATGCTCCGCGAACGGCTGAAAATGCTCCTGGAATTTGACATGGGATTGTACGCATGCCATCTTCCGCTCGACCGGCATCCCGAAGTAGGGAACAATGCGCAGCTTGCAAATCGCCTGGGTGTAAAGGAACGGCGGCCTTTTGGCATATACCATGGTATTCCAATCGGCTGGGCTGGTACATTGCCAAACCCAATGGCGCTCGATGAAATAATCCTGAAAATCTTGCCCGATCGTTCTTCTCCGAAGTCAGTGATCGCCGCTGGACCGAGCGTAATCAACACTGTGGCGATTGTGTCGGGTGGTGCTCCGTTCGAATCGCTTGAAGCGCTGGCAGAAGGTATCGATCTGTACATAACCGGGGAGCCCTCACATTCTGTGTATCACTCCATGCTCGAAGGCGGCATGAACTTTGTTGCGGCAGGCCACTATGCCACCGAAACATGGGGCGTAAAAGCAGTTGCAGAGAAAGCGCATGCCGAACTTGGGCTTGAAACCATTTTTATCGATCTGCCGACCGGACTATGACATGAAAAAAGCTATATTCTGGGCTCCTCTTGTGTGTGCTGTGCTGATTATCATTGCGGACCAAACTGTAAAAGCACTGGTGGTCCGTCATATTCCTGAAGGCAGGATTTATGCCCGCTTTTTCGGATTTTGTCTGGATTGTGCATGCGCGAAATACCGGGGCTGCCTTTTCGCTGGGCGCTTCATCGGCTCCGCTGGTACGGTTTCTGTTTTTTATTGCGCTTCCGGTTGTGGTACTTGGAGGCGTACTTGTCTACTATTTCAGAGCTGCTCACCTCACGCTTTTATTGCGATGGTCGATGGGCCTCATTCTCGGCGGCGGCATCGGCAATCTCATAGACCGCATTTTCAGGCCGGAGGGAGTTGTCGATTTCGTTTCATTGAAAATGTATGGCTTTTTGGGGATGGAGCGATTTGCAACCTTCAACATCGCCGATTCAGCGATTACTATTGGCGAAATTCTGCTGATAATCGGATTGCTTATCGCTGAATTGCAAAGATCCACATTGCGTCCTTCGTAAATCCGGAACAGGGGAGCTGCAAATGAGCAAGATGCCTGTAAATAAAGGGAAAATCGTACTTTTCGTTCTTGGTGCGACTGTGGCCAATCTGCTTCTCATGGCAGGTTGTTTTGCGCTCCTGATGGTATTTTATTCGCTCGCTCTGTCCAAAATACTTCCTCCGGAAGCGCTCATCTGGGCGATTGCGGTGGCGTTTCTGCTTGCGCTTGTCATATCAACGCTGGTCTACCGAAAGCTGCTCAAATTCCTGCGCGAACGGTACCATCTGGATGAGTATCTGGGCATCCCTTCGAAATAGGCCGGACCTTATCGATATCATTATTCTTTACCGATTCCAAATTTCATGCGATAATTTTTGTACACTGCATTTTCCCAAGGAGACTTCGAATGATAGGTGCGCGCGAAAGGCTCGAGCGGATTGGCGTCACTGTGCCCGAAATCTATCTGCCGAGCGCTGGCATTGATTATCGCAAATGGGCGGTTGTCGCCTGCGATCAATATTCTTCCGAGCGCGAATATTGGGAAGGGGTAAGCCGCGAAATAGGAGAAGCCCCTTCGACGCTCAAGCTGATTTTTCCGGAATGCTATCTCGAGGATGCAGACAGGGACGCGCGCATTGCGAATATTCAGCGCACGATGCGTGAATATCTCGAAAAAGGGATACTTGAATCAAAAGGCCATGCATGTGTGCTCGTGGAGCGTACGACTCCATTCGAGGCGAAGGCGCGCCTCGGGCTGGTTGTGGCAATCGATCTCGAGCGCTACCAATACGGGAAGGATTCGAAGAGCCTGATTCGTCCAACAGAAGGAACGATTGTCGAGCGCCTGCCGCCTCGCATGGCCATACGCAGAGGGGCTGTGCTCGAACTTCCGCACATTATGATTCTGATCGATGATCCTGCCAGAACGGTGATCGAGCCTCTATATGAAAGGCGCCAATATTTCGAGCGCGCCTACGATTTCGACCTCATGAAAAATTCGGGGCATGTGCGCGGTTGGCTGGTGCGCGAGGAAAATCAGCTTGTGCGCATCGCGGAAGCTCTTGAACGCCTGGCAGATTCAGAAGCTTTCCGGGCGAAATATGGAAAGGATGACGTGCTTCTTTTTGCGGTAGGCGATGGCAATCACTCTCTTGCGACCGCCAAGGCTATCTGGGAAGAGACAAAAGCGGCTCATGCGGGGCATCCTGACGCCGAAACGGTTCTCGCACGGCATCCAGCGCGCTATGCGCTTGTCGAGCTTGTCAATCTGTATGATGAAGGGCTGCCATTTCACCCAATTCATCGGGTTCTTTTCAACATCGACACGCAGGATTTTCTGAAAAAGCTCGCCGAAGCTGGCGCTCATATTACCTATATGCCTGATGCGGAGCAGGCTTTTGCTGCGGTCGANGCCTCGGCGGCGANGNATACGGGCGGCTCGCATGTGTTCGCTTTTGTAAGCGAAAGCCGCACAGGAACCATCACGTTCGAGGTGCCGCGGGCACGCCTTGCGGTTGCCACGATTCAGGAACACATCGATGCATATCGCGCCAGCCACAGCGAAGTGGGAATCGATTATATCCATGGCACCGCTAGCACCGAGATGCTGGGCCGCAAGAAGGGCAATCTTGGTCTTTATTTGCCGCCCGTCGACAAGTCTTCATTTTTCAGCGTCGTGATCCATGACGGCGTCATGCCGCGCAAGACGTTTTCGATGGGCGAAGCGCCGGAGAAACGTTTCTACATCGAAGCGCGCAGAATAACCAATGATTAGCTCTTGCGCTGGCGCAATGAGGGGCAATTTTGTGCAGGCTTTGGGGTTGTGTTCCATGCCGAGCACTGTTTGTCCGGCGCGCAGGCAACTGTTACGGAAAGTATTATTGTGGTATCATAATTTANACCAATATAAAGATTTTCGAAGGAGGAACCGATGGTCATATTGCTCGCAGATGCATTCGCGCCCGACCTGCCGGGCCGCCTCGCCGCTTTTGGCGAGGTGACATCCGATATGGCACGGCTTGGCGACGCCGAGGTGCTTATTGTTCGCTCGAAAACGAAGGTGGACAAGGCCATGATCGATGCCGCCCCCAAATGCCGGTATATTATCCGAGGCGGCGTTGGAGTGGACACCATCGACGTCGACTATGCCAAATCCAAGGGCATTGCGGTCGACAA